>Ga0247610_10000286_pt1 | contig 79275 bp, 56 predicted proteins | sample 174DNAGHGhighgp2_FD_193483 | JGI IMG/M metagenome (GOLD analysis project Ga0247610, IMG submission 193483) | Sheep rumen microbial communities from Palmerston North, Manawatu-Wanganui, New Zealand - 1742 DNA GHGhigh gp2 | ecosystem: Host-associated > Mammals > Digestive system > Stomach > Rumen...
GTCGCCTGCCGACAAAAAAGTGCACCAAGGTATTTTCGACCTCACCGATGAAGAGAAAAAACAAGTGAAGGATCGATTGCTTCAACAATATAGTGCTGATGACAATCCTTGGGTGGATATTGAGGTCGACCAGGATGAGAAGGATAAACTTCCATACCTTATCAACCAAAAAGAAAAAGAGTGGCTGATTGAAGCTCTTCATGAACTGGATGATCGCTCCAACTTAAATGAAAAAGCAAGAAACTTAATCAATAAGGCCAGAAGAGACAAATTATTATAACCCAAAATATTAACAAATTAATTTAAAGAAATTTTTATGTCAACAAATTACAAAACACCGGGGGTATTCGTGGAAGAAGTTTCCAAATTCCCACCATCAGTGGCAGGAGTCGCCACCGCCATACCCGCATTTATCGGATTTACAGAAAAAGTTCCTGACGGTATGACTGGAAAAACTGTCAAAGTAAGCAGCTTGGTTGATTACGTAGATAAGTTTGGTGAAGGTCCTCTATTAACCATCGAGAATGAAGAAATAAAAGGTAACGAATTTTGTCTGTATGACAGCATCCGTCTGTTCTACGACAATGGGGGAGGAACCTGTTACATCTGTTCAGTTGGTTCGTATGATACGGACATCGCCACTATAACCGCAGATAAATATAAGGGCTCAGCCAATCAAATATTTACTGCCATGGAAAAGATCGATGAAATCACATTGGTACTTTTCCCTGATGCTGCAATGATTTTGAAAGCAGATCAACTCGGAGCACTTCAACAAGCCGCATTGAAACATTGTGGGGAGATGAAAGATCGTTTTGCCATTTTGGATGTTAAAGATTTGGGTGACCTAGATACTTCAATGACAACTTTCAGAGATAAAGTGGGTTCTCAATATTTAAGCTATGGAGCAGCATACTATCCTTATGTTAAAACAACATATACAAAAGATATTACTTTTGATGAAATACTGAGTGTCATAATTGATGATACCACAGGAGAAATCAAGGATGAATATACAAAGAATTTAACAGAAAAGGAAAAACTTGATCTGAATTACAATCTGAAAAACTACGAAATAGAGACACAAAAAGTAGAGAAAAATCTTCTTGCCAAGGCTCTTATGAATCAGATTCCTGGTTATTCAGATATTATGGCTAAATATCAAGCACAAGCATCAATTATTCCAGCCAGTGGTGCAATAGCAGGTATTTATTGTGCAACAGACAGCAATAAAGGTGTATGGCAATCTCCAGCAAACATCAGTATTGCTTCTGTATCAGACATAAAAGATCGTTTATCTGATAGCGAGCAAGAAAACTTGAATATTGATGTAGTCGCAGGAAAGTCTGTAAATGCAATCCGTTACTTCAACGGAAAAGGAATTATCGTATGGGGTGCACGTACATTGGATGGAAACAGCAACGAATGGCGTTATGTGTCTGTCCGTCGTTTGTTCAACTACATCGAAGAGAGTGTACAGAAATCCACTAACTGGGCAGTTTTCCAACCTAATGATGCCAATACATGGGTAAAGGTACAATGCCAGATTGAGAATTTCTTATCCAATCTTTGGAGAGATGGTGCTTTGGCTGGTTCAACCCCAGAAAAAGCTTTCTTCGTAAAAGTAGGACAAGACGTGACTATGACAGCCAATGATGTGCTAGAGGGGAAACTTATCGTAGAAATCGGTATTGCAGCTGTTCGTCCTGCCGAGTTCATTATCTTGAAATTCTCTCACAAGCTACAAGAAGCATAAAATAACTAATCGAATAAAAAATAATATAATATGGCAACAAATAATTATCCTTTAACAGGATTTCATTTCACAGTAAAATGGAGCGACGACGATGAAAATGTAAGTTTCTCCGAAGTCTCTGGTCTAAATGTCAGCACGACTCCGATTGAATATAGAGAAGGCGCAAATAAGGAATACACCACATTCAAAATGCCAGGGTTACGTAAATATAGTAATGTAACCTTAAAGAGAGGTTCTATGGCTACCGATAATGGTTTCTACGATTGGTTTAATACAATTGCCAACAACACAGTAGAGAGACGTGACATCACAATCAGTTTACTTAACGAAGAACATGAGCCAGTGGTAACATGGAGTTTAAAAAATGCATTCCCAATAAAGTATGATGCAGGCTCATTGAATGCATCAGATGGTAAGGTGGTTATTGAATCAGTTGAATTAGCTTATGAGAGTTTCACTGTGACTAGAAAATAATTCTGTCATATAGGATTGTACTGCCTTGATGGTAGTACAATCCTCTCTTATAAAGAAATCGGATCATTATGAATAATTCAGATAAGCTCGTAACAGGATTTCATTTTTCCGTCAACTTTCTCAACCTCAGTATAGGGGTTTTAGGAGCAGCTGTAGGTGCATTAAGCGGAGATGTCACGGTTGACATGTCCTTCTCTGAAGTGTCTGGTATTGGCTCTTCCCTTCAAACAGAGGAGGTGGCAGAAGGAGGAAATAATACCTTTAAATATAAGTTACCCAAACCTTCTTCACACCAAAACTTAGTGTTGAAACGAGCACTCTCTACAGCACCATCTTTACTGATAAAATGGGCAAATGAGGGAATACAAAACTTTAATTTTTCCCCATGCGTTGTGGTCGTTTCTTTGTTAAACAATAACCATATACCCATAAAGGTATGGTCCTTCCATAATGCATATCCCATTAAACTAGAGGTTTCAGGTATTAACGCAAAGAATGCAGAACTGGTCATAGAGACATTAGAACTTGCATACAACTATTCAAATCGAATACTATAATTATGACAATAAAGATTAAAGAATTAAGTATCAAAGCAAATATTGTAAACAAATCAGAGAAAGAATCTGAGGCAAAGCGAGATACCACTCCAAGGGAGAAATATGTGTGTTCTATGGTCAGGGATTTTTATGAAAATAATAATAACAATCGTAGAGAGAGATGAGCATATTAGATTTTAAAAGTGGGAAAAAAGAATTCATGACCTTTCAGGCCTATGATGATATCAAATTCACAAAGAAATTAGGGGATGAGTACAAAGTTATGATCAACCCTGAGACCTTTGAGAAAAACATGACTATATCGTATCAAAACTTAGAATCGGTCCATAAGTATAGTACTTCCATAGGTCTTTTTGCTAATATGGGGGCTATCTCCTATAGTTTTTCTCTTGTATTGGATGGTACAGGTATTGTTAATCCATCAAAAAAGGATGTTCAAAAAGAACTGACTGATTTGACAAATGTATTATTCAAGAAGGTAAATGATGGTAGTTATCAACCCAACTATGTAAGTATTACTTACTGTCATGAAATATTCAACTGTGTCATCACCTCCTTTAAAATAAATTATACACTTTTCAATCTTGACGGGACACCTCTTCGTGCTACCGTTACATGCAGTTTTTCCTCAGCTTGTAAAGTGGAATCTAATAAGGAATTTGACAAAACAAAATCAAAGCAAGAGAAAAGTTGGTTTGAAAATTTCTCAGAGGTTGTGGCCACAAGCATGGAAAACGAGTGTGACTCATTATTTAATTTATTAGGTCTTAAGTAAGAATGAACAAGATCAATTTAAAAAATAATTCCAAAGAAACAGAGTATCCTTTTGTCACCGTTAAGGTCAATGGGAAGAAAATAGAATATCCTGAATGTATCACCTGCATATCCACCAATGATGAATATAATAAAATATCATCGTTGGAGATTAAGGCGGAAAATAAACTCGGTGTGTTCGGTGAGGTTATTGTTTCTGACACAAAAACATTCACAACCAAATCGGAGATTGAGGTGTGGATCGGGGCAAATGTAGATGAAGAAGATTATTGTCTATTCAAAGGAAAAATCACCATTATAAGCTTGTCCAAGAAAGATCAATGTCTTACTATCAAGGCCAAACATGCTGCAGAGGAAATGACAAAAAACAGGAAACTCCGCAGTCTAGAGAACAAATCAGACACAGACATCATAAAAGAAATATGTTCAGAATATAATATTGAGGCATTTGTCGAATCTACTGAGAAGTCAGGCGAACAGGAAAAGATCGTTCAATATAATGTCACAGATTGGGACTTTATAAATATACGAGCTGAAGCGAATGGACTAATGGTTTATACGACACCTGATGGCATTTACGTGAAAAAACCTAATTCCAAAAATGATGTCGTTCTACAAGCAATAGCCGACGATAATATTATAGATATTCAAATGGACAATGATTCCAGGTATGGACATAAGAACTATACAGTACATGCATGGAATTACACTGAACAAGAAACAGACGAAACATACATAAACAATTCTGATAGCATGTCGGATGCTGAATCCAGCGATGGGGGAGAAGAAGCAACGATACTCTCTATGAGTAGTCAAGAAAACACGTATGCAACAGAAACCTATCAGGAAGCACTCTCCATGCGTAACGACCTCTCGTATCTCAGGGGAAAAATAACTTTAATAGGACAAGCTCCAGTCCTACCAAATGATGTGATTCAGATTAAAGACATTTGGAAAAAGTTTGACACATCTGTTATTGTATCAAGGGTTGTTCAATCTATTGATGTAAAGGAATGGAAAACATTAATAGAGTTTGGATACGATGACACCCCGTATGTTGAACGGTATGACAATGTAATTGCCAAACCTTCTCAAGGTACGATTCCTGGTGTCAACGGATTACAATTAGCGAAGGTGGAAGGGATTGGGAATGATCCATTGGGAGAGGAGCGAATATATATCCGTCTCATCAATTCAACGGAGACAAAATTATGGGCACGAATAGCGACCTTGGACGCTGGCAATCAGCGCGGTTCCTTCTTTATGCCAGAAGTGGGGGATGAAGTAATTGTTGGATTTATTGATGATAATCCTAATCAAGCGGTTGTTTTAGGTATGTTGCATAGTAGTCAAGCACCTAATTATTTCCAATTATCAGATGATAATCATATCAAAGGATATGTAAGTCGAGAAAAAATAATCATTCAATTCGATGATGAGAAGAAAGCAATATCCATAGAGACCCCAGGAAGCAATAAAGTACTGATTAGTGACGATGAGAAGGGAATATCTTTGGAAGATCAAAATGGTAACACGCTTATACTAAATGATCAGGGAATTACGATAGAAAGTAAAAAGGCTCTTACCATCAAGGCCGCACAAGATGTCACCATTGAAGGAAACAATGTCAATATAAAAGCGAATGCACAACTGAAAGCAGCTGGAACGACAGGGGCAGAATTCTCAGCCAGTGGAAATACAGTCGTCAAAGGAGCAATGGTTCAAATAAATTAATATAAATAAGATATGGCAGCAGCAGCAAGAGTAGGAGATGTCACCAATCATGGAGGAGTGATTGTAGGGCCAGGTGTTCCAACCGTACTTATAGGTGGTATGCCAGCCGCAGTTATGGGCGATATGCACGCCTGTCCCATACCACCCCCCTCACATATTCCTTCATCCCCTTTTGTAATAGGGAGTTCAACTGTATTAATCGGGGGAAAACCTGCCCTTCGCACCACCGATACATGTGGATGCGGAGCAATGCCCGCTGTAGGATGTCCAACTGTAATTATAGGAGGTTAAAATATGAATGATTTTATTGGTATAGGGTGGAGTTTTCCTCCCCATTTCAACAAGTACACAGGAAACGTGGATATGGTTTCTGGAGAAGATGAAATAGAAGGAAGTTTAAAAATTCTTTTTTCTACTAATATAAAAGAACGATTGTTTCATCCAGATTTTGGATGTGATTTGCGAAGTTTCAACTTTGCGAACAACAACAATGCGACATTACTCCGTATAAAGAATCTCATCTCATCAACCGTAAAAGAGTATGAACCAAGAATCATATTAAATGAAGTTGATGTGAATCTCGATGAAATTTTAGAAGGGAAATTCATTATTCATCTTGATTATACAATCAAAAACACCAACTCTAAATACAACATGGTATATCCATATTATTTTGAATAAAAGAAACGATTATGAGTAGCATTAATAACATCAATAGCAAACGGAAACAGAATGTCTGTGGAACAAGACAATGTGATCGTTTCCCTCGTGCCTTATCTAATGATTATGTTAAGATAGATGAGCGTACCTTCGAAGACCTGATTCAACAGTTGTCGGAATATGCAAAAAAAGTAAATTTCTATAACGATGAAAACAAAGAAGATGGCGATTGGGAACCATTCTTTAAGGAGATTTACGACTATGAGACACACACAATCAAAACGAGATCTCTTCAAAAGCAAATGAGCGAAGGTACTGTGCCCCCTCATTTGTCCTTGCTATTATCGTTTCTGAAACTATACCAAGTTCAACAAAATAACCTTAATAAAATAACAGGACGACACCTTGAATTTTACTATCAAAACATCTTAGGATTTAAGCCTAGGGTTGGCAAGGTAGGGAATGCTGTTGTGTTTGCAAATCTTGTTAAAAACACCTCTTCTGTAATCTTACCGAAAGGAACCCTGTTTGATGCAGGGAAAGATAGCAATGGGAAAACCATTATGTTTGAATCAACAGATGAAGTGACAATAAATAAAGCAAAAGTAGAGGACTGTTACTATTCGTATTTACGGAGTAATGGAAACTATGATATAGAAAATATTCAAGTTAAAAGCGAGAAACAGGATTCGGTTATATTATGGGATAAAAATAGCAATGATAAAACCAACGAATTAAATTTAGGTTTTGCAATCTCCATTTCTTCTTTCCTTAATGCTAAAAATAAAAAATATATTGACTTGGGATTATTTGGAGAAAAGGTAAATCTTGAATATTTCACGGTAGAATATACGTCAGAAAATGGATGGGAAAGCGTTGATGATAAGTTTTACATCTTCTTAAAATACATCAAAGATAAAGAGAAGGAGAAAGCACTTAAAAGTATAAGAGAGAAAGTGCTTCCTAATCTTGGTAAGGGAACTGGACATAAAGAAATAAATTATAATAATATAAAGAAATATATTAGTGGGTCCGATCTAGGGTTATTTAATGATGATGGAGGGAAGGATCGAGGACAATCTAAACATTATTTTATACGAATAGATGCGATAATGGATCCTATGGTTCCATATGATCCTAAAATACATGGAGAAGGGTATAATTCGAGCAATCCAATTATACGATTCCTTCCTATGAAGAAAGACGGTACAAACATAAAAGATAATAATCAGTCATGGGATTTATATGATTTCAAAAAATCCATTTTTAAAGAAATATATCTACACGAAGATCAGTCAATCGATAATATCACTATAGAAAACAAGTATGGTATAGTGAATAATATAGCGGGAAGTTCTCCTTTCGGGTATATGTGTGAGGCGAAAGATTATTTTTTAGTTAAAATAAATATCCCACAAAGGGAGTTTTACTCAAATCTTAAGAAAGATACATATACAATCAATTTAGATGTTGATGGTTATAACCCGGAGATTTCCCCTAACGGAGTGGATTATATGTCTGACATGGAGTTCCCTGTCGTTCAATATATTTTGGGTACCGATGAGCATAGAATAGATAAACGACTGGCTAACTATCTTAACCCTACAGAAGACGAAACGGGAGCGATGTTCAAAGTTGTACTTAAATCTTCTGGTGCACAAAAACTTCAAGTTGTTAAATTAGTAAAAGAAATAACCGGTCTTGGATTAAAGGAGGCCAAAGATATGGTTGATGGAGTTCCAAGTATAATTCTGCCAGATGTTGACAAAACAACAGCTGAGAATACAAAGAAAAAATTTGAAGAGGCCGGAGCAGAAATTGAGGTAATCAAAAATACTACAGAAACAACTAAAAAAGGAACAACTAAGAAAGAAACAACTAATCCATATACACCTTTTGAACTTAACAAAGCCATTTCTTACAATTCGGATATTCTAATTCCAACTCAAAAATTAGAACTATTCACCATTGCACCGTGGGGAATCAACAAAATAGATCTACAGGATTGTACCAAATCCGATTCAAAAGAAAAGGATGACACTGTTGATTATATATTCCAAAATGATTATTTCCCTCCATTAAGAAGTCATAAGAGAAAAGAAGAATTTAGGATTTTCTTTGCCCTATCTGGAATATCCCAACCCACATGCCTAAGTTTATACATTGAGTTAGGAAAATACAATATAGATAAGGAAGATATTGTTTGGTCATATCTAGGCAAAACTAAAGAAGGGAAAGATTGGAAGGAATTTAATCCAATGAACATTTATAAGGATGGGACAAACAACTTTACTAAAAACGGAATTGTTCAACTTCTCTTGAATGAAGAGGTTTTTGCTGAACATAGCGGTCTTGATTCCGATGTAATATGGTTGTCTGTCGAGGAAGTTAAAGACAAGAGCAGATCCGGCAAATTGGAGAATCTCGATGAGAGTTTTCTTCGAAATGTGAAATGCATACAACCTCAAGCTATTGAAGTAGCATTTAGTGATCGTTCAGTAGGTTCTTTACAAAATGAGATTAGACTGCCACAAGGCTCCATAACGAAACTTGTTAAAAATGTCATTGGAATAAAAAAGATTGAACAGCCATATGATGGATTTATTGGCATCTCAAGCGAGACAACGGATGAATTCAATTGCCGTGTCAGTGAGAATCTACGTCATAAAGGGAAGGCATGGAGCAGTTGGGATTACGAACGAATTCTATTGGATAAATTTCCTCAACTTGTAGCTGTAAAATGTATTCCATGTTTAGATTCGAATCCTGGAACAGTGAGCATAGTAGTTTTCCCAAATGTATCATTAATCCCACAGGGAGACAATATTCGGAAACCTATAATTGATGCGTTCACTCGTAGTGAAATAGAAGATTACCTCAAAACAATATGTTCTCCATTTGTCACCATCGTAATTAAAGATCCAAAGTACATAGAGATAAAAATTAATTGTACGATACGATTAAAAAAAGAGTTTCATGATCATGAATATTATAAGAAACTAATCAATGAAGAACTGATTAATTTCTTAGCTCCCTGGAGAGTAGATCCGCTGAACATTTCCCTCATTTCGCATATTCCTACTGTGATGGAAATGAAATACTTTCTCGAAAAACTGAAATATGTTGATTATATAAAAGATTTAAACGTAACATCAATGCCGCCAAACTCAAAAGCAGATGATGCCACATTCATTACATATTCCGAGAAAGAATTTGAAATAAATATCATTAATGAATAATATAACAATTATGGAACAAAATAATAACATCCCAGCAGACAACCTTGATATCGACTCTATGGATTACGATGCCCTTAGAGCATACGGATTAGATTATATACAGAAAATCGGTAATAAATATTGGACAGATTTCAACATTCATGATCCAGGTGTAACCATCTTGGAGGCATTATGTTTCGCTTTATCAGATTTATCATATCGTACGAATTTTGCCATTCAAGATCTTCTAACACCCCCAAATGGTGTTACCCCGTTAATCAAAAATCCGTCATTCTTGGCAGAGGAAATACTTTCCAGCAATCCTACGACATGTGATGAGTATCGAAAACTCATCTTGGAACATGTCCCAGGTGTCAGAAATGTATGGATTGAGACGACCTCATGTAAGAAAAAGACATCATCAACCGCTCAGAAAACCATATATGGATATTATAATATATATGTAGAGTTAGAAGAAGAAGAATACATTCATTTCTTCGACAAGATACGTCAGACTTTTGATTCTGATGTTCACTCTATATACAAAGAGTATTTTGATGAAAATTATAAAAAATTCTTTCAAGATATTCTACAACACACACTCGAAGATAGTTCAGAATCAGAAAGCGAAAAAGGGAAATCACGACCTAAGCCAAGTCGAAAATATAAAATTTGTTATCAAAACTATATTAAAAAATTACTGACACAACACAGAAATTTGTGTGAAGATTTTGCTGATGTAATTATATTAGACCCTATATATCTAGGGTTTAACTTAGAATTGGAACTTGATAATAATGCCGATCAGAATTACATTATTGATAAGATATATGCAGAAATAGATGAATATATATCTCCAGTACTTCAATATCATACCATCCAAGATTTTCTAGATAAAGGGAAATCTCCCGAATATATTTATCAAGGAGAATTACCATTATACGGATTTATCGATATTCAAGAACTTCATTCTTTGGAAAAGAAAACGACCGTATATTACTCCGATATTTATAATATCATCTTGTCTATTGAAGGTGTAGCTGGGATAAAAAAAATTGAATTTATTGAAACAGAAGGTGTTAGGTATCTAAAAGGAAGTGATGGGAAGAACTACGCCATTGAATTATGCGATATAAAAAATAGTATTTTTAAACTTACGCCTTTTCAACTGAGTACAAAAAGAGAGCGTTTAAAGCATTGGATTCATAAATCTGATGTACAGAGTAATATCACACTATGTACTGGTTCTCTTTCCATCTCAGCCGCTTTAATTCCTACATCATCTAAAAATACCAGACATTTCCCTGATGAACCATTAGACTATTCTCTCCCTAAAATAAAAAGTTCTAATCGAAATATCGAGCAGTTTTTTCCTGTTCAAAAGTTACTTCCAAAAGTATATGAATACACACCAGAATTTTCAATTAAGAATTCTGCCTTGGATCAAGCGGAGAAAAACCAGTTGAAGGGCTACTTAGCCTTTTTTAACCAGTTATTATCAGACTATATATCAAAATTAAGTTGTATCAATTCGTATTTCTCCGTTGATAAAGAGTTTCCCAAAACATACTATTGGGAAGCTGATCAATTAGCCAATTCTATTATAACAGAATATGACAAGGGGAAATTAGTATTAACCTTTAAAAATCAATCCGTTAATTCTATTTCGACAGAATATGATAATGAGTCCCTCATTTCGGTTGATGATGAACGATCACTTAAATTGCAAAATGACTTGCTTGAACATCTTATAGCTAGGTTCAATGATAATTTCGCTAATTATGCCACTCTTATCTACACCTCAATGAATGACAAGCTCCCTTTCTTTGAAAAATATTATGGCACAGCCTATTCTATTGATAAGAAAAAGGAGATGTTAAATAATTATCCATTCCTCAGTGGGCATCGTTCTCAAGGAATTTGTTATAGTTCAAAGGAATACGAAATCAGTGGAATAGAAAGAAGGATTCTGGCTAAATTAGGTATCAATCATCCTAACAAACGACTCTCTCCAAGATTAATAAAAACGAATAAGAAGACAGGGAAAAGAACATTTCTAAATAATCATTACGATGATTATGAGAAGACATTCGGAATTCATATTCTGGAACACATTCTTTTTGTCCCTGTAAAAGGAATCAAGGAAGAAATAAAAAAACCTGATAAAAATTATTCATTTACAGTGTCTATTGTTATTCCAGGATGGTTGGAGGCTTGTACCCATGGAACCTTTAGAGAATATGTTGAAAAACTTATCTCCGAAGAAATGCCAGCCCATATCCGCTATAAGATTTATTGGGTCAATCCCCTCATTATGTGGGAAATCGAAAATGAATATTTAGAGTTTCTTGACGTCATGTCAAGACAAACATATCCTCATAACAATGAGACATGGTGCAACGACCAAGAAACAGCAATCACAAATATTGTTAACAGCATCAACAGTCTTGAAGATAAATTAATACCACCTTCTGAAAATGGAGAAATACAACTATCAGATGAAAAAACATGGGAACTTGTCTCTGATGAAAACGAAGACACAGATATCGATTATACAGATAAATTGAAATTATAAATTAGGGGAGAACTACAAAAAAGAGCCGATGTTACACATCGGCTCTTTTTTTGTATATTGTTGATTATATAGAAAAAAGGGGAGGTGTATAGACTCCTTTTATCCCATCATCTTTCCTTCTTTTAACAATTCTCGACGAATCCCCTCCAAAATATCTTCATTGCGAATGATTTTCTCCCCACGACTCATAGCCATTATAGAACAATATTGAACTACATTCAAAATAGATCCTCCTGCTAACTCATATTTTGATGATATTGTCTTCAGATCAACTGCTGGTTCAAATTCGGTCTCTTTGGAGAAAGTACCTCTCCATAATCGTTCTCTCTGCTCTGCATCCGGCATCGGGAATCGTATCACACTCTGGAATCTTCTGGCGAAAGCATCATCCATATTCGATTTCAGGTTTGTTGACAACACTACCAATCCTTGAAATCCTTCGATTCGTTGCAATAAATATGCCACTTCTTGATTGGCATACCGATCATGCGCATCTTTCATACCTGTACGTTTCCCAAATAATGCATCTGCTTCATCAAAGAATAGTATCCAATCTCTTCCCTCTGCCATTTCAAAAACTTTTGACAGATTTTTCTCTGTTTCACCTATATATTTTGATATTACCATTGATAAGTCAACACAATAGACATCTCTCCCAGTTTCCTTCCCTAATAGTGTTGCAGTAAATGTCTTACCACTTCCTGATGGACCATGAAACAACGCACGAAATCCTGGTTTCACTTTATTTCCCAATCCCCATTCTTTCCTAATTCGATCCCCATACTTCACCCATAATTTTATCTCATTCACCAATTTCATTGTATTATCGTCTAACACCAACTCACTCCAGTCTCGATTTGTTTCGACTTTCCTTGCAGGGAAACTCGATGAAAAATGAGGTATAAATGGTTTCTCAAGAATCAATAGATCCACCAACTCCTCAGATGGTTCAATCTTCATTGTCACTAACTTCGATTCTCCATCCATTTTAAAATACGATGGATTTGAAAAGACTGGATGTTGTAGAAAATAATTCATTAATTTTATTCTCTCATTTACGTTTCCACCCGTCAATATAAATAAAACTGTTTCCAATGTTGGTATTAATCCAGAAGCTCCATTTTCTTCACATCCGAACTCCACAAATCGAAGCCCCGTATCTGAATTTTTTACATTAAAGCAGTCCATCATCTGAGGCCTTAACAATGGAACAAAAGAGAGAATTAAAAAAACACGATCTTCGAAACTTAAATTATTACTTTGTATAAATCTAGCATATGCTCCATCCTCCATTCCCACTGACTGAGGGAGGATCCCACTCTCTTGTTGCTCGCTTTTTTCTTGTCTGAAATAATCATTTATTCTGGCGACTAGAATCTTTGCCAACCAATTTAGTTCCTCTTCTATAAATTTCATACTTTTTCTCTTTTTTACTCCATTTGCCATTCTACAAAAATCATGGGTTCCAGCCATGCAAATAATATAGTGGAAATTTCCCATGGTAAATCTTCTAATAATATATCTATCGCACTTCCTTCCACTCTTACAATCCATGCAGAGTCAGCATATTCCAACGTGCCATGTCGTAATATAAACGATCGCTGCAAACTTTCGGTTGTCGATCCTTTTAATGGTTTCCAATGCTGACATACTGCAGACAACAAATTATTAATCTCTTGTTCTTCTTCCGGTCGAATTTTAAAATCCTTTGATATAGGATACGTAAAAGGTAATCCACACATCATCTTTTCTAACATTAACAAATGTCCATAGTGAGGCCCTCTATAGCCTGTCATGTATTTTAACAAATGGCAGGCCCGTTCTTGCATAGAAATAGATACAAACTGTTTTTTTTCTGAATCCAACATCTTAAGAGTATCAAAAAATGCTGTTAAAAATGGATGTAAAATAACCAATCCTGCATCTTCTATATGCAAACGTTCTTCCCCCAGTAAGGATTCTAACATCTCTGGCTGAATCTTTATCTGCTGTTTCCCATCTTGTAATTTCTCTTCTATACGATACAACAAATCTTTTATTTGTTGTATATTTCCTCCTGCATTTTTTTCGGTATCAGCAATCTCTTTGCCTACGATTATTAAATCATTTGATTCCTTTTCTATGTGTGTAGTTTGATTCTCCTTTATACTATCAACCAAGTTCTCTTTCTGTTGCATCACCTCGTCAGTAATCAAACCGCCCACTTTTCTATCTTTCCCCGAGATTAATTCATTCTCTTCATCATCTGCATTATGTCTCTGATCCACACTATTCAACATCTCTTCCATCTGTTGTATGCTTTCATTGCTAACAGTCATATCCTTTCTGCCTTCATTTCTTAAAGGTAATTCTCTCTCATCCTCTCTTGTGTTACGAACACTATCTCCCTCAAGTATATGGGATGGAGCATCATTCCTTTTTAATCTAAAATATTTTACCTTAATTAGATATATTATTTGCTGCAGCATCGATAAAATATTCTGATCTGAGGGTATATGTTCAAAAAGACACGCAGTTAACAATTGTAATATGCCTTTCCGAGCTCTTTTAGCCATTTCATATGAATAGTCCTCCCATGTATTTCTTTTTGATAAAAGAAGTTCCTCTTCTACTTGACTTCCCTCTTTTGACATTACGTCCTCCAATCTACTCTCTTCTTTAGCAATGGTATTCCCAGCGACAAAACTTTCTTCATCAGACAAACAAAAGAACTCAACAACCTCATCTATATTACAGATTTTTTTGAATAATGAAGTAACCCCATTAGTCGTACACATACCTGACGAAACAATCATCTTATCTATTTCAAATAGATCGCGTGACTTCACTAAATCAATGAAACGGTAGAATGCAAATTTGTCATTACGGAAGATATCAAAAAAATCCTGCATTTTACTTTGATTCTGTAATACCTTTCTAACAAAGAGTTCCATCCCCTTTTCTACATCAAACTCCTCATTCTCTATATACCATGGTATCTTATTCTCTTTTAGATAATACATGATCTGTTCGTCTTCCGACATTTCACCTTTATCATTCCATTCCTTATAAAGAGCAAAATCATGGGATCTCCGTCTTATATGTTCATTATTGATATATTCATCGGAATCAAATTCATCAATCTCCTGAATAGTGTTTGTATCATGTCTATTATTTTTTAGCCTTTTCTTTATTTCCTCCTCTAATCTTATTGATAATAAATTTTGAATATCCTTTTTCTCTACAACACCCAAGTCTATATCAATCTTATCAATCAAAAGGGCATACCGACTCCCATATTTTTCAATAACATCCTCAACCGCAGGTTGAAAACAATGTTGATACAATTCATTCACATCTTTCGTTACTTGTAATTCTTGTATGTCATTCGATAACTCAAGGTCTAAAGAAAGACGATGAATCATATTCTCATTCATATATATTCTTTTTTTGTTAAAAACAATGAATTAATATAACAAAGATAGTGTTTTGGTTGGATAAATCAAAAATTTATGTGTCATTATATAAAAATCTAAATTAATATAAATTAAAATATTATACATCGTTAGCATAAAACCTCAATCAATGCTATGATAAGACCTAGAAAATCAATCTGATAATAACACTGGGAAAATCTCAGAAAGTATATATATTTGCACTGTTTAAATGTATTGCAATGGTTTCAGACATCATCAAAAATATCGTGATTGTTGGGAGTGGAAGTATCATCGGTGGAGCAGCGAGGTATCTTATCTCCTTGGTGATGAAAGGCATTGGCAAAGGGTTTCCTTGGGCAACTCTTGCTGTGAATCTAGTCGGTTGCTTTTTGATTGGTCTTTTATGGGGAATCTTCAGCCGAAACGCTAGTGAGAGTAGCAAATGGACTTTATTCCTGACTGTTGGACTCTGCGGTGGTTTTACCACGTTCTCAACCTTCTCTAAAGAGGCTCTGATGATGCTACAATCCTGAAATATCCTAGGTTTTACAGGATATATCGCTTTGAGTGTCATTGCTGGCATTGCTTTAATCGCACTGGGCTATCATGTTTTTGGCGTAGTGTGACATAGCTTCATCTGCACACATTGAGGTAGGGGAGACTAGGACTTTCGTCTATTATTGATTTTACGTCTAATTTTCCCCTCTAATATAGCAATTGCATGGATGGCTCCGATAAACAAACCTATTACTGTGATTAGTTGAATAAAAATCATACAGACAAATTGATCTCCAAACTCAAAACTCATACATAGGTGTGCGGTTCCTTCCTGCAGTTTTATATCAGCAAAGTAGTGATAGTCTCCAGGTTCATTAGTTGTACAATAATAATAGCAACTAGTTTCGTCACATTTGCATGTGTATATTAATAAGTTCTCCCCCCAATATATTATATTTAACATAAGATTAATTATAAAACAAATAGTTTCATAAAACTGGTAACTGTTCAAATATTGGGTGCAAAGTATTAATAATTAGTTGATTAAAAATTTTTCAGGGAAGTCTGAGATAATCCTAAAAATTTTAGATTTTTAGGATTATCTATGTGCTTTCTTTGAACGGATATATGTTCTTCAAAATTTATTTTTCAAACATAGTTATTCATAAAAATATGATATATCTTTGTCGTGTCAATGATATTTTAAATGATTTCTTTAAATGATGTAAAATATTTATATACAATAAGAGCTAATTTATATGAATATGCTACAACAAGACATACACAATATTACATTATCTTTCTATATGCTATAAATCAGATATGAATGATAATAGAAAATAAAATATAGGCATTAAAATGAAAATATTATTTGGAATTGATGCATTTCAATCGCATAGCAACGGTACGAGCATTTCTGCTCAACGTTACGCAGAAACATTACGTACCATGGGTCATGAAGTTCGTATTATCACCAATACTGAATCATCTTATCCTGATTATATATATCCACTGAAAGAATTAAAAAATCCCTTGGGACCTCTTCTTCATGCCAACGGATATCAGTTTGCTTCGCCAAATGAGAAAGTAATCGATCAAGCACTGGATTGGTGTGATATTGTTCATGTATATACCCCGTTTTTCCTGGGTTGTAAGATTAAGAAAATGGCAAAAGCAAAGGGTAAACCGCTTACAGCTGCTTTCCATGTACAGGCTGAGAACATCAGTTCAGCCTTTCACGTAGGTAAGGTGGAAAAGGTGAATCGTATGCTTTATCGTTTCCACTATAATACAATGTACAAAGGAATACAACATATACATTGTCCGAGTCAGATGATGGCAGACGAGCTGAAACATTATGGCTATGACAATCAGTTACACGTCATCAGCAATGGCATTTCTGACGATTTTGTATATTCTCGTCCAATCAATGAAAAACAGAATTCCGACAAGATTGTGATTACAATGGTGGGACGTTTATCCCCTGAAAAAAGACAGGATCTGATAATCAAGGCTGTAAAGATGAGTAAGTATGAAGATCGTATTCAACTACAATTTGCAGGAATGGGACCAATGGAAAAGAAATATCATCGTCTGGGCAAAGAACTAACCAATCCACCGATTTTTGGTTATTATACACGCAAGGAGTTGATTGAGTTATTGCATAACACACATATATACGTTCATGCAAGTGATATGGAGAGCGAAGCAATCGGTTGCATCGAAGCTTTTGCTACAGGATTGGTGCCTATCATCTCAAATAGTCCACTATCAGCTACAAAGCAGTTTGCATTGGATGAACGATCCCTCTTCAAAGTCGGTGATGCTACAGATCTGAAGAATCATATCGAGTATTGGATTGAACATCCAGAAGAACGCAAAGAGATGGAAATAAAGTATGCTCAGGAGGCCCAGAAGTATCGACTGACAAAAGTTATACGAGATTTTGAGTCAATGTTGGAAGACGCAATCACATGTCAGTCAAAAGTTTAACAACATTAACGGTTGCACTGCTTATCCATGTGACGCACATGATGGCAGGTGGGAGAATAGATACAATTCGATTTGTAAATGAGAAAAATGGAGAACCACGGTATCTAACAGTCTATACCCCACCCTCTTATCATGCTGATTCAGTCTATCCTGTCCTCTATCTGTTACATGGTATGCATGGTAATCAGCATTCATGGGAGGATGAGGCACACATCACAACGTTGACAGATAGTTTAATTCAGGGAGGACTGATAGAACCTTTGGTGATCGTAATGCCTCTATGTGTGATAAACGATACAATGACCGCCTACCAGCTGCCAACTTATGTCAAATCCATGCATGACTTCAATCATCATATAAAAAAAGGTGAGTTTGAAGTCTTATTCCCAGAAATAGAAACATTTGTAAGGGCTCACTACTCAGTAGGTCGTGCTATGATAGCAGGGCTAAGCAGCGGGGCTCGTCAAGCATTAAATTTAAGCAAGCAATATCATTTTGATATAGTGGGTTTGTTCTCCCCTGTGATATTGCAACGTCAGATACCCAAGAAGAGCATAGGAACAGAGTATTGGATACGTTGTGGCAGTCGGGATATGTTCTATGCAAGATCAAGAAGGATCAATCGTAGGTTCAATCGTTATCAAGTATCACACAATTTTAGGAAAACAGAAGGCAGACATAACTGGCAAAGCTGGCGTGTTTATATAGGTGAATTTCTACAATATTGCTTCCCCACAAATCGATAATACCATACTATCATATATTACAATATCATTCTTATTGCTCATAAAATAAGAATACATAAAAAAAGAGTGCCATTGCAGGAACCCCTACAATGACACTCTCCCAAAGGAATCACAATTTTCTTAACTATATCATTTACTTAATTATCATTGATTTACTGTCAACAAACCCATTTGCACTCATAACATAATAATAGAACCCTTGTGGCAGATTGCTCACAGAGAAGCTTACTTCATGAGCGCCCTCATCGTAATTGTCGGATACAATACTCTTCACCTTAACACCCAAACTATTATATAGGTCGATAGTTACAAATGATTTTTCTGCCAAATTAAATAGAATGACAGTTTCATCAGATGTTGGGTTTGGAATATTCTGTGACAAATAAGTATAACCTGTAGCCAATGCCTCTGGCACGTCAACAGAGCCACATCCATTGTTTTCTATCTTATGTCCGCCCCAATCATATTTTCCAGTACTGTAATTTGGATTGACATTACTGCTTCTGATCTTTGTATTTTGTGAATTATCTCCGTAAAGGAATTTTCCCACAAAGGCTTTAACAGCATTATTCTGGCTAGGAGATGCCTGACAGTGGTTGTGTCCGCCATCAATCACATAACCGAAGCGATCTTCTATACCCATGGCCTTCCAAACTTCCGCTGCGGCTTTCAAAGCCATGTCACCAGAAGGAGCACCTAACCAGTTGAAGTCCGTATTACCGAATGCCAAGAAAGCACGAGGTGCACACATAGCAATCAGTTCATGGTGGTCATAAGGCAGCTTGTCGATTTGTGATTCGAAGTTAGTCTTGAAGCTATTTAGGAACCAGTTGTATTCTGTGTTCTCAATTCCTTCTATCTTTTCACCATTAACACCACCGGATTGGTTTATCTCTTTAGAGACACGCCATGCGTTGATTCCACCACCACCAGACTCTTGAGAGATTGTCAAAGCGATACGCTCATCGAGAGCTCCTGCAAATAATGCCATCTTACCAGCGTAAGAGCAACCGGTTACTGCTATATGGCCAAGATCTGCATTGATTTGGTCTTTTATAATCTCCAGACCATCAATCAAACGGCTGATACCCCATGACCATGCACAATAGTCAGCTTTTGTATTAAACGTGCCAGGGTATAGTTTATAGAACGGATCGTTCTGACTTCTACCACCATCGGAACTATATCCTGCTATTTGTTTGTGAGTAAATGGAAGCTGAATACATTTAGAGAATAATGAAGCATCCAAACTACCTGTTTTTTGATCCATACCAATCACTACTGGATGAGGTCCGTTTCCTGATGGAATGGATAATTTGCTTGTTAACGTAAGTGAGTTGTTTCCATTATACACTTTAACCGTTAATGTGCCACCAGAATAAGATGCCTCCAGCTTATCGAACTTAGGTTTTTCACCAAGTTCCCAATATTCTAGCTCACGCTTGATTTCATTACGACGGCAAGACCAATCGCAGAAGTCAGTCACCTTACCACTACCATCTGCCCATTCAAATGGGTTAGGCAAGTTTTTGCATGATTTCAGATTATTTCTGTTTAATGACGATGGGTCTTCACAATTAGCACCAGTGTTTTCTACAGAATAACTTATTGGATATTCACCAGCAGCATTAGAGCCTCCACCTCCGTCAGGATCGACATGAGAAGTAGTATCTGGCTCAGAGAACTTAATGTAATCCAAGTTGTTATTGTTACTTTCGAATTTTACTTTCAAGATATGCTTACCAGATTTGATTTCACTAGTGGTAGCAGTTAAATCCTCATAATTGTCCCAACTGTTGTTGCCTGTTTGTGAACCAGAAAGAGATGCTACTTTCTTGTCATCGATATACAAATCAATAGCAATGTCTCCACTACCGTTAGATGCGCTCGCTAGAACATCGTATTTGCTTGTTTTCTTTACATCAATTGTATATTCCAACCATTCGCTGGAGGTAGTGTAACCAACAGCATTTCCAGTGCCACCTTTTACGATATCAACACCTTCGTCTGTACGATATTTAGCATCACCTTGATTGTCATCATCAGTATCATTATAAGCAGTTCCATTCCCACCAACATCGTAGTTTTCAGCTTCTACAGTTCCAGGAACTGAGAAAGCCTCTTTGTATGGACCTTGAGGAACAGAAGGAGTAACTGGATCTACAGTAGAAGAAGATGATGATGCATCGCCAACCCAGATGTTACCGTATTTCATATCGAAACTACCAGAACCACCTCCTACTTCACAAAGGAATTTACAATCGTGGAGTTCACCTAATGTGACACCTTTCTTTTCCCATTCTCTCATGTGAGCAGAGACAGAAACATGTCCACATTTACGAGCATTTTGTCTGATTGCATACACTTGAGTAAAGGTAGAGGTTCCTGAGATAGAAGAACCTGTACGTTTTCCTACCAACAAACGATATGTGTCACCATCCAATTTATATGTACCTTTGTCGCTTCCGCCATTTTCTGGTCTTGCATCCCAGTATAATCCGTCTGCTTGCTTAGTATTTCCATTGAACGTATTCTCGACAATGTAGTATTCTGTTTCATTAGGTTTTTTTGTCCATCCGTAAACACCGATATAGTGGTATCCACCACCTGTTCCAGTATAACTGTAATTGAAATCACAGTGTATATCGCCCTTCAACTGACTTGGTTTGGGGCCGTTATCCCAGAACAGACCGATACGGCAAAGCAAATCGTCTGGATTATTCCAGTTAGCTTTAAATTGAAATTGTCCTTCTTTCGTTGTGTATTGCATTGAGGTAGAACCTTGTTGGCTTTGAGCCCACATCTCAAGGTCAAATCCGTTTCCTATAGGACGTCTACCGTTGGTAGCAGTTTGACCACTAGACATGGATGTGTTCATCTGGCATGGGTCGATAGAAGAACTTTGGCTGCCTTCGTTTTGTGAAGTCTCGCCTTCTCCCTCGTCGCTTGTGTTTGATGAAGGTTCCATTTTCAACACTTTTAACATTTGGTCTGCATAACGCTGTCCCAATGTACGGTAGCTTGCAGAAGAGAAGTGAAGTCCATCGCCCTTGTTTCCTAAACCTTGTGCTGAAATCACGTATGAATTAGGAATGGTGTTAGGTACGGTAGCGATAATGTTGTTCATGCTTCCGCATTGACCACCTTGATCGGAACGAACCACTTCACCAACTAACAAAGGCACGTCCTCACCTTTCAAACCTAGGTCAGTCAAAAGGTCGTTGTATATCGCTTTCACACGACCTGGCCATGAGCTTTGACCCGTGTTGGTCTCTCCTTGGTGAAGGAGGATTCCCTTGATAACACCTACCTTCTGTGCTTCTTTACCCATTTCAACCAAACGTCCGTAAGGATTTCCTCCATACGAGTTGATGGTGCTTTGCATATAAGACTCTGGACGATAGTTCTTATAGTTGTTCTTTTCAAACAACTGAATATCACAACCTGCAATGGCCACTACAGCCACTCCTACTTTGATATTTTCTGGCAGTTTCTCCACCATACGACGACCAAAGTAATCAACAGGTCCTAGATGAGCTCCACTACAACATGAGAGTGGAGGAGTAGCATCATACCATTTGCCTTTCGTTCTGCTTCCGCAGTTGTCGTACGAACAGAGAACTTGAAAACGTTTGTCCACCTTTTGATCTTGGCTTTCAATGTTTCCTTGTCCCTCCATGTTAGACTGGCCAAAACATAAGTAAATGTGGAAATTCGGATCCGGCGCCGCATACACATTTACAAATCCCAACAACATTGTCAGTGCTGCAAGAAAATTGAGTTTAATGTTTTTCATTTCTACAAATTTAAATTAATAGATGTAATACTGGTTATATAAATATAGATATAGATATAGGTTTCCATTCAGGTTTACAAAATATCTATATATCAACTAAGAGTTCATATCAAATATGGAGAACATCAATGACTTCTTAAAAGTCATTTTAAACCTATCACAAGATAAATCATAAAGTAATTTTTGGACATAACAATCCGTTTTGTATTTCATGATATTTAGAGTTTTTAGTGTAATATATATGGTTTTACAATACAATAAATTACCACCCCCAAGTCGTAATTTATGCGTTGCAAATATATATTTTCTCTTTTAATTACAAAAAAAAATGTGAAAAATTTTAAAATTCACAAAAACAGTTTTTCGGTTCGAATTGGTTATGAAATTGGAAATACATACCTTTGTATCAATTTACGAAATTATCATCAATGAAGTGTCGAAAGCGAACTAAGTTCATCCTATTATCTATATTAATCATCATCTGTTGGATATTCAATTTACAGTATAAATGGATTTCATTTCACCCTTTTAAAGGAGGAGGTAAAGCTGATTTTCGAGTATTAACATGGAATATTCATAATTCAGGGAAAGATTTTGATGCTCGTCAGCCAGGAATCACTCAACTGATTTTAGACGAAGATGCTGATATAGTATTACTCAATGAATTTTGTCTCCGGAAATCCCCAGTAATGGACTCAACCCTTCGCCTGCGCTATCCGTATGTGGTAGATAATTGGGCAAAACCCTTCTCCGGAGATATCTTTTATAGTAAATATCCAATCAAACGATTCCATCGAATCAATAACGATACATTATGGCCTTTGGCGTATGAATTTCGGCTGGAAATTAACGAGAGAGATATTCGCATTGTAGGGTGTCATTTGTTGAGTACCAACAACCTAAGTAAACAACGATATACATTAAAGAAATGGAAGGACCTCTCTACCCTTCCAACCTATTATAATATATATAAAGAAGGAAAAGCGATGAGGACAGCTGAGACAGAACTGATTATGAGTCGCATACAGAAAGACACGCTCCCGACCCTTATCATGGGAGATATGAATGACATGTCGGGTATGGCACCACTCAATCGAATAGAGGAAAACGGGTTTCAAGATGCCTGGTGGAAGGGTGGAACAGGATGCGGCATTACATTCGTAGAAGGATGGATGCGATTCAGATTAGATCATATTATGTATAATTCATCATTTACGCTCATTGACATCAATGTGATTGACACTCCTCTATCAGATCATAGGCCTCTAATAGGCTCGTTCAAATTGAATTCGGAAGATTCTTAAACTGAATTAGAAGAAGTTAGAGGAACCACATACGGGGAAATTTCAAAAATTTAATATATTTGCACCCAAAATGGATCTAATGATTTTGAAAAACATATAATTTATATCATATGAAACGATTATTTACACTTCTGTTCCTCCTAATGGGATTATCACTTTATGCAGTGGAGAGTGTTCGACAAACCAATGTAGATGGATACGATCGAATCTATTATGTTTTCACACCATCAAGTTTCAATGCAAATGAGCAATATTCAGCAATGATAGTATTGCATCCATTGGGCATGTCGGCTGAAACATTTATGTCTAGGTTCAATCCACAAGCGATCAGTGACAAGAATAATACAGTGGTTGTATTCCCAGAGGCACTGGACGAGCAGGACAGCGAAATCATCAGTGCTATAAATGCGTTAAAAAAGGCGAACGCATTACCTGCTGGAGCTGGAACGGAGAAAGTTTGGGGTGCAGGTGCTCGAATAAGCTTGGATGACATAAAAGAAATGGCAGGTGCCATGGCTCCTATGTTGAGTATGATGTATAAGGGAATTGTTGCCGCAGGTTATGCAGAACTCAATAAGAATGTTGATGATATAAAATTTTTGAATACAGTAATCAGCGAATTACAGCAGAACTATTCCGTAGGGAATACCATTTATATGGCGGGTGCCTCTATGGGAGGTGCGATGACCTATAGATATGCCTACACACCGAACAATATAGTCTCTAAGATTGCAGTGATCAGCGGATTCGTCAGTGCAGGAACAGATATGACCCACGCATTAGCCAAACCATTATGCGTATTTCACAGCATCAATGATGAAGTAGTCAATTATATGGGAGGGCTCTTCAACGGACCGATAGCACAAAGTGTTCAGTCCATAGCTACTAAAAATGGATGTAGTTCGTATGTGTCGATGCCAATACCCGACACAAAAGACGATGGTATCACCATATATAAAGCAGAATATACATGCAATCAAGGTCAAGAGGTATGTTTTTATCTAGCAGATAATGCCAGTCATTATGAAATTCTTAATAAAAATGACAATGACCTAGATTATGTGGAAGAGGTGGAGAAATTTTTCTTTAATAAACAATCATCAGATAACAAGGATGTAAAACAGACAACCATCACCCTCTATCCTAATCCAGCTACGGATGAGCTTTATTGTTCAGCAGAGAAAGGAGAATATGAGATCCTTAATTTAATAGGACAAAGATGTATGAAGGGAGAACTATCGGGAGGCTCCATATCCATCTCTCAATTAAAAGAAGGAGAATATATCTTTGTACTTCAGACAGAGGAAGAAATCATACGGACCCATTTAGTTGTAAAGAAATAAGTTGTTAGTAAATAAAAGGTGAAACGCATACGGAGATAGTTGAAAAAACTTATATTTGCATCACTAAATAAAGTATATTGAGAGAATATTTTAGAATTCTAATTTAAATAGTACTATGCAATTAATTGACAATTTCAATTTTGCCGGAAAGAAGGCAATCGTTCGTGTGGACTTTAATGTTCCATTGAACAAAGAGACAGGAGAAGTAAGTGATGACACTCGTATTCGTGGTGCACTTCCAACAATTAAGAAGATCATTGCAGACGGAGGTTGTGCAATTCTTATGAGTCACATGGGTAAACCAAAGAATGAAGACCCACACAAAGGTGATCCTAAGTTCTCTTTGAAGCAGATTGTTCCAGCAATTGAAAAATATCTTGGTAAGATTCAATTTGCAGCAGATTGCGCTGATGCAGCAGATCAAGCAAAGAACTTGAAGATGGGTGAAATCCTTTTGTTAGAGAATCTTCGTTATTATGCAGAAGAGGAAGGCAAACCTCGTGGTATAGACAAAGAAGATCCTAAATATGATGAGGCAAAGAAGGCCATGAAGGATTCTCAGAAGAAATTTGCTAAGACATTGGCATCATACGCAGATGTATATGTAAACGATGCATTTGGTACTGCACACCGTAAACATGCTTCTACAGCAGTTATTGCTGACTCTTTTGATGAAGCTAATAAGATGTTCGGTTTCTTGATCAACAAAGAAGTAGAAGCTATGGATAAGGTATTGAACTCTGCTCAAAAACCATTCACTGCTATTATGGGTGGAGCTAAGGTATCTGACAAGATCATGATTATCGAAAACTTGCTCGACCGTGTTGACAACTTGATCATTGGTGGTGGTATGACTTATACATTCGTTAAGGCATTAGGTGGAAACATCGGCAACTCACTTTGCGAGGCAGATAAGCTTGATGTTGCAATGGAAGTATTGAACAAAGCAAAAGCAAAAGGTGTTAACGTATTGTTACCAGTAGATGCTGTAAATGCAGATAAGTTTGATGCAAATGCTAATACAAACGTATCAAAAACAAACGAAACTCCTGACGGATGGATGGGATTGGATATCGCAGACGAAACCATCAAACTCTTCAGCGATGTTATAGCTAAATCTAAGACAGTCCTTTGGAACGGTCCTATGGGTGTATTCGAGTTTGATAAGTTTGCAAAAGGAACCTCTGCAGTTGCACAAGCTGTAGCAAAAGCAACTCAAGAAAACGGTGCCTTCACATTGATCGGTGGTGGTGACTCAGTTGCTGCTATCAATAAGAACAAGTTGGCTGACAAGGTTAGCTACGTATCTACTGGTGGTGGTGCTATGTTGGAGTATATGGAAGGAAAAGTTCTTCCAGGTATCGCAGCAATTCGCGGAGATAAATAATAGACTTGAAAGTGGAGACGATAAATTCATCGTCTCCATTTTTTTTAAAGATCACACAATTCCTTCATTAAAATAAATTTCATGAGACACATTACTAAAGCATTATTATGCTTTACTATACTACTCAGTAGTTTTCAATTGTCTGCACAAGACACAGTAAAAACAGAAACAGACACTATTCTTTCGGAAGAGAATGACACCACTTCCTTAGACCAAGGATTACAAGCACCTCATGCCTTACCTAAGGATTCTGTTCAAGGAACAAAAGAAAATGTTTATCTTCCAGAATGTAATGCTACAATACATGTCCCTCAAGGATATATGTATCTTGATAAAAAACAAACACAACACTTAATATCTGATTTTTGGGGTAATTTACCAGATGACGATATGTTAGGATGTCTCGCTATTGACACAGCACAACTATTTATGGAGATTGAAACAGCCTTTCTTATCTATTTCGACAAATGTGGATATGTAAAGGATGATGATGCCAACAGCATCGATTATGACGATATGCTGGAGAGCATGCAGGAATCTGCAAAAGAAGACAGCAAGAAAAGAATCGAAAGCGGACTTGATGGATATGATTTAATCGGCTGGGCAGAGCGTCCTTATTATGACAAGGATTTGAAAGTCCTTCATTGGGCTAAACATCTGAAATTCTATGACGATGAAGACTCATCTGAAGTGTTGAACTATGATATCCGAGTATTAGGTAAGGATGGATACATGATTTTGCAGGCTGTATCAGACATGAAAGAACTTCCTAACATAAAAGCTGTCTCAAATCAACTCGTTTCAAGCGTGAAGTTTGACGAAGGTTATACATACAATGATTTCGACCCAACAAAGGATAAAATTGCAGAATGGACTATCGGCGGGTTGATCGCTGGTAACATCCTTGCAAAAGCTGGTCTCTTTACAAAATTAGGTATCTTACTCGCAAAATTCTGGAAAATCATTTTGGTAGCTATCGTAGCTATCGGTGCTTTCTTCAAAAAGATATTTGGCAAAAAGGAGGAAGATGACGTAATGTTTGAAGAGACAAAAGAGGAAGAAACACCAAAAGAAGAAGAAAAGGAATAATTCCTTCATCAACCTCTATCACATCATATAATTAGTATGTAAGAGATTATTACACAATAAAGAAGCCGCCTTGGTTCATCCATGATGGCTTCTTCTGTTTTATAGCTTGGCTATCCATTTCACTTTACCGGGATATATCAATTGGAATCAACCAATAGGCACAGACCTTTACCCCATCCCGCTTGGCTGGTATTAAAAGAGGGAACTGATCAATAGCTTGCAAAGCATCTCTTGTGAATTCTTCATTAATCTCTCGAAGAACAATTTTCTTTAGAATCTCTCCTTTTGATGAGACTAACACTTTCACCATCATTCTTGTTGCATTGAATGTAGGAAGAAGATGCTTATTGTAGGTCATCTTTTTATATAGGAACTCATGCATCTCAGGTATTCCACCTGGATATGCAACGGGAGTGTCTGTCAAGAGCCATACTGTATCACATGACAGAGAATCATTCGACAACTCAAATGCAGGTCCTTTATCTTTTTGTGCAGATGCTGAAAAAATAGTCATTGACAACCCTATTGTCAGCAGTAATTGTATTGTCTTTCTCATATCTCTTCTAATTTAACTGTTTTCTATCTATTCAAAATTAGAAAATTCTTCAATACGGAAGTAACTTTTAAAGTAATTTTTTTAATTCAAAAAAATGATTCACACAAGAAGGGATCTCTTCCCTTCGGTGGGTAACATAAATCATTGTTTTACCAGGTTGTGTACAGTAATGTTCTATTACCTGTCGGCAGCGTTTTTTATGAATCATATCCAATCCATGTAATGGTTCATCCAATATCAACAAATCAGGATTCTTTACCATTGTACGAGCCAATAAAACAAGACGTTGTTCGCCTCCCGAGATCTTTAAAAATGACCGGTCTTTTAGATAATCAATCTGTAACAGCCTCATCCATTGTAAAGCCAAATCTTCTTGTTCAGGAGTACATTTTCGGAACAATCCGATGGTATCGAATAATCCAGAACCAACAATTCTTAAACAGGATTGATCTTCACGAAAATAGAGATGCATCTCTGACGAGATATATCCTATGGGACGTTTGATATCCCAGATACTCTCACCCGTTCCTCTCCTTTTGTCAAAAATGGTTAAGTCCAACGAATATCCTCTTGGATTATCAGCCGCCAACAAACTAAGCAATGTAGATTTACCTGAACCATTCTGTCCAATCAAGGCCCATTTCTCCCCCTGACGAATCGTCCAGTTCAAATCGTCAAAAAGAGGTTTATGATTATATGAAATAGAGATATGATTCATCTTCAGCACATACTGACATGGAGGTGCAATCATCTGATTGAATAACGGAAAATTATCCAACGATACCTTATCCATCTCTTCCTTATGCATCATGCTTATCTCAATACTCTTTCTCTCAACAACCTCATAATGCAATGCATCAGCCTTCAGAATATGAGTTGTTGCTTGAGGTATCTCGTTCAAGGCAGGAACCAAGAAGATCATCTGTTGAATAGCAGAAAGCTCAACTAAGAAAGCATCCAGTTCCTTTCTCGTTTCCACATCCAAGCCAATAAAAGGATTGTCAAAAATGATTATGGCAGGATGCTTAGCCAGGGCCAGAACAATAAGTAAACGTCGAAGCTCGCCAGAGGAGAGCATGATGAGATGTTTGCCATACAGCACATCCACATGCAATCGTTGACACAACCACTTAACGTATTCATTATCAGGAACGCGCGAAAGAAGTTCCTCAACAGTAGGCGTGAATTCGTTTTCCAATGCATGGAAGCGTTGCTGATAGTACATATTCTTGTAATCAGACAACAAATAAGCCGATTCAAATGACACCTTACGAAGAGAATCTAAAGGATGAGTACTATTGGTTTTCGCCTGATAATCAGTCGTCCAGAAGAGATAATCGATGCTTCCCGATTTGACAGCATATTTTCCTACCAGCAGATCTGCCAGCATGGTTTTACCTGCACCATTTGGACCAACGACACACCACTGTTCATTTTTGCAGATTGTCCAGTTGATTGGAGCGGGGAACTCCATTCCATAGATTCTAGGAAGAACATTAGAGAGTTGAATAACCTTGGGTGTCATTTCCGTTTAGTGTTTCATCGCACGATCCATCTGTCTGCGGTCATCCTTCTCCTTCAACGATTCACGTTTATCGTACTCTTTCTTTCCTTTTGCTACAGCAATCTCCATCTTAGCCAAGCCTTTTTCATTAATAAATAGCTTAGTAGGCACAACTGTGAACCCTGTATCTTTCGTTTGTCTGCGAATCTTTTGTAATTCACGTTTAGAGAGCAAAAGCTTACGATCTCTGCGTGGCAGATGATTATTATATGTCCCGTAGAAATACTCAGAGATATTCATGTTCTTCACCCATAATTCACCATCATTAAAATAGCAAAACGTATCGACTAGGCTTGCTTTCCCCAGTCGAATAGATTTTATTTCAGTACCTACCAATACAATACCAGCCTGATAGGTATCAATCAATTCATAATCAAACGTAGCACGTTTATTTCGAATCAGTACATCACTTTTTAATTTTTCCATAATCTTTCAAAATTATCATCCCACTACTCTATTATTCTTAGCATTACATATCCTACTGCTCTAGGAATCAAAAACATAAGAGCAAAAGCAATTAACGTAAGAAGTCCCTTGTGGTTATCCCCCAACTGACGGAAAAGAATAGGTAATCCACACCATATTACATAAGCCACATAAATATTCAGAACCGCCAAAAAGAAAAACGGAGGAATGAACATCTGAATCATATCCATGCACCACATAATAGAGGAGGAAAAGACAGTTAACGTAAAACACCCATAGAAATTATCCTTGTCAGAAGCCTCGCCAGCCACCCATTTGATGCGAAGGACTTCATTCAACAATAAAACAGAGAAATAAACCCCTGCAAAGAGAGAAGAGAAGCGTACCAGCGTGTCCCGTAAAAATTCAGAGAAGACGAGGTCACTCCATTTGAAAAGAGCATTTATGAATGTAAGGCTCAAGACCAGCATGATGCATGGGAAGAAAAAATTTTTCCTCACCGAACTAACATTCTGATAATCCTGAGTGATATGAACCCATTCTTCTAGCGGGAGGTGTACCAATTTAACAATCCGTAAAAAAATGGATTTTATCAAATTTACTATCTTAATTAAATACTCTTTCATTTTTTATTTCATTGAGTTCGCAAAAGTACAATTATTTTCTTATTTTTGTTCAATATTTAAAATCTTTAAGAAATGGCTACAAATAGTAAATTAAGTATAGGTAAAAAAATATTAATAGCTATATGGATTCTATTTATTTTAGGGATTATAGCAATTTTCACTACATTCAAACTCATAAATGACGGAAAAATAGGCTATTTGCCACCTATTGAAGATCTTCAGAACCCAAAAAATGTATATGCATCCGAGATATACTCGTGTGACATGAAAGTATTGGGACGATACTTTAAAAGTTCAAACAATCGTGTATATACACCATACGAGGATTTATCACCTTATTTAATTGAAGCGCTTATTTCAACTGAGGATGCTCGATACTATGAACATTCAGGAATTGATGGACGAGCATTGTTCCGTGTAGGAATCAAGACCCTTTTGATGGGACAAGATAAAGGAGGCGGAAGTACCATTTCTCAACAATTAGCAAAACTGATGTTTACGGATGAACCTGCTTCAAGCAGGTTACAACGTATGAAACAAAAACTTTCGGAATGGGTAATAGCCGTCAAGCTGGAAAAACTCTACACGAAAGAAGAGATTATGACTATGTATTTCAATCTGTTTGACTGGAATAACAATGCAGTGGGAATTAAGTCAGCCTCACAAATTTACTTCAACAAATCACCTAAAGATTTAACGAAAGAAGAAGCAGCATTACTTGTTGGAATGTTCCAAAATCCAACGAAATACAATCCTCGAAGAGAGAAATTCAAACAGGCCAGTTTGGACCGACGAAATATTGTGCTTTCTCAAATGTGCTTGAAAGGAAATATCACAAAGGCAGAATATGATTCATTGTCTGCCTTGGATATTAAACTAAACTTCCAGAAAGTGGATCATAAGTTAGGTTTGGCGCCTTATTTCCGTGAACATTTACGAATGGTTATGAATGCAGAAAAACCTAATCCAAACAGCGGACAATACCGATGGGCAAAAGAAAAGTATAGAGAAGACTCTCTTGCGTGGGAAACAGACCCGCTCTATGGATGGTGCAAAAAGAACTTGAAACCTGATGGCACTCCTTATAATCTATATACGGATGGATTAAAAATCTATACCACAATAGACTCTCGTATGCAACAATATGCTGAGGAAGCCATTAAAGAGTATCTGGGAGGCTATTTACAACCACTTTTCTTTAAAGAAAACAACCTTGCAAAAAATAAAAAGGCTCCATTCTCAACCACTTCTACACAAGCACAGGTGGATACCATTCTTACAAGAGCTATGAAAGGAAGTGACCGTTACTATTGGTTGAAAAAAGCAGGAAAGAGCGAAAAAGAGATAAGAAAGATATTCAACACTCCGACACAGGTTACCATATTTGACTGGGAGAACGGCAGTAAAGATACAATATTGTCACCGATGGATTCTATCCGCTACCAGAAGGCTTTCCTTCGCTCGGGTATGATGTCGATGAATCCGTTCAACGGACATGTGTTGGCCTACGTAGGCGGACCCGATTTTAATTTCTTCCAATATGATATGGTATGTACAGGTCGCCGACAGGTAGGTTCCACAATCAAACCATTCCTATATACATTGGCAATGATTGATGGTATGGATCCATGTTCAGAGGTGCCAAATGTGCAACCACACTATGTTGATCCGTACTCCGGACAAGTATGGGAACCAAGGAATGTCCCATACGGAGAGGAAGGAAAGAAAGAGATAGGAAAAATGATTACATTGAAGCGAGGACTCCAAACTTCAAACAACTGGATATCAGCACACTTGGTATTACAAATTGGAGCCGGACGGTTCGCCAACTTCCTTAATAACTCACTAGACTTAAAGAGTCATGTAGAACCCGTACCTCCAATCTGCTTAGGAGCTATGGATGTTTCAATCAGTGAAATGGTATCAGCCTATACAGCCTTTGCAAACAAAGGAATTAAGGCATCACCATTGTATGTTACACGAATTGAGGACAATCAAGGAAATGTGATTGCCACGTTTGTACCACACATGAAAGAGGTCTATAACGAAGAGACAGCATCCAAGATGATTGCTTTGCTTCAGGGCGTTATGAATGGTGGAACAGGATTGCGCTTGCGTACCAAACGATATAGTTATTGTATTGGATGGGAGACACAAGTAGCAGGAAAGACAGGTACCACCCAAAACAATTCAGACGGATGGTTCATGGGCTTTGTGCCAAGCCTGGTAACAGGCGTCTGGGTTGGAGGAGAAGACCGAGACATCCACTTTGACAATATTCGTAACGGACAAGGATCAGCTACTGCTTTACCTATATGGGGAACTTATATGAACAAGGTTTACAATGATTCAACAATTGGTTATTCCCGTTTAGAACAATTTGTTACTACGCAAAAATATAATTGCACAAGTAATGAAAGTAAAACAGTTGATGAAAATGCAGAAGAGATGATTCTGTTTTAAAGATGATTAGAAAAAACAAGAAAAGTATGGAAATTAAAGATAGAGTACTTAATAACCTGGGCGTTTTAGGTCAGTGGAGCAAGCTAGCTCACGGTTATTTTATGTTTCCAAAATTAGAAGGAGAAATTGGTCCTCACATGACATTTCGTGGGAAAGATGTATTAAATTGGAGCATAAACAATTACTATGGATTGGCAAGTAATCCTGAAATAAAAAAGAAAGAAGCTGAATTAGCAGCCCAATATGGCTTCTCCACCCCTATGGGGTCTCGTCTGATGACAGGTCAGACCTCCCTGCATGAGGAACTAGAGACAAAATTAGCCGAGTTTGTCCAGATGGAGGATTGTTTTGTCCTTAACTCTTTTTACCAAGGAATGATATCCATCATTGACTCGTTGTGTAACAAAAACGATACCGTTGTATATAGCTATGATGTACATTCCAGTATTCAAGACGGAATACGCCTACATTCTAATCGTCGTTTTATCTATTATAAAAATGACATAGAACAAATAGAAGAGCAGGTGAAGAAAGCTTGTGAAGCAGCTAAGGAGAAAGATGGAGGCGTCTTGTTCGTAACAGAAGGTGTCATCGGTGTGACGGGTGAGTTTGCACCAATCGACCAAATTGTTGCACTGAAGAATAAATATAATTTCTTGTTGATTGTAGAAGATGCGCATGGATTTGGAACGATTGGTCCTAATCGAATTGGTGTTGCGGATCATTTCGGTGTGCAGAAAGAGGTGGATTTGTTGGTTGGAACTTTTGGAAAAGCAATGAGTATCATTGGTGGATTTGTGGCAGGAAGTGAAGATCTGATCAATTATCTTCGCTATAATATGCGATCACAAACTTTTTCAGAAGCCTTGCCTTCAGCTATCACTTCAAGTGCAATAAACCGATTGGATTATATCATCAATCATCCGGAACAATTAAAGAAACTAAATACCATCACAGACGCACTACAAAAAGGGTTGCGTAAAGCAGGATTAAACATTGGGAAAACGTCTTCTCCAGTTACCCCTGTTTATATGCAGATGGAAAACATACAGGAGGCTGTCCACATGATGATGGATCTACGAGAGAATCATGGTATCTTCTGCGTGAATATCCTATACCCATATATTGATGAAGGACAAGTGATGATTCGCTTAATTCCCACCCCACTCCACACGTTGGATGATGTGGATTATACCATCAATGCTTTAAATAAGATCAAGGAAAATACCTTAGCAGGTAAATACAGAGATAACAACCCTATTGCACCAGAATAGTACAAATACTCCATGGAAGAGAAAGAAAAGTTTATGAAGAAAGCCATTGAGATATCCAAGAAAAGTGTACTCAATGGAGGAGGTCCTTTTGGCGCTGTGATTGTCAAAGATGGCAAGATAGTAGCAAGTTCCAACAATAAAGTAACCCTCAATAATGACCCCACCGCACATGCTGAGGTGATGGCCATTCGGAAGGCATGTAAGAAGCTAAACACTTTTGACCTGTCAGGATGCGAACTATACGCATCCTGCGAACCTTGTCCGATGTGCCTATCCGCCATGTATTGGGCTCATATCGACCGTTACTACTATGCAAATCAGAAAGAAGATGCAAAGCAGATTGGCTTTGATGATCATTTTATTTATGATGAACTTGACAAGAAACCAGAAAAAAGAAGTATCCCCAGAGAACAGCTATTACATGCAGAAGCATTAAAAGCATTTAAGATATGGGAGGGAAAAGAAGACAAGACCGAATATTAAAATTTTCTTAATAAACCAAATATTTACACGAAAAGTTATCAACAATTTAACTATTTACTGTTGAAAACTATATTTGCAATTCATAAGCAATACCGATGAAATGGTGTATATTTGTTTTGCTTATTATGTTAATAAAAATCAAAAGAGGGGGAGCATTCTTAAGCGACATGATTCTCCACTGCAAATTAAAAAAACTATATATATGTCAAAGTATTCTAAAAGGGGTGTTTTGATGGCATTCTGCTGTATAATTTTTTGCTTTTCGTTATCCGCTAATACAGTAACGTTAGGGTCATCAAATGCTACATATTCCGATCTGGGCTCTGCCGTCGATGGCGTGCATTCAGGAGACACAATATTGCTCACAAGCGACATCTATTTGACAAATCCTATTTGGATCGGCAAAAACATAACACTACTTTCAAATCAACCAGGTGGATTCTCTATAAAAAAGAGAAACTCTCAAGACCTTGCAAGTATCGGAATCAGTCGGGATACCTTTAAAGTTTTCAATGTTCATTTCGATCTGGACAATCACACTAGTTATTATCAAACGACTAATAAATACTATTACTTCATCACCATCACAAATGAGGGTACACTGTATATGGACATCAATTCATCCATTCGTAACGGAAGGGATGGTGCCGTATTGAATGTATGCGGAACAGCCATAGGTGTGACAGTATGTAATAATCAGAGTACTCAATCGGACCTAGGTATCGTCTATCTTTTATCAGGTGGCAAGATGATAAACTCCCGTATTTACAATAACAAACTGAGTGGAAACAATATGACAGCAGTGTTTATGAGCGGAGGCTCTCTTATCAATTCCACTGTTGCCGATAATCATTCAACTTCCAGACGATACACTACCTATGCCATTAATTCTTCTGGCGATGGTTGTATAATCGAAAACTGCATTGTCTATGGGAATGATCACTTCTATACCCAAAATTCTCCTACTGTTAAATACTCATGTATTCAGGGAGATATATCTAATGTCAGAGGCCACGATAATATAAATGTGAACCCTGAATTCTATCCCGATTATAGTTTGCCTAAACATTCTCCTTGTGTAAACAAAGGAAACGACTCTTATATTAACTCACTGGCTAAAATAGATATAGAAGGTAATCGCAGAAAAAGAGAGTCTTCAGTGGATATGGGGGCATTCGAGTTTCAACCTGAATACTTCAAAACCATTGACTCTCACTACTCATGTGGGAAACCGTTCACATGGATCAACGGAGAAACCTATACCGAGACCACATCCGCACCAAAGGATACCATCCTAGGCGGTGTTCACTGTGATACAATCGTTACACTTGATTTAACCGTTTATCCATCGGTTGACACTACCCTAATTCCGTCGTACGAGCTAACCAAAGTGGCATGTTCTGGAGATAATGTTGCCTTCAGTTTCTCATTACAGGATTCAATTCGGACCGAATTGAGATGGATCGACGAATCAAATACTCAAGTGGGTACGGGAGCTTCTTACGAAACCACTGTTGGCAACGTAAATCAAACATACCGTTTAATCGCCTCTCTCGAAGGTGGTGTGTGTCCCGATACAATTATTTACCACGCCAATGTCAATCATTCATTGGCAACCTCTTTACGTACCTCAACAATAAACGGTTATTATGCTCAGTCTTGTCTGTCTGATAGTATCGGACTAGACTCTTTGTTGCCTACCGTAAGCTACTGTTCTGCCTATACATCCATTCAATACTATTATCAGCTCAACGATGGTGAATGGACACTTTGGGATGGTACAAAACTATACGGAATAGCCAATAACACAACTCTACGTTGGAAAGTGGAGGTAATCACGGAAGATGAGACAATCGAATCTATCGTGTCAGATCCGCAGACTATCGCTTTAATCGATACAGTCGTACCTATCTGGAATCTATCCAACACCAATCAATATCTTCCGGTTCTGGATTCAATCACCGGAATTGTTGACCTCTCATTAACACCTAATGATCTATTACAGTTTATCTCAGATAATTGTCTTGAACAGACCTCAATTCTATTCAGCGAGGATAGTATATCGTTTACTGATTTTAATGGCTACCAAACTCAGTTTAATGTCTTTGATGACACTACCTTGACCCTTTATTGGAAAGCAGTGGATGATGTTGGGAACTCTTCTGCTGTTCTTCCATTACATTATAGTATCGAAAAGAATACGGAATTCAACGACACCCTTTATGCAATAGTAAGGGACACAAGCATCTGTATTAATGATTTCCCTTTTAATTGGCATGGACACACCTTCGCTGAAAACAATGAATCTGCGGTTGTGGGAGCTGCTCACCTTACTGTTCATGTTGATAGTTCATTCTTTCACACAGATGTCATTGTAAACTATGCTCCTATCGTATGGCGAGACAGCATTACGTATAACAAGGATACAGTTATAACCGATTTCCATAAAATAAACGAAGGGACATGCGATAGTATCTATTCACTTCATCTTACAATCAAAACGGAACCTATCTTAGATGACACAATAATCATTGATACAATGGTTTGTATTGGTGCCCTCCCTGTAGAGATCGACGGACATCTATTCACTTTTGACGGTGAAAGAGATACTCTTAACAACACAATCACCATTGTACATATTGATAGTTCATATTATCGTACAGTTACAATTAAAAGCGAAACACCTATTGTATGGATGGATAGCATTGTCTGCGACCATGATACGATTATCACAGATTTCCACAAATTAAACGAAAATACGTGTGACAGCATATATACACTGTACTTCACGTTGCTGAATGGACTCATTCAGTACGATACAACACTCTGTATCGGTGCCCTCCCTATAGAGATTAATAATCACCTATTCACCTTCGATGGTGAAAAAGATACGCTTAACAACATCATCACTACTGTACATGTTGACAGTTCATATTATCGTGTAGATTCAATTGAAAGCGACACACCTATCGTATGGATGGATAGCATTGTCTGCGACCATGATACGATTATCACAGAGTTCCATAAAATAAACGAAAATGCATGTGACAGTATATATACACTATACTTCACGTTGGTGAATGATACCATTCAATACGATACAACACTCTGTATCGGTGCCCTTCCAATCGAAATCAATAATCACCTGTTCACGTTCGATGGTGAAAAAGATACACTTAACAACATCATCACTACTGTGCATATTGATAGTTCATATTATCGTGTAGATACAATAAAAAGTTATGAACCAATTGTTTGGCGTGATAGTATTACATATACAAGAACCACCACTGTGACCGATTTCCATATAGCAAATGCTGGAATGTGTGATAGTGTCTTCTCCCTTGTTTTCACACGATTAAGTGATACAATCATCCATGATACGATGATATGTATAGGCTCTCTGCCAATAGAAATCAACAACCATCTATTCACCTATGATGGAGAAAGTGATACAGTAGGTAAAACCATTACGATTGTTCACTATGATAGCTCGTATGTGAAATATGACACATTAGCTGTATGTGTAGGCAGCAAATACAAATGGATCAATGGCAATAGCTACAACAGCGGATCATCATATGATATCATCTATAACAAAGAGAATGAGGGTACTTGCGATTCCATCATCTACATGCATCTTACAGTGCATAAGAAATTGTCAAAAAGCGTCGCTGACACCTCAACTATCATAGGTTGTGCTAATTATGATGACTTAACATTAGGATTTGGTATAACTCCAAATTCATATACAGACATCAAATGGTACATTCAGGGAAATCAAATAGAAGAATGGGACGGTGTACTGAAACACATAGAGAAAGCACCAGGATATGATAACTACATTTATATGTTAGTTGCTCAAACACCTGACGGTGCATGTTCAGATACAACCGTATATATCACATACTCAGATCACGACCTAGAAACAGGTGATACTATGAAGGTGATGAATCTGGATGCAGGAGAAAACTGTATGGCAAATGCCCGAATCTTCGATTATATACCAGACTTTAATGACCGCTGTTCGTTAGAACCTATTGATACTGTATGTTATTTCAGAGTAAACGAAGGTGAAATATTTGAAGCAAACAAAGGAACATACTATAATTTCAAAGACGGTGACATCATTCGTTGGGAGGTCGGAATGCGCAGACCAGACGGTAGTCCATATACCGTAAGCTCTGACTTATTCTTCCAAACAGTAAGTGTGATCGACCGAACGGCTCCTACGATTGACTCATTAGGATTATCCAACGGTAATCTAATACACCCAGTTGTTGATTCTATTGTAGGAAATGTTATTGTAAACGTACCTCTTTCTGATATTACAGATCATATCAAGGATAATTGCGATACCACTGAGGATTTAATCATCCTAAGTGGAACGGACACATTGTCCATGGCTCCATTCAATGGTAGCTCGTTCACTTTGAATGCTTATTCACATCCTTCACAAACAATTTATTACGCAATCTCAGATAGTAGAAATAATACGCAGCTGGATTCCGTAGTATATCAAATAGAACGAAACACTGTAGTAGGAAACGTATCCTATGCGATTGTACGTGACACAACGGTTTGTCCAGAAGAAATGCCTTACACTTGGCATAATACATCATTCGCTTACAATGGCGCATCTGCCGTCGTTGGAGCTGCACACCTGACTGTCTGGATTGACAGTTCCAAGTATAAAACAGATACAGTCATTGTTTGTGATTCCTACACATGGCGTGACGGAAAAACATACACTATAAGCACAAACGAGCCGATTGTAAGAATAGAAAATGCAGTAGGCTGTGATTCCGTTTATTCTTTGCACTTGACTGTCCTCAACACCGCTGTGACAAAAGATTCTATCACACTGTGCAAAAACGACCTCCCATATAACTGGAAAGGTTATTTATTAACAGGTGATACAACAATCCATTTCAGCAGCTCTCTCAAATGTGACTCTGTTGTTCAAATCAAAGTCACTATCCTACCAGAGGCTACAGAAACAATCGTTGTAGATACTTGTGACAGTTATACAATCAACGGAGAAACCTATACTGAAAGTGGAACATATACACAATATTTAACCTCTGTGGTAACAGGTTGTGACTCTATATTGACACTCCACCTTTCAATAGGACATCCTACTGAAAGTACGGAGACCATTACCGTATGTGAAACACAACTACCATACAACTGGAACGGCTACTCCATCCATGGAGATACCGTTATCACAACAAAGAATTACATGGGTTGTGATTCTGTTATTACAATTCACCTCAATCATCTTCCATACATGACAGAAACCATCACAGATAAGGCTTGTGATAGCTATACCATCAATGGAGAAACATTTACTGAAAGCGGAACATACACACAACATCTTTACACAAAAATTGGAGGTTGTGACTCTATTCTAACTTTAGAACTTACCATTGGCCACACCACGGAATCAACAGAAACAATAACCGTCTGCGAAGATCACTTGCCATATCAATGGAATAACATAGAACTCCAGGGTGATACAACCCTACTCTACACAAAAGAGGATGGCTGTGATTCAATCATTCATCTCCATCTCATCGTATTACCTACCTCAACTCAAACTATCACAGATGAAGCTTGTGGCAATTATACATTGAACGGAGAGACTTATACAGAAAGCGGTACCTACGAGCAACATTTCGTTTCACTGCAAACGGGTTGCGACTCTATTCTGACCTTGAATCTGACCATCTGGCAGACAGAAGAAAAATCAGAGTATGCAACTATATCCGAGACACAGTTACCATACGTATGGAACGGATACAATGTTGAACGCGACACCACCATCCTATTGTCAACCCAACATGGATGCGACTCTATCGTCACACTTCATCTTACAGTTATTCCAGCACCTAATGTAACTATCTCAGATACTGCATGTGGAAGCTATACATTGAACGGAATAACCTATACAACAAGTGGAACTTACGAACAACATCTCGTTTCCGATATTACAGGTTACGATTCTACCGTCACGCTTATTCTTACAATCCTACAACCAACAGAAAGCATCGAAACTATCACAGTATGTGAAGCTCAGCTTCCTATGCACTGGAATGAATATAAGATATACAATGACACCATCGTAGTCCTTACAAACCAACAGGGTTGCGATTCTATCATCAACATACGACTTAATCGCATACCTGCCATAACAAGCACCATCACAGAAACTGCATGCGGTCGATATACATTGAACGATATCACCTATACAGAAAGTGGAACTTATACACAGAACCTAGTTTCACGCATTACAGGATGTGATTCAATTCTGACATTAAATCTAACCATTCTAAAAGAGACATACGGAACAGACACCTTTACCACCTGTCCAAAAGAATTACCATACGAATGGGAAGGATATAAGATCAGAACAGATACCATACTAACCATTACCAATGCACAGGGTTGTGACTCCATCGTAAACATTGTATTGAATGTTCTTCCTGCGATCACTCAGACAGTCTATGTTGCTGCCTGTGGAAGTTACATACACAATGACTTTGTATATACCCAATCAGGAGTATATGAACAAAAGCTTGTCTCCAAAGTAACAGGATGTGACTCAATTATAAAATTGGATCTTACCATCTTATCACCGTCCTTCGGCATGGAGAAAATCAATGTCTGTGCCAAAGATCTCCCTTACATTTGGGAAGGCCATGAGATTGTCAGCGATACTGTCCTGACAATTCCAAGCATGAAGGGATGTGATTCTACAATCACGTTGAAACTGAATATCCTTCCAATCCAGACAGTTGAGGTTTATGATACAATATGTGGTGGAAGTTACTACTTCAACGGCATGAATTATACCAAGAGCGGTGTATATACCCATACGCTTGCTTCTTTAGTTACAGGTTGTGACTCAATTGTGACATTACATCTTCATGTTAAAAATTCCAGCCGATATGAAGAGACTCTTACAATATGTGACAATAATGAATATGCAGAATGGAATGGAATAAAAGTATATGGTGACACGACCATTACAACAATTAACTCTGTAGGATGTGATTCCATCATCCAACTTCACTTAATCAAACTAAGAAGTTCTCGTTCGGAAGTAACAGAGGAGAGTTGTCTCTCATTTGAGTGGAATGATTCTATTTATACAGAATCAGGTACATACGAAAAACATTTCATGAATACAGACGGATGTGACTCTACCGCTATTCTGCATCTAACAATTTTGCAGCCATCCTATTATTCATTTGCCGACTCAGCCAAGATCTTCTACAACTGGAACGGAAAATCTTATAGAACAACTGGCGATTATGAACAGACCTATACCAATAGCGTAGGATGTGATTCAATTGTCACCCTACACCTGACAATCCTTCCTTCTGAGGATCCTGTCGATTCTATTGAGTTTACTTTGTGCGATAACCTGTTACCATATCTATGGGATGGAAAAGAGTTAACACAAGAAGATAATATATTCACATACAAGGATCAGTACGGCAGAGACTCATTCTTCATCGTACATTTAAATCTTCTGCATACAAAAACGACCATAGAAGATGAATCCGCATGTGACTCATACCAATGGCATGGTATGAAGATGACAAAGTCCGGCGTCTATTATGACACCTTGCAAACAGTAGAAGGATGTGATAGTATCTGTCAACTGAACTTGACCATTCATCACCGCACCGACGAAACTGTCACGTTATCGTCTTGCCGTCATGAACTGCCAGTTAGTTGGAATGGATATCAAATTCAATCCGACACGACACTGCACCTCATCTCTAATGCAGGCTGTGACTCAATCATTAAGATTCATCTTGTGCTTCATGATGATATTCTCACTGCGCCTATTACAGAATCTGTATGTGGTAAGACCTATGACTGGAGAGGAAAAGAATTGACTCATTCCGGCATCTATTACGATACATTATCAACTATCTACGGATGTGATTCCATACTCTCTCTGGAACTGAATCTATATGCCATTGATACAGTCAGGATTTCCGATACCATCGTTATGGGTACAACCTACACCATGTATGGATTCAATGTGACGCCAGAAAAAATCGGAAGATATGAGTACACACAAAACTTAGTCTCTCAAACACAGTGTGACAGCATCGTCCTTCTAGATCTTCATGTACAAGGAAGAGAAATCATCATTGATAATGTTTATATAACAGGAGGTGAAAGTATCTTACGCAATGGAGTGATAGAATCCAACCGCTTCTGTTCAACCGATTCACTTACTATTCATTACAAGGTATTAGAAGGCAGTCCAGACTCCTTCCGAATTGTATTTGATGACAAGGCAAGAGCGCAAGGATTTGATAACTTCAGAAGTATGGCGTCCGAGCAAGGAAGCATCACTCTCATAGTACCAGAAAACGTTAAACCAGGCACGTATGAAATTACGTTGCAACTATATGGAGAAGGAAAAGTTAGTAACCACATTACAAATGTTTTCCACATCGGAATCAATGAACACCTACTTCAGGAGATAGGTGGTAACATCATTAAATGTGATGATATACGTTATGATTTTGAAACATATAATTGGTATAAGAATGGAGAAGACCTCTCCTACACTGAGCAATCATACCGAGAGACATCTGGCATAGGAGGCTATTATTCATTGATTTGTACAGTAAAAAATGACCAAGAACTATATGTCTGCAGTCAGTTCATACAACCTAACCTCGGACCATTCCGAGTATGGACACCAACAAAAGCAGAACGTGGTAAAGCAATTATTCACGTAGATGGGGTCTCTGATGCACAGTTGGAAGGAGCCAACCTCTACATCTATGCATTAAATGGATTGACAATATACCATACTGATAAGGTCAAACATACTAATCAGATTTTTGTTCCTCAAGGTGTTTATGTCTGCTTGGTTGAATTGGCTACAGGCGATTCTGCAACCTGCAAATTCATCTCTTACGGAAATATCTTTGGAGGATTCTTTAAATAACACGCAGATGTTCAGCCATTCATGCTAGATGTTTATAACTCACAATTGATTTAGTTGTGGATGCTATTCAAAATGCATAAATTTGTATCGGTTTTAAAAGAAAGTAACAATTAGTATATGGACAATTTTATTGTTTCTGCCAGAAAATATAGGCCAACCACATTCTTATCTGTAGTTGGACAGCCCTCGTTGACCAGCACATTGAAAAGTGCTATCGCAAGTGGCAAACTGGCCCATTCCTATTTGTTCTGCGGACCACGAGGTGTTGGGAAAACAACATGTGCTCGTATATTTGCCAAAACCATTAATTGTTTGAATCCTACAGCCGATCATGAAGCATGCAATGAGTGCGAATCATGCAAGGCCTTCAATGAACAACGTTCATATAATATTCACGAATTAGATGCTGCATCTAACAATAGTGTGGATGACATCCGTTCTCTTATCGAGCAAGTACGCATCCCCCCTCAGATAGGCAACTATAGTGTATATATCATTGATGAGGTACATATGTTGTCACCTCAAGCTTTCAATGCATTTCTGAAAACATTGGAAGAGCCTCCTTCATACGCAATCTTCATTATGGCAACAACGGAGAAACACAAGGTGTTACCTACGATTCTTTCCCGTTGCCAAATATTTGATTTTAACCGTATTGGCATCAATGATGTCGTCAAACAACTTCAGATGATTGCTGAGAAGGAAGGTATCAAGACGGATGTGGAGGGACTCGGCATCATCGCTCAAAAAGCAGATGGCGCCATGCGTGATGCGCTCTCTATCTTCGACCAAGTGACTGTATGTACGGATGGAAACGTGACCTACAAGAATGTAATCGACAATCTGAACATTCTTGATTATGATTACTATTTCAAACTGGTTAACAACTTCTGTGAAGGGAATATCTCTGAAGCCTTATTAACCTTTAACGAAATACTTAGCAAGGGCTTTGACGCACAACATTTTGTTAGCGGTCTTAGCTCCCATTTCCGAAATCTCCTCGTATGCAAGGATGAAAAAACCGTCTCCTTGATGGAGGTGGGAGATGAGACTAGAGAGCTATTCAAGAAACAAGCCCAGACCTGCGAGGATGATTTCCTAATAAAAGCATTGATGCTTGCTAACCAATGTGATCTTAATTACCGAGTCAGTAAGAATAAACGACTGCTTGTGGAATTGATGCTTATCCGACTTTGCCAACTGTCGGACAAAAAAAAAATATAGCGAAATAGAAGAGTTGCTTTCAGACATCCCTCTTCTCATTGATCCTATCTTTACAAAACAAAATCAATCACAATCTACGGTTCAAAAGCCTCAGAATAGTACATCTGCGGTCCCTTCTACAACACCTACTCAACCGGTCGCTCAACCCCAGAAGATTGTCACCACACCGTCTCCACAAACTCCAACAACGACTGTCACCTCTCCTCGTTCATCAACAGTCGGACACTTCTCAATCTTTGAAAGCCTAAAAGAGAAAGAAGTCCCAAAGGAAGAGGAGGAAAAACTTGCAGTCATCGCCTTAAACACTCCATTTACACAGGAGATGATGATAGCTGCATGGAACAAATATATCCGAGGAATCAATGATAAACAGATTCTTTTCAATACCATGGAGAGTTGTAAACCCACATTGACGGATAATTATAAGCTTGTCCAAATAGTGGACAACTCGATTCAAGAAAAAGAAATGTTGAAAGAAAAAGTCTCCCTTCTTAATTTCCTACGCGTAGAATTGAAGAATGGTAGTATCAACCTGGAGGTGAGAGTTGCTGAACTAAAAGATACGGTTAGAATCTTAACTCCTAATGAGAAGTTGCAGAAACTAGTCGAGAATTATCCGAAATTTGAGGCCCTAAAGGAAAAATACAGGTTGGAACTAGACTACAACTAAGCATTTTTATGAAAATATTACATACAAGCGACTGGCATCTCGGACATACAATCTATAATTATGATCGTATGGAGGAGCAAAAAGCAATGTTGGAACAAATGGTGACTCTCGTTGCTGAACACAAGCCTGATGTGTTCCTCCTTTGTGGGGATGTGTACCATACTTCACAACCCTCCTCATCAGTACAAACAATGTTTACTGATGCTATGGTGAAAATCCATAATGCTCATCCTGACATGAAGATTATTGTGACTGCCGGCAATCATGACAGTGGAACGAAACATGAGATCTTTCGTAACCCATGGATGGCTCTAAATGTTCATGTAATCGGCACATTAAACAAAATCAATAGTGATGAACACATCATTGAGATACCTCACAAAGGATATATCATAGCTATTCCTTACGTCAACGAACGAAATATGCCAGAGGGCTTCTTTCAGGAATTGCTAGAACAAGTGAACAAGCAAAACACCGAGAATCTACCAATTATTATGACGGCTCATACAACCGTTAGCGGATGTGATTTCTCGGGTCATGATGATTGTTCAGAATATGTGGTTGGAGGCATTGACAGCATTGATATCCGTCAGTTCGGCGACGGATACGATTATCTTGCTCTTGGACATATTCACCATGCTCAATACATACCAGGAAGTCAGAAAAAAGCTCGCTATAGTGGAACACCTCTACCCGTAAGTTTCGATGAGACCTATGATCATAGTGTTACGCTTATTGAACTAAATCAGCATGGTGAACTTGCTCAATCAGATACTATCAGCATCTTCAACCCTCGTCCGCTTGTCACCCTACCCTCCCAAGGAATGGCTACTTGGGAACAAGCCAAACAACTTCTACAAGAGTTCCCTTCCGATATCGTGGCCTACATACGGCTCAACGTTGAGATAGATGATTTTCTCCCTCCTGAAGCACAGATGGAAGCCATCAATCTAACACAAGGAAAGAAGTGTCGCTTCTGTTACATCAACGCAAGACGAAAGGAACGAGAGAAATCAGAGACAAAGATTCTTACTGTACAGGAATTTCAATCAGAAAAACCAATTGACATAGCTCGACGATATGCAGAAGATTCTGGAGTGGAATTCAACCATGAGATGATTGACATGTTCATGGAAGCACAAAAAATGGTAGAAGACGAAATACGAGATTAAAAATGAAGCTACAAAAACTAATCATACATAACATCGCTTCCATTGAAGATGCGACAATAGATTTCTCCGCTGAGCCTCTCTCAAATAATGAACTGTTCTTGATTACAGGGAAAACAGGCTCTGGGAAATCCACTATCTTGGATGCTATCTGCCTTGCTTTATATGCTAATACTCCTAGATTAAAAAGCACCAATATGCAAGGGGATGTTCAGGACGGAGCTAAATCACTGAAAATCAACGACCCAAGACAATTAATGAGACACAACACAAGTGATGCTTTTGTATCCTTGACATTTCTTGGGAATAATCAAACACTCTATGAAGCAACATGGTCGATTGCTCGTGCTCATAATAAGCTTTCAGGGAACATTCAAGACAAGAAATGGAACCTGAAAAATCTACATACTGGTACAGTTCTAAGTAAGGTTGATGAAATAACGTCAGAGATAGCTCATGCAGTCGGGCTGGATTTTAATCAGTTCTGTCGAACAACACTTCTGGCTCAAGGTGAGTTCACCCGTTTCCTAAATAGTAAAGATGAAGAGAAAGCTGAGATATTGGAGAAAATAACAGGAGTCGATATCTACACAAAAATTGGTAAAAAGATATATGACATCACTGCATCGAAAAAAATGAATTGGGAAACTGCACAACAGAAGGTAAATGATGTGCAATTACTCTCTGATGATGAAATAACAAAATATCAGGAAGAGATCATACACTTTAAAGAAGACGATGAAAGATTAAAATCACAGAAAGAATCGCTCAACAAAAAACTTGTATGGCTGAACAATCAATCTTCGCTAAATAAAAAAATTGAAGATGCACAAAAGAGTTATCAACTTATTAAAGAGAAGATTGAAAGCGACGACTATAAGAGAAATACACAACTCATCTCCCTCTGGAAGGAGACTTCTGATGCTCGTGTCTGGTTAAACGACATCATAGATGCTCGCGACGAACAAAAAAAACAGAAAAATGATCTCACTCAGCTTTTCGACGATTTCAAAAAAATCAAGGCTGACGAACAATGGTACATTCACGACGTAACGAATCTTCAAGAGGAAATAGAAAATTTAACAAAATACATAGACGATCAAAAGGAGAAAGCTGATACATATGAAAAGAAAGCTGAACTGATTCAATGGCTTAAAAACAGAGAAAACCTACATTCTAAAATAAAAAAGGAAAACGATTCGATTCAGGCTGAAGAGACCAGACAAAGAATTGAATTAAAACCCACCAGCGATAAGCTACAAGAGAGCTATGACAAGGCAGAAAAAGATGTTGTTGAGTTAGAAAAATCAATAAAGCAACAAGAAGAACAATTGCAACAAACAGGCCTTTCTACGTTAAGAAAGGCCAAAGAAGGACTCCAACAACAGCTGTCTTCTATTCAAATCGCACAAGATCGAATGGAGACATTAGAACGTGAGAAAAAGAATGACAACAATGCAAAAACAGCGTTGAAGAAACAACTCTCAAGCATCGAAGAGCTTGAAAAACAGAAGCCGATCCTTGAAGCAAAAGTACAGGAGGCAAAGATTCGGCTTGAAGCTTGTCAGAAATTCTATGAGAAACAGCGAGAATCCATAGATAAATGGGCACAAAATATCCGTTCAAAGCTACAAATAGGTGATGTGTGTCCTGTATGCCAACAAAAAATCACATCCGTAATGCCTCATGAAGAAGACCTTGATTTACTGTATAAGCAAGCAGAAAAATCGTTGGAAGAGGTTGAAAAAGAATACGAGCAACTGACAAATGAGCTGAATGCCCTTAATGCCAACATTCAATCATCGAAAGAGAGTTACAAGTTAGCAAAGGATACTTTCGAAAATAATCATTCTCTTGAAGAATGTATGAACAATGCGCTACAAGCATGTAAGAAATGCTTTATCAATGAGTTAAGTGATATCACGAGTTCGCAACTAAGTGAATATAAAGATCACACTACAAATGAATTAAATACTATAACTAGCCAGATAACAATCGCAGAAGAGATTGAAAAGGAACTGGAAAACTTTCGCAGAAAAGCTGACGAATCCCGCAAGGTCAAAGAACAGGGGAAAGAAGAACTTGATGCTGTCAGAATCCAAATCAACCAAAGCCAGCAATCCATTCAATCATCCAAAGCAAATATCCAAACATACAATGACGAAATAATCAAAACAGAGAATCAACTAGAGCATGATATCAACGATCAATTATGGGAGAAAAACTGGAAAGAGAATCCGTCAGGTTTCATACAAGAATTAGAAATAAAAGCAAAAAAGTATTCGGATAAGCAGAAAGAGCTACAAAATAAAGAACATACTCGACAAAAGAATCTCACTGTTCTGACGAATCTAACGGAGAGCATCACGGAAGTGCTCAAACTTATGCCTGAATGGAACATACCCATTCATGACTCCTCCTCCACTCCTAATATGAATATCTTATCCGATATCAATAATAATAGATCCAAGATCGCAGTCTGCAAAGCCCAACTGATAGCAGCAGAAAAGAAAGAAGAAGAAAAAAAAGAACTAATAGACACGTTCTTCATGCAACACACTGATATCTCAAGAGAGATACTCGATTCATTGCTCTCATATAAAGCTGAAAAAATATCAGAAATAGAAAGAGAACAAGCAATCAATGAAAAAGAGGCTATCGAAAAACAAAGCATCTTAGATCAGTTGCAAAAGGAACAAGCAGAACTGATTGACCAAAAACCTGATCTGGAAGAATCAGAATCAATAGCATATCTGACAGAAAAAATTAACGAGACAGAGAAACAACAACTCCAAATAAACGAGAAGAAAGTGGAACTTAATTTACGTCTTGAAGAGAACAAGAAAAAACAGGCTCAACTCAAAGAACTGATAAACGATACTAACACAAAATATGCGCTTTATAATAAATGGTCCCGTATCAACTCTCTCTTTGGTGATGCAACTGGTAAAAACTTTCGAAAAATCGCACAGAGTTATGTACTATCCAGTCTGATCTATTCTGCCAACCGATATATGAAGTCATTGAGTGACCGTTATATTCTAAAAATTAAACCCGGCACATTTGTCATCCTACTCGAGGATGCCTATCAAGGTTATGTGCAACGTGCAGCAAGCACCATCTCAGGAGGAGAAAGCTTTCTTGTATCCCTGTCTCTCGCACTAGCTCTTAGCGATATCGGACAACAATTATCGGTTGATACCCTTTTTATCGACGAAGGATTTGGAACACTTAGCGGGGAACCGTTACAAAAAGCAATCAACACCCTACGCACGCTACACTCTAAAAGCGGTCGCCGTGTTGGCATTATCAGTCATGTGGAAGAATTAAAAGAACGTATAAATGTTCAGATTCAAGTACTTCAAGAAGGGAATCACTCTGATAGCAAGATCATTATCACTTCGTAAGACATCGACTTGCTGCTATAATACTTTTATAATATATGCATGATCTCTCGCAATGAATGAACCTCGTAATCAACCTCTTCCGAAGCTACGAATGACTCAGGATGGCGGTTGAAGAACATTGTATGCAATCCTGCTGACTTTGCCCCAAGAATGTCGGTTGAGAAATTATCTCCAATCATCAGTGTACTTTCTTTTTCTGCATGAGACATCTTCATTGCATACGTAAAAAACTCAATGCTCGGTTTATTGGCCCCCGCATCTTCTGATAAAACAATACCGTCAAAAGCATCAGACATTCCACATGATTTCAGTTTTCGGTATTGAACCTCATGAAAACCATTGCTGCACATATACAATGAATAACCCTTCCCTCTTAGATAGTCCATTAGCTCACGAGCATCTGTCACCAATCCCGGTTTATTTGCACAAAAATTAAGAAACACATCACTCACTTTCAAACAATAATCGGCCGATGGATTAAATGATTGTCCCGCAGCATCAACACCAGTGGACAACGGTATTCTAAACCTCTCTACCATTAGATAATCACGTTTGATTTCACCTTTAGCATACGCATCCCATAATTCAATATTTGTTTTCCAATAGATTTTAGAGAATGTATCATACTCCCGAAAATAATTTCCCCACTGAAAGAACTCAAACGTCTCCTTCAAAGAAATCTCAGCATTCCCGCGCGTATCATACAAGGTATCATCAAAATCGATAAAGAGTGTTTTATACATAGGCTTTACATTATATAATACAAAGGTAACATAATATTAATACATTGAAGAATTTGCCTAAGGTTAAATGTTAACACCGTAATGTAATTTAATCTCCTCCATGACAAAGACACTTTCAAGAGAACCTAAATGTTCGAACTGACCAAGAACATTTAGAACAAACTGTTGATAATACTTCATGTCGGGAGCATGAACCTTCAAGAAATAATCAAACTTACCAGAGATATTATAACACTCTGTAACCTCAGGAATCTCCATAATCATTTTACAAAAATCATTCGCAATAGATTTATTCAATGGAGTTAGTTTCACTTGACAGAATACAACAAAGCCACGGTTCAGTTTCTCCGCATCAAGAACAGTGATATATTTTTTGATATATCCCTCATTTTCGAGCCTTTTGATTCGCTCAAATGTTGGTGTGATTGATAGGTGAGCAGCCATTGCCACCTCTTTATTGGTCAAACGAGCATTCTGTTGCAGTGTTCGTAAGATGACAATATCTGTCGAATCTAAATGATCAAAAGAATTTTTTTCCATGAATGAGCAATTTTGATTAAAAAAACTATACATACTTTCTGTTTAATGATACAAATATAGTTATTATTTCCGTATTTTTATATATGCTTGGTTTATTTTTCTATTTAGGATAATTTTGTCAGCATAAAAATAACGAATAATTAATTAACTAAAAAAGAAAGGATACGAATATGGGAGAAAATAAATTACATTTAGAGACATTAGCACTTCACGTAGGTCAAGAACAAGCAGATCCAACGACAGATTCATGCGCAGTACCTATTTATCAGACTGCAGCATACGTTTTTCACAATGCACAGCACGCAGCAGACCGTTTCGGACTTAGAGATGCGGGTAACATCTATGGTCGTTTAACCAACACAACTCAGTCTGTTTTCGAGGCAAGAATCGCAGCTCTCGAAGGTGGTACAGCAGGTTTGGCAGTTGCTTCAGGTGCCGCAGCTATAACATATGCGTTGCAGAATGTACTACAGAATGGTGACCACATCATCGCAGGTGATAATCTATATGGTGGAACATACAATTTGATCACGCATACGTTGACTACACAAGGTATTGAGAACACGTTCTTAGACGTTAACGACATTGCAGAATTAGAGAAAGCAATACGTCCTAACACCAAGGTAATATATGCTGAGACATTTGGAAATCCAAACTCAGATGTAGCTGATTTCGATGCCATAGCAGAGGTAGCACATAAGCACAATATTCTGTTCATTGTAGATAACACCTTTGCTCCATTATTAGTACGTCCAATCGAGCATGGAGCAGACGTTGTTGTAACATCCGCAACAAAATTCATTGGAGGTCACGGTAGCAGCTTGGGTGGTGTAATCGTAGAAGCTGGTCGTTTCGATTTCAAAGCAAATGCGGATAAATTCCCAACATTGGCAAAACCAGATCCTTCTTATCATGGTGCCATATTTGCTGATGTAGCAGGTGCTGCTGCATTTGTAACTCGCATCAGAGCGGTTATTCTTCGTGACACAGGATCAAGTATCTCACCTTTCAATGCATGGATCTTGTTACAAGGTGTTGAATCATTGCCATTGCGAATTGAACGCCATGTGGATAATGCTATTAAGGTAGTGAATTATTTGGCAAATCATCCAAAAGTAAAGAGTGTGAGCCATCCTTCTCTTCCTTCTCATAAGGATCATGCATTGTACAAGAAGTATTTCCCTAACGGAGCTGGTTCCATCTTCACGTTCGAGATAAAAGGAACACAGGCAGACGCATGGAAATTCATCGATTCATTGAAAATCTTTACATTACTAGCGAATGTCGCTGATGTTAAGTCATTAGTAATCCATCCGTTTACTACAACCCACTCTCAGTTATCAGAAGAGGAGTTATCTAGACAACATATCACTCCTACTACCATCCGTCTATCAATTGGTGTAGAGCATATTGATGATATCATAGCTGATTTGGATCAAGCTTTTAAGCAGATTTAACAACATACCACAATTAATTACGTAAGAAAATCCCCTCATGATTCCGTAAATCATGGGGGGATATTTATTTTAAACTATTGCAGTCCGCTGAGATTTTAATATAAAAATCAAACTGCATAACATAATCACATACCATTCGGACAAAATTTTATATTTTTTGCGTTTTTTACATTTTTATTTACCTTTGACGAGTAAACTATAACAGCGAAACACATGAGAAAAATAGTAAATAGTCTGCTTTGGGGCCTTATATTAAATTGCATGAGCGCAATGGCTCTAGTAGGGAATCCCGCAGCCCCTTCTAATCCAACTGATACCACATCCATTGACAGATTATTGAAACAAGCAGAAATTTATATAGATGAAGAAAAGATAGACAGTGCAATCATTTGTTTTGATAATATCCTTCAAATAGACAAAACACAAGGGGATATTTATGATATGAAGGCCTTTTATTTGAATCAAATCGGAAAATCAAAAGAAGCCTTATCGACTGTTTCAAAAGCCATACAATTATATCCAGATTCTATCTTATATCGATTGAATATGTGTAATATTCTGAATAGTCTGAATCGATATGATGAAGCAATGAATGAGATTGATGAACTGATTCAGAAAAGAGGAGAAACTGATGTCTTGTTATGCTCCAAACTGGAAATATACAATTATAAGATGGATTCCACATCCTCTATAAAATATTGCGATAAAATAGTATCAATGAAAAATTGTAACCCTTCTATTCGTCTTTTCGCATATTCTACAATGATATCACTTGCTGATAAGTCATCAACACCTTCTGTCATAAAAAAAATGATAAAAGATTTAGGAGAAGATAATTATGACGCACAGAGGGAAGCGGTTATAGCATACAATTCAATTGAGGAATATAAACTAGCAGATAAGCATAAGAAAAAGTTATTTGAATTGCGTGAAAAATATGGTATTAAGAATGTTTCTGTTGAAATTGACAGCTATAATCATTCGAATGCAGATGTCTCCGTCTATGAATTTTTCAATCCACAAGATGCAGGAAGAATGGCACTTCAATACATATTTTATGTGACAACATACGATAAAGAAGGTGCTAAAACAGAGGAATATGCGATTCGTGTTGAACATGTTACAGATTATTTTGGAAAATATAAATCACAGATGGCTGTAATGGCTACACTTAAAAAAGATGGGTTCAGGACCTATTGGGAAACATTCAGTGAATTAGAAAGTACCCCCTACAAACAATGGGTTAAATTTGCAAACGACATTATTGACGGCAAAAAGAAAGTAGGTTCGTCCACTCTATTTGGCTCAGAATCCTCCACTATCGAAGCAGATAAAAAGAATAAATCCGACGAAAAAAAAGAAAAGAAATAATCTGCATTAGGTTCCACTGATTTTCTGTAATATATCATATGCCTCCGTCACACTCGATACTTCAATAAAGAGGATAGATCTCTTTCCTGCCACATCACGTAACTTACATCGTTCCAAATGATTTTGAAAATATGTAAGAATCTTACCAAAGGCATCAGATTGGAAATAAGGGGAATTTTCCGTTTGAATAAAATAACAGGTCATTCTCCCCTGTTTTAATGTTAGTTTCTCAAACCCTAATGAGATAGCCAACCAACGTAGCCGTACTAACATAAACAGATTCTCCGTCTGTTCAGGTATTCTACCAAATCTATCCTGCATTTTCGTCTCAAAAGACTGAAGTTCCCTTTCATTCTTAACATTATCCAACTCACGGTATAAAGACATCCTCTCAGATACATTCTCAACATAATCCGATGGAAACGTCAGTTCCAGATCTGTTTCAATCTGGCAATCAGTCACATACTGTAACTCCGAATTCAGTGTGCCCGTTTCTTTCTCTTTATATAAATCAGAGAACTCATCAATCTTCAATTCTGCAACCGCCTCATTCAATACCTTCTGATAGGTCTCATACCCCAGATCGGCAATGAATCCACTCTGTTCGGCTCCTAATAAGTTACCAGCTCCTCGTATGTCAAGGTCCTGCATAGCGATATTAAAGCCACTTCCTAGATCTGAGAAACTCTCAATTGCCTGTAATCTACGTCGTGCTTCAGGAGTAACCATTGTCAACGGTGGCGTTAATAAATAGCAGAAAGCTCGACGGTTGCTACGTCCCACCCTTCCTCGCAACTGATGCAGGTCGCTTAGTCCGAAATTCTGCGCATTATTAATGATAATTGTATTACAATTAGAGATATCGATTCCCGACTCAACAATGGTCGTCGCCAACAAGACATCATAATCATAATCTAAAAAATCTAAAATAATCTTCTCCAATTCCTCCCCAGGCATTTGTCCATGTCCCACTGCGATACGGGCTTCCGGCACCAAACGTTTAATCAAAGCAGCTATCTCTTCCAGATTCTGCACACGATTATTTATAAAAAACACCTGTCCGTTACGATCCATCTCGTAACGTATTGCATCCCTAATCACATTCTCATTAAAGGTATGCAGCTCCGTCTGAATAGGATACCTATTAGCAGGCGGCGTATTGATAACAGAAAGATCTCGAGCCCCCATCAACGAGAACTGAAGGGTTCTCGGGATAGGTGTAGCCGTCATAGTCAGCGTATCAATATTGACCTTCATCTGTTTGATCTTTTCCTTAACCGACACACCAAATTTCTGTTCCTCATCAATTATCAAAAGGCCTAAATCCTTAAATTTCACTTCCTTGCCTAAGACCTTTTGAGTGCCTATCATAATATTAATTGTACCCTCTTTCAACTCCTGTATGATACGTTTACAATCCTTTGCCGACCGAGAACGATTCAAATAATCCACTTTACAAGGGAAATCCTTCAATCGTTCTGTAAATGTTTTATAGTGTTGAAGTGCCAAAACCGTCGTAGGAACAAGGATTGCCACCTGTTTATTGTCACAAACAGCCTTGAAGGCAGCACGTACGGCAATCTCTGTCTTACCGAAACCAACATCCCCACAGACAAGGCGATCCATAGGCAAATCACGCTCCATATCCTGCTTTACCTCTCTCGTCGTTTTCAGTTGATCAGGTGTATCTTCATACATGAAAGAAGCTTCTAATTCAGATTGTAAGAACGTATCCGGCGAAAAAGCATAGCCCTTTTCCTCCCGTCTTTTAGCATACAATGCAATCAAATCACGAGCAATATCCTTTACCTTCTTTTTTGTCTTTTCCTTTATCGTCTGCCATGCACCCGTACCAAGTTTATTAATGGTCGGTTCATCTCCCTCTTTACTTTTGTATCTTGAAATTTTATGAAGCGAATGAATGCTCACCAAGAGAAGATCATCGTTCTTATACAGAAGTTTAATCACCTCCTGTTTCTTGCCGTTCACATCAACCTGTATTAATCCACCAAATCGAGCTACACCATGATCAATATGCACGACATAATCACCAGGTTTAAAACTATTCAATTCCTTCAACGTCAGAGCCACCTGACCATTTTTTGTACGTTCGGAACGAAGAGAATATTTATGGAAACGATCAAAAATCTGATGATCCGTATAACAACACAATCCCTCATCAAGATCAATAAACCCTTCGTGAAGTGTTTTGTAAATAGGGGTGAAAGGAATATTCAGGTTTTTATCCTTGAAGATTGCCTCCAAGCGGTCTATTTGATGCTTATTATCGCTCAACAGACAAATCTGAAAACCATTACTCAGTTGCTTTTTCAAATCAGAAGTAATCAGATCAAAGTTCTTATGAAAGATAGGTTGAGGTGATACGTGAAACGAGATAGTATCACACGATTTGAAACAACAATGTCCGCCAAAGTCAATCAACCGAAAAGAGAGAAGATCCTTAATAAACGTTTCTCGAGCGACATAAAGAGACTTATCCGAAGCGTTTTCACAAATATCCTCAAGCGTATCATTAAAGTATTGAAAATCAAACGTGTTTACAATCGTATCTTGTGGGAAGAAAGAAAGAATCGTATCCGAAATGCTCTTGCTTTCATGAATATTGGGAACGACATAAACAGAATCCTGATTACTCTTTGACAACTGTGTCTCAACCTCGAATGTTCTGATTGAATCAACCTCGTCACCGAAGAAATCAACACGGTAAGGATCTTCGCAAGAGAAGGAGTAGATATCCACGATACTACCACGGACCGAGAACTGACCCGGTTCATAAACGAAATCGACACGAGAGAATCCCAGCTCAGTCAGTTTTTGAATCAAGAAAGAAGTATCAATAGAATCCCCCACTTTTATACTAAAAGAATTATCTTTCAGAACTTCATTTTTCACAACCAGTTCAGCCACTGCTTCAGGATAAGAAACGATCACAAAACGATCGCTCTGATTATCCAAACAGTTTAGAACTTCAGTACGTAAAATAACGTTGCCAGCGTCATGTTGCGGATCATACACAGAAGAGGATTTATAAGAAGAAGGGAAAAAATAGACAAACTGATCACCCAGGATTTGCACCATGTCATGATAAAAGTAAGCAGCCGTCTCAGAATCGTTCAGGATAAACCATTGATGAGTGACATTCATCTTTACTAAACACGAAAACAAAAGAGTACGAAAAGAACCATCCATTCCCTTGATGTTAAGTTTTAACGAATCCGATTTCAACCATTTCTGTATCGCAAGCACCTGATTATTAAGGCTCAAACGATTTAATAAATCAATAATTTCCACTCCTACGAAAAATTTTCACAAAGATAACGAATAAATTTCCAAACCATTTTTTAAATTTGCATAAACATAAATAAAATTTATAATAGTGGAGAATAACGACGGCATAGTTATTATACCAACGTATAATGAAAAAGAAAACATTGAGAATATATGTAGAGCAGTGTTTTCTTTACCAAAGCAATTTCATGTATTGATAATTGACGATGGATCACCTGACGGGACTGGAGCGATTGTTAAAGAGCTTCAGAAGGAGTTTTCTGATCGATTGTTTCTTATAGAAAGAGCAGGTAAGCAAGGATTGGGAACCGCATATATAACTGGGTTCAAATGGGCATTACAGCACGATTACGATTATGTTTTTGAGATGGATGCAGATTTCTCCCACAATCCTAATGACTTGATAAAATTGCACAAAGCCTGTTCTGAAGAAGGTGCGGATTTAGCAATTGGATCTCGATACGTCAGCGGAGTCAATGTTGTAAATTGGCCGATGGGTAGAGTATTGATGTCCTACTTTGCATCCAAATACGTACGTATCGTTACAGGATTAAAGATTGCCGACACAACAGCTGGGTTCAAATGCTACAAAAGAGAAGTCCTAAGTACCATTGAATTAGACAAAATTCAATTCAAAGGATATGCATTTCAGATTGAGATGAAATATACCACATATAAATGTGGATTCACCATCAAGGAAGTCCCTATTGTGTTTGTAAACAGAATTTTAGGAAATTCTAAGATGAGCGGTGGCATCTTTGGAGAAGCATTATTTGGTGTAATACGGCTGAAATGGGATAGTCTATTCCGTAAATATCCACAGAAAAAAACAAAATAATTATCACAATACAATATAGAAATACGGATTATGAAGAATATACTAATTCATAAAGTTAAAATCATAAATGAGGGGAACTCTTTCAAAGGTTCCGTTTTGATTGAAAAAGACAAAATCTCAAAGATCTTCAAAGATGATGTTCCAGAAAACATCTTGAAAAGTGCTGAAATCATTGATGGAGAGGATAAATGGTTATTACCAGGAGTGATTGACACTCATGTACATTTCCGTGAACCAGGGTTGACACAGAAAGGTGATTTTGAAAGTGAATCACGTGCAGCCGTTGCAGGCGGTGTAACCTCTATCATGGATATGCCAAACACCAATCCACAAACCACTACGATGAAAGAGATAGACAACAAGATAGCTCTTGCCGAGAAAAAATGTCTAACAAATTTCTCTTTCTATCTAGGAGCGACCAACGACAACATCGAAGAGGTTATCAATGTAGATAAGAATAAGGTATGTGGTATCAAGGTATTTGTTGGTGCATCAACAGGAAACATGAGAGTAGATAATCCTGCTATTCTTGAAAGAATCTTCAAGGAATCACCTATCCTCGTTGCTACACACAATGAAGATGAAGCCATGATTCAAGAGAATCTTGCAAAGGTAAAAGCAGAATTAGGCGACCAACCAATTCCTATTTCATATCACGAAATCATACGCAACTCTGATGCGTGCTACAAATCCACCTCTAGAGTTATTGATTTAGCCAAAAAATATGGGACGAAACTACATGTGTTGCATCTAACAACTGCAAAGGAGATGGCTTTGTTCAACAACAAACCATTAGCCGAGAAAAACATTACAGCAGAAACATGTGTAGGATATCTATGGTTCGATGATCGTGATTACGAACGTTTAGGAGCTAAGATTAAATGTAATCCATCAATCAAGAAAGAGAAAAGTAGAATTAACCTATTAAAGGCTGTTGAAGCCAATATCATTGACACCATTGCAACAGATCATGCTCCTCATCTATTAAGCGAAAAAGAAGGAGATTGCTTGCAAGCCGTTTCAGGATTCCCTTCAATACAACACTCTCTACAGATGATGTTAGAGTTAGCAAAGAAAGGTAACTTTACAAGAGAACAAGTGGTTGAAAAGATGTGTCACAATCCTGCTAAACTTTTCAATATCGAGAAAAGAGGATTTATTCGAAAAGGATTCTATGCTGATTTAGTATTAGTTGAACCTAATAATCCGACAAAAGTCACCAAGGAATCTCTCCAATACAAATGCGGTTGGTCTCCAATGGAAGGAGAAACACTCAATTATAAAATATGTAAGACTATCGTGAATGGAGAAATTGTATATGATGAAGGAAAATTTAATACCGAGAACAAAGGGAAACTACTCACCTTCACTCGTTAATAAATGTTAAACATAAAGGGGATTTCTTTTGAAATCCCCTTTTTTCGTAATTTTGTCGAGAAAAATAGCAATTTTGTCGATTCGATTTGCTTCATTTACAAGAATCTATATAAATTTGCATAGTGAAATAACTGAGATACGATGGACACCAAATTAACATTTCTCCTATTTCTGATATCTCCGCTATTATTATCTGCACAAGATAATTTATGGAGTTTAGAGAAATGTCTAGACTACGCACTAGAGCACAGTATAGAGATGCAGAAAGGTCGTATTTCAATTGAAGAAAGTGATGTCAACATCAAGCAAGCCAAGGCGCAATGGCAGCCAAGTCTTTCTTTCAACACATCGCATTCAATCAATAACAACCCATACGAGGGATTGACATCTTACAATGGGAACTATGGCTTGAATGCAGGATGGACCGTTTTCAACGGATTTAAAAGAAAATATTCCATCCAACAGCAAAAGCTGCAAGGTGAGATTGAAACAGGCAATGTTGCATTAACGGAAGAAGAGATAAAAATAGCGGTACTAACCGATTATATACAAGTATTGTATGCCATAGAGAACTTAAAAACAAAACAAAACTCTATGGAAGTGGCTGAAGCCGATTATAATAGGAACAAACAGCTTTTCGAAGCTGGAGCAATATCCAAAAGCGACTTCTCCCAGATTGAAGCACAATACATGAATGAAAAATATCAGTTAGTAGTGGCTGAAAATGATTTGATTGAGTCGAAGCTGAATTTTAAGCTACTTCTTAGGTTGGATTCAAACACAGAGTTTGATATAATTTCCCCCTCCATTAGTGAAGAGGAAATTTTAAAAACAATACCTAACAAAGACGACATTTATCAGAAAACATTAAGTACACGACCAGAAGTCCAGAATGCAATGTTGAATGAAAAAATGTCTGAATTGAAAATAAAGTCAGCTAAATCAGGCTACTATCCAAGCATCAGTCTGAATGCAGGAGTAAGTACCGGACATAATTCAAGAGCAGACATCAATGCAGGTCAACAGATGAAACAAAACTTTGGTGAAAATATCGGATTATCATTGAATTATTCCATAATGGATAATCGCAGCCGTAGATCTGAGGTGGAAAGGGCAAAACTAGAACAAAAATCCACTCAACTACAGACTGAAAAGATAAAAGATGATTTGTACAAACAGATTGAAGCGGCATACAATGATGCCATTGCTGCACAAATGAATTATGTATCATCTGTCAGCAACGAAAAAGCAGCAGAAGCAAGCTTTAATCTTACAAAAGAAAAGTTTGATTTGGGTATTCGAAACCCATATGAGATGCTCAATGAGAAAAACGCATTGATAAAAGCTCTCCAACAAACTCTTCAGGCAAAATATACAGCTATTCTGAATATACAAATATTAAATATATATCAGGGGCTGCCCATTGTAATATAGAATTAGAAACTTTTTCATAATAGTGTTTGTTTTCATTTTTTAGAACGCAAAAACGTTCGAGAAAGCACCAAGTTGGGAAACTAGGTGCTTTCTAGTTTTATATACTCCCCTGTTTATTTAGAAGTGAGTGCTATAAATTTATTGCTAGGATTCATGTTTTGTTTCGAGTCCCTTATGTAGATATGCAATGTATTGAACATCGAAACGTTTATCCTATAGAACTTCCTTAATTTAACTTGTCTAAAAGTAATTCTTTATAATTCTTTCCAATGGACAATTTCACTCCCGCAATAGAAACCATATTCCCTTCGACCTCATCAATATTAGACAATGAAACGATATATGATTTATGAATACGGACAAACTCATTGGCAGGAAGCTCCTCCTCCAGCTTCTTTAACGAATAATATGCCGTAATACGTTTCTTATCCTTCAAATGGAAAGTAACATACTCACTCTGTCCCTCAACGTACAATAAATTGGCATAATCAATTCGATATAATTTATAGTCTGCCTTTACCATAAAATAATCTTTCCCTTGTTTATCTGGAGTCAACGACTGCCGTTTTAGTTTGATTCGTTCCGTCACCTTATTTATTGCTTGCACAAACCGAGGGAAAGAGATAGGCTTAAGCAAATAATCCACAGCCTCTAGTTCATAACTATCCAACGCATACTCTTTATAGGCCGTTGTAAATATAACCATAGGTTTCTCCTTCAATGAACGGATAAAATCCAGCCCAGATAACTCAGGCATCTGAATATCTGTCAAAATAAGATCCACTTGCTGCAAATCCTTAACAGACTGAATAGCATTCTCATAAACACCAACTAATTGCAACATGGACAACTTAGATACATACTCTGACAATAACTTCCTTGCAGGAAACTCATCATCAATGATGACAACTTTTATTAAATCATTTTCCATATAGCACATTATTTTTTTTATCATTATCTAATTCAATACTCATATTCATTCGAAATGACACTCCCTTATCATCAATTATCAAAGAGTGACGATTAGGATACATCAAATCCAACCTTTTTTTTACATTCTCTATTCCAATACCATTGGTTTTCAATTCCTTATCCGAATACGATATTTTCTTCTTACTATTCTCTATAGAGAACATCAGTTTATAATTATCAGAAGAGAGTGAGATACGAATATATGCATCTTTATCCTGACCAATACCACTGTACTTAAATGCATTTTCAACAAAGGGTTGGAAAAGCATCGGAGCAATCAAAATCGTATCCGATAAGATATCTTTTTCAAATACAACATTTATTTCTCCCTCATAACTGAATTTTTGAAATTCAATATAATTCTCCAAATAGGAAATCTCACCCGATAACAAAATCCTTGATTCTTTTGATTCGTATGTCACATACCTTAGCATCTCAGACAATGACAAGACACTATCAGCGGCATGCTGATCTCCTGTATATATCATGGAATATATATTATTCAAAGCATTAAATAAAAAATGAGGATTGATTTGAGAACGCAGGAAATTCAACTCCATCTTAACTTTATCCTGCATAAGCAGTGCCTGCTGCTCTTCCACCTCTGAAGTTCTCTTTCGATAATAGGTGATCAATGAAAGCAAAAAAGATCCAAAATATAGAATAACTGTTTTCCATAAGGAGGAGATATACAATCTGGAATTTTCACCGGACGTCTCACTATATTCTTGCTCCTCAAAAAAAGGTTTCGTCTCAGCTGGAAGCTGAATATCCAACAACGAACGCTCCCTTTCATCGACCAATGAAGACAAATACGAGGAAGTTAAAGAATCCTCCAGGTATGATGTTAACCATGAGACACCGCCTATAAAAAGAATAGACAATAAAAAGAAAACAAAAAATCGACTATTCTTATATAAGTACGGAATAGAAAGAAATCGACAAGTATAAAAAACAATCATCATTCCGACTGTTAAAATAACAGACAACTCCATTGATAAGAATAAATCAACAGATATATTACTGATGGTTAGCATGACGAAAACGGCCAACCAGATGAAGATTTCTATACTATAATGTTTAAGCATGTCAATTTCAAGCACATCAAAATTAAGAAAAATTTATAAAAAAATAACTTTCAAATAGCAAATTAGTCCATATACAGAAAAAAATAGTAACTTTGCATATTCAAAAAGAATCATACATACAGAAATGAAAGAGCGTATTAAACAACTTTTAGATGAGATAAAAGGATTACAAGCCATCAATAGGGATGACTTAGAGTCTCTAAGAATCAAATATTTAAGCAAGAAAGGTGAGATCACGTCGTTGTTCAATGACTTTAGAACGATTTCAAATGAGCAAAAGAAGGAAATCGGTCAGATGCTTAACGACTTAAAAAATACGGCTCAAGACAAAATCAACGAATTAAAATCTAATTTGGAGAGTAAAGTTTCTGAAGAGAACAAATTAGATTTGACACGTACGCCAGATCCTATCGAATTAGGATCAAGACACCCTCTATCTATTGTAAAGACAGAAATTGCAGACATATTTGGAAGATTAGGTTTTGTTATTGCAGAAGGACCAGAGGTTGAAGATGATTGGCATGTATTTTCTGCGCTAAACTTCCCTCCAGAGCATCCTGCAAGAGATATGCAGGACACATTCTTCATCACGAGAGATCCAGACGTATTGCTACGTACACACACCTCTTCTGTACAAACAAGAATCATGACTACCCAAGAACCTCCTATCAGAGTGTTATGTCCAGGTAGAGTGTATAGAAACGAGGCTATTTCATATCGAGCACATTGTTTCTTCCATCAAGTTGAAGGGCTATACATAGACAAGAATGTATCGTTTGCTGATTTAAAGCAAGCACTACTGTATTTTGCCAAGGAAATGTTCGGAGAAGGTACAAAAATAAGACTTCGTCCATCATACTTCCCATTCACAGAACCTTCTGCCGAAATGGATATCTCATGTAATCTATGTGGAGGTAAAGGTTGTCCATTCTGTAAAGGAACAGGTTGGGTGGAAATTCTAGGATGTGGCATGGTCGATCCAAATGTTCTGGAAAGCTGCGGTATAGACAGTAAAGTTTATTCAGGATATGCTTTCGGTATGGGAATTGAGCGTATTACCAACTTAAAATATCAAGTAAAGGATCTTCGTATGTTCTCAGAAAATGACGTACGATTCTTGAACCAATTTAAATCTGCATACTAACCATAAAAAACATATTTATGTCAAAAGAAATTATCGGAAATGGGCACAATACGTTGGCTCTTGGAACAAAAATAACAGGCGATATAGTTGCCAAGTCAGATTTTCGCTTGGATGGTACCATTGAAGGAACTATTGTATGCGAAGGGAAAATGGTCATTGGAGAGAAAGGTGTCATGATTGGTACCCTCACCTGTGCCAATGCTGAAATCGAAGGTACAGTGAAAGGTACAATGCACATATCTCAGACACTATCTCTTAAATCAACTGCCGTAGTGGAAGGTGATATTGACACGAAAGTACTTTCTATCGAGCCTCGTGCAATCTTCTCAGGATCTTGTGACATGAGTAATGCAGAGTCAGCCCCAGCAAAGGATAAAGAGAAAGACAAATAAACAGATAAGACATAATAATTTAGAAAGAGAAATCGTATGCATTTCTCTTTCTTTCATTTTATAGTAAACCTCAAAGCAAAGGCCCTTCAAATCATTCATTTTTACCCGAATTATCACAAATTCCATCTACCTAAAAAATTGTCATTTGATAAAAAGTTGCTATCTTTGCAAAATCAAAAATAGTTTTTATATATTAAGTTTAAATAGCATGAAAGTTTTAAAATTTGGTGGAGCATCCGTAGGCTCCATAAAGAACTTGCAGCAAGTTAAAAAAATCATTGAAGGCGTAAAAGAGCCAGTTGTAATCGTCATTTCAGCAGTAGAAAATGTCACAGACATGTTGGTTGAGACTACCACATTAGCTGCGCAAGGAAATACTTCATATACAGAAAAACTAAAAACCATCATATCCACACATAATCAATTAATTGAAGGATGCTTGCCTGCCGCAAGCCGTGAGAAAGCAATCAGCGAGATTTCTTCTTTACACGATGAACTGCAGAATATCTTAAAAGGTGTTTATTTAATTAAAGACCTAACTTCTAAAACAGAAGATACGATCCTTTCGTATGGTGAACGTATTGCTTCACTTTTTGTAAGCCAATTCATCGATGCGAAATATATCGATTCTCGCAATCTCATCAAAACAACCGATTCTCTCGGTCATGTAAATGTTGATTACGAGCTTACTTACAAACTGATTAAGGAAGCGTTTGCTTCTTCTTCCAACACTCGTGTTGTTGTACCAGGATTCATTGCATCAGATGCTGACTCTGCTGATATAACCACCCTAGGTCGTGGCGGTTCAGACTATACAGCTGCTTTGATTGCAGCTGCACTCGGCGCATCAAAAATTGAGATCTGGAAGACCTCTGATGGTTTCATGACAGCCGACCCATCTGTTACCCGTAAAGCCTATCAAATCGAACATCTCAGCTACTCCGAAGCAATGGAACTATGTAACTTTGGAGCAACTGTGATATTCCCTCCAACAATATATCCAGCATACGTGGCTAATATTCCTATCCAAATTATGAATATTAATCGTCCCGACTCATTGGGAACTCTTATCTCCAGTGATGTGAAGGATGAAAAAACGATTAAAGGTATCTCATCAATCGAGAACACATCCTTAGTCACCATCCAAGGTATGGGTATGATGAATGTACATAACGTCAATGGACGCATATTCATGAAACTGGATTATAACGGTATTCATACCTTCTTCGTATCACAGGCTTCCTCTGGAAGTTCTATCTCAATCGGCGTACAAGCTAATGATGCAGAACAGGTGATGGATCTTCTAAGCGAAGAGTTTGAAGAGGAAATGAATATGGGTGCTATCAACTCTATTACCTCAGAGAAGGATTTGGCTACCATTGCCATTGTAGGTGATAATATGAAACAAACAACCGGAACCGCAGGAAAATTATTTAATGCTCTCGGCCGTAATAACATCAATATCATCGCCTTGGCTCAGGGATCTGCAGAAACGAACATCTCATGCGTCGTTAAACGAGCAGACCTTCGAAAAGCACTCAACTGTATTCACGAATCCTTCTTCCTTTCTGAGTACCAACAGCTAAACTTATTTGTTGTGGGAACAGGAACGGTTGGCGGTAGCTTGTTAGAGCAACTTCACACACAAAAGGAGTTATTGATGAAACAGAACAACCTGATGGTGAAAGTTATCGGTATTGCCGATGTAAGCAATTATATCCTAGATCGCGACGGCATTGACCTGACTCAATACAAGGAACTATTGAAAGATGGCAAGACATCAACACCAGAAATCATCAAACAAGCATTAATTGATTTGAATATCTATAATTGTGTGTTCGTTGACTGCACTGCAAGTGGTGCTATTGCAAACATCTACAAAGACCTGTTGTTACACAATATATCCGTTGTGGCAGCGAATAAAATTGCTGCATCAGGCGATTATGACACGTACATGGAGTTGAAAAACATCGCTCGCAAACGTGGCATCAAATACTTATATGAAACAAATGTAGGTGCCGGACTTCCAATCATCAACACTATAAATGATCTTATTTTCAGTGGTGATAGAATCGTTAAATTAGAAGCTGTTCTGTCTGGAACATTGAACTTCATATTCAATACCATCAGCAAAGATATTCCATTAAGCAAAGCGATCAGAATGGCTATGGAAGCTCGTTTTGCTGAGCCAGACCCTCGTATCGACTTAAGTGGTAAAGACGTGATTCGTAAATTAGTTATCTTAGCCCGTGAATCAGGTATCCGAGTAGAACAAGACGATGTCGAGAAGAATTTATTTATTCCAACTGATTTCTTTGAAGGTTCATTGGATGATTTCTGGAAGAAAGTAGAAGCATACGATGCTATATTTGAAGAAAAACGGAAAGTGATCGAAGCGGAAGGTAAACATTGGTGTTTCGTTGCCAAATTAGAGAATGGTAAAACCAGTGTAGGTTTACAGGCAGTAGGTCCTACACATCCTTTCTATGATTTGAAGGGCAGTAACAACCTCATCATCATCAATACAGCTCGTTACCAAGACCCAATGATGATTCGTGGATACGGAGCTGGTGCAGCCGTTACAGCTGCCGGTGTGTTCGCAGATATCATCAGCATCGCAAATATTAGATAATCATAGATTAAAACATATCTATATTAAAATGGGTTGTCATTATGGCCACCCATTTATTTTTTATGCCATTATCAACAATATATTGAAAATCAAACAATAACAAGTCAAAAGAAAGAGGGTGTATCAAAATGAACACCCTCCGATTATCTAATAAAACAATAATTACTTATTATTCTGCCAGCTATTCATCATAGCTTCTACCTCTTTGTTCATCTTTGTAGCAAACTCTTCCAATCTAAGAGAACCCATATCACCCTCACCTTGCTTACGAACAGATACCTCTTCGTTCTCTGCTTCTTTCTCACCTACGATCAACATGTACGGGATTCTCTTCACTTCATTATCACGAATCTTACGTCCAATCTTCTCGTTACGATCATCAACAATGGCACGGATGTCTCTTTCATCCAAATACTCTGCTACTTTCTTTGCATAGTCGTTATACTTCTCACTAATTGGTAAGATAACAACTTGATCAGGAGTCAACCACAATGGGAATTTACCTCCCGTGTGTTCTATCAACACAGCCACGAAACGCTCCATAGAACCAAATGGTGCACGGTGAATCATCACAGGTCTGTGCTTTTGATTATCTTCTCCTACATATTCCAAGCCGAAACGTTCTGGCAAATTATAATCCACCTGAATCGTTCCTAACTGCCAACGACGTCCGATAGCATCTTTCACCATGAAATCCAACTTAGGTCCATAGAATGCAGCCTCACCATATTCTACCCTAGCCGGCATATTCTTCTCTTTACAAGCTTCTACAATAGCGGCTTCGGCCTTGGCCCAATTCTCATCGGTACCAACGTACTTAGTCTTATTGTTTGGATCACGTAAAGATATCTGAGCTTCAAAGTTATCAAAGTTCAATGCTTTAAAGATGATTGAGATGATATCCATCACACGGATAAACTCATCTTTCACCTGATCAGGACGGCAATAGATATGTGCATCATCTTGTGTAAAAGAACGTACACGTGTCAAGCCATGCAACTCTCCACTCTGTTCATAACGATATACCGTACCAAACTCAGCCAATCGCAATGGAAGATCACGATAAGAACGTGGTTGCCACTTATATATCATACAGTGATGTGGACAGTTCATCGGTTTCAACAAATAAACTTCTCCTTCCTCTGGAGTAGTAATTGGACGGAAACTATCCTCTCCGTAGTGATCCCAGTGTCCTGATGTTACATATAGATCTTTATTACCAATATGAGGAGTCATAACCTGTTGATAACCAAACTTCTTTTGGATTCTCTTCAAAAAATCTTCTAGACGAAGGCGAAGAGCTGTACCCTTAGGCAACCACATTGGCAAACCTTTTCCTACCATATCGGTAAACATAAACAAGCCAAGCTCCTTCCCTATCTTACGATGGTCACGCTTCTTTGCCTCCTCCATCAATGCCAGATATTCATCCAACATCTTCTTCTTAGGGAACGTAATAGCATACAAACGAGTCAATTGTTTACGTTTCTCATCGCCTCTCCAATATGCACCTGCCAAAGAAGTAATCTTAATAGCTTTGATTGGTGACACATCAGCTAAGTGCGGTCCACGACAAAGATCTGTAAATGAACCCTGTTCGTATAATGTAATCTTACCGTCTTCTAATTCACTGATCAACTCCGTCTTATATACTTCACCTCTCTCAGTGAACATCTTCATGGCATCCGCCTTACTGATATCTACACGTGTCAAAGATTGCTTCGTAGCAACAATCTCAGCCATTTTCTTTTCAATAGCAGCAAAATCAGCCTCTTTCAAGACTATCTCACCAAAATCTATATCATAATAAAATCCATTCTCAATAGCAGGACCTATTCCAAACTTTGCATTAGGATATAACATCTGAATAGCTTGAGCCATCAAGTGAGCTGATGTATGCCAGAATGTGTGTTTACCTTCTTCATCCTCAAACTTAAATAGTTTCACGCTACAATCTTCCTCTATCGGACGATTTAAATCACGCACCTCACCATTTACGCCAATAGAAAGCACCTCTTGTGCTAAACGAGAGCTGATACTCTCTGCAATTTGCATACCTGTCGTCCCATTTTCATACTCACGAACAGAACCATCAGGAAATGTTACCTTTATCATAACTTTATTACATTTACGGACAACTCACAAACGTCATCCCTTTTAATAATTAATAAAAACATGCAAAGATAGAACTTTTACTTAAATTATCAGACCTAAGCCTACCGTTATCTTTTTAATTTTATTGAATTCATGATATATTCTGCTGTATCTTTCTGCTGTTCTGTCTCATATATACAGTCGATACCATAGAATGAATCTCCATAATCATAGATGTGCATGATAGTACCCAGCTTCACCTGTCCATCAGCTTCGTTCACATACTTAATCACAGCTTTCCCATCTTTTATCTCTTTCTCTAACAAACGGAATCCCCATTGTGTGCTCTCAAAAGAGTTAATACGTTCTACCACAAACGAATCTAATGTTACATCCTGTTTCTTACGAACACCCGTGGTAATAATCTGGTCATTCGAAGCCGCTACAAACGGACGAAATGAATAGGAATACAACTCCGTCTCCCATGATCTAGGATACTCAATAGACAACGTGTCTGACTCGTACTTAATATAAGCACCTTCTTGTGAAGTTCTTTCACATGACGAAACGAAAACCATGACCATAACAGTCAAAAATAAAAAACTCTTTTTCATATACATACATCTTACACCTGCTTATTAGGCAGGAATTCTATTATTAATTTTTTTGTATTTATAACTTAATATGTCACACGTTTTAACAACATGGCAAAGATACTATTTAGGATTCAAAACCACACTATCTGAGAATAACTGTTTCTCATAAAATATATGGAAGGATGAAATTTTTTACTTCTTTCTCTTTCGTTTCCATACATAGAAGATTACCACTCCTAATATCCACAATGGCCAAATAGCGACTATTCCCACCAATATAGCCTTTATGATATTCCAACCCGTAACGATAGCCTCACCCATATCATGCCAAAAACCTAGTTTCTTTCCCGTCTCCGAAACAGATTCCTGTTCAAGAGTGACGTTGACCACACTATAGTTGACGTTATGATCAATCACATTCATTATCCCCTGCACACGATCCATCTCTATCTGAATCTGATCAATACGGTTTTGTACTTCTAACATATCAGAGATCTTTGCCGTATTCTTCAACATCGTACGGTAACGCTCCAACATGGCTTCCTGCGTCTTTCTCCTAGAATCATGGTCATAATATTCATGTGTACGATCCTCTACCGAGATATTTTTCTCCACAATCTTTCCTAAAACCCCATGCATAGCAGAAATAAACGAATCAACAGCATTAGAAGGAACTCTCAATTTGATTTCGTAGGATTGTGTATATCCCGAACTATATGCCTCATTCTCTATATAAGCACGGTATCGATTTGATAAGCTATCCGTAAACTTCCTACATTGAGATATATCTTTAGATACAATTCGAATAGATGCCTTTTTCTCTAACTTTCTACCCGTCGGAAGATTTTTTGAATAATCTACTGAAACATCCTGATCCATTGATGGTGCTATCTCCTCATCACAATAGTCCAGCAGATCTAAAACTTCAGAATCTGCACATTTAATAAGATTGTCTTCCTTACCACATCCTTGTATAAAAGCACATAATGCAAATAATAGCAAATAATAAATGCCCTTTTTCATATATTTTGATTATTTAATCTAGCCACTAAACTTTATTGTGGTAAAAATAAAAAGAAATATTTATAACTGAAAATATCAACAAATAAAATATTATCCTCTTGAGTCGTTTCATTTCATCCGTAAATTGCCGACAAAACATATACAAAGCATCTGAACAACAATATTTTAGATTTTATTATACGGATATATATAAAAAAAACGGGCGATTCAACTGAACCGCCCGCCACTATTATTTTTGCTAAAATATCTTATTTCCAAGCTTCGATAATAGGCATGAAAGTATCAGCTTTAAGAGCTGCACCACCGATCAAACCACCGTCGATATCTGGTTGAGCAAACAACTCAGGTGCATTGCTTCCTTTGCATGAACCACCATAAAGGATAGATGTATTGTCAGCTACTGTCTTGTTATATTTCTCTGCGATTGAAGCACGAATGAATGCGTGAACTTCTTCAGCTTGTGCGCTAGTAGCAGTCAAACCTGTACCGATAGCCCAAACTGGCTCATAAGCGATTACACACTTTCCAAAATCCTCTGCAGACAAAGTGTACAAAGCAGCCATTTGACCTTCAATTACTGATTTGAACGTGTTAGATTCACGCTCTTCCTTGATTTCACCTACACAGAAGATAGGAGTCAATCCGTTAGCAAGTGCTTGTTGCAACTTTTGAATCAAAAGAGCATTGTTCTCACCGTGGTATTGACGACGCTCTGAGTGACCTAAGATAACATATTTAGCACCAGTAGAAGCAATCATGCTGGCAGAAACTTCACCAGTGAATGCACCTTTGTCCTGAGCTGAACAATCCTCAGCACCAACGCCGATGATAGAACCCTTAACTGCTTCAGCAACAGCAGCAACAGAAATGAATGGTGTACATACTACTACATCACAATTAACTTTTTTCCCTGCCAAAGCGTTCTTCAAATCAGAAGCCAAAGCAATACCTTCTTGCAGGGTGGTGTTCATCTTCCAGTTACCTGCTACAATTTTCTTTCTCATTGTTATAAAAATTTAAACTAAGTTTATTAATAATTTATTTATTCTTTCTTCCGTAATTTATCTATTATTATAGAAAAAATCTTATCCAAGGCAAATACACCAAGAAGGGCACAAATAAACAAAATCGTGGATAATAGAACCACACGTCTGTCATTAGGTTGCTGTACTTGTCCACGTGGTGAATTTTCCAACGGTTCAGTGAAGGTTGGCATATTCTTATTACTCCATTTATTAATCACTTGTCCATTCTTAATCAAGACAAGTCCTGGATTAGAACGTACAATCGTCTTCAACGTAATTTCATCTGTATTAACAATAGGATATTCAACACCACCCATCTCAATTTTATATTCACGCATCTCCGTTGTCTCCAATCCTGTAGCCGTCAGACAATAGAATCCGTAACCATTCTGTTGAGCATAATCGTATATTGCATTGATCTCCTTACGTTTATCAGTCGAAGCTTTCTCCACACGATAAGAGACAAGCAAAAACGTATATCCTTCATTCGCCAACACTTCTTCTGTAATATCGCCATCATCCGGATGCATCATAGAAAAATCATGGATAGGAGGCTCATACCCTACCTCAATAGGTTTACTTTCAGTATCCACATGTTTCCACGTCGGATCATCCTTAGGATAATTATCTAAAGTAAATTCCTTGGTCACACCATCTTTCTCGTAGAACAATATAGTCTCATACTTTCCTGACAACAAATCAAAGATTCGCTGAGCATAGTCTTCTGTATCTTTCACATCATCCGCCATAAATTCTGTCACGACTTTCTCCACCTTACTCTTCTTCAGATGGAACTGAGGTTGACATATAGCTTCAATACAATCATCTTTTGAAAGCGATCCGTCAGATAACTTTGAAAACTGACCAGCCACATATTCGATATCCTCATCACTACCAGGCATCTTCATTGCCTCAATAATATTTGTACTATTTTTATATGGACGGAAATCGATGATTGGCAAATTGAAATAACAATAGATTGAGAGAAAGATTGAGAAAGCACCTGAAGCAATCGCAATAATCCACTCCGAACGTTGTGTAAACAACTTCGGACTATATTTTCTCCAAAAGAAGATTAAAACAGCTATTGCCGAAAATAAGATATTTTTCCAAAATGTCTGCCAATTAGTTAACACCAAAGCATCACCGAAGCAACCACAATCACTCACAGGATTTGTAAGTGCTATCCATAATGTCAAAGGTGTCATAAATGCCATCATCAGAATGGTCAGTATAGAAGTAGATTTAAGATTAGCACCCAAGAGCAAACATACACCCAATAAAAATTCCAAAGCTGCTAGGAGAATTCCTACCACAAATGCGATAGAAGAGAAACCACTCAAACTCATGGCACTCAAATAATCTTGAATCTTATAGGTAGATCCTAGGGGATCAACAGCCTTCGAATAGCCGGAAAAAATAAAAACACATCCCAGAAATATTCTGGATATAATCACTACTATCTTCTTTGTTTTGTCACTCATGGCACTCTTTTTATTGATTAAACATATCCTTATTATAAAAAGCCAGTACCTCCTGAATTGCATCATAAGCAAGACGCGCAGGAGAATCTGGATTAATATCTATAGCAACCTGATAAGCATTCAATGCACCCTGCCAATCTTCCTTCCTTCTGCAGGCATTCCCCCAGATAAAATAGGCATCATGACTTTCTGGAAATCGTTCTATATACTGTTTTAGTAACAATATACCGCCATCAATATCTCCAGAAGCTATACGCTCTTTTATTTCATTCAGTTCTTTATCCATTACTGTTGCTATTGTTTTACTCTATAATGACAACGCACCTTCCCTTTTATAAGATTAGATAATTTGCTCTTATTCATCTGCCGACGAATAGGTGAAATATGATCCGTAAATACATGACCTTCCAAATGATCATATTCATGTTGAACTACACGTGCCTGAAAATGCTCATAAACATCTTCACATGGTTCAAATTTCTCATTCAAATATTTTATACGGATTTTCACCGGACGCTTAACTGCTTCATTAATACCTGGCAGACTTAAACATCCTTCATTATAGGATTCTAATTCCTCACTCTCTTCTATAATCTGAGGATTGATAAATACTTTCTTAAATCCTTTGCAATTAGGATAATCTTCAGATAAACAATCCGCATCCACAACAAACAATCGAATGGATAAGCCAATCTGAGGCGCTGCCAACCCAACTCCATCAGCATTATACATCGTCTCAAACATATCATCTATCAATTTAGAAATACCTGGATACGAACTATCTATCTCTACTGTTTCTTTCCTTAATACCGGACTCCCATATATTACAATTGGATATATCATTACACTAATTCTTTAAAATTATTTCTCGATTCCATATATGATTGTAGAATAATTGTTGCACTCATTTCATCGACCAATGCTTTGTTCTGTCTTTCTTTCTTTTTCAAACCACCTTCCAGCATAGCTCTATGAGCAATTACTGATGTAAAACGTTCATCATACATCTCTATGGGAATAGTAGGAAATCGTTTTTTTAATCCAGCCACAAACGGTTTGATATACTTCATCGATTCCGATTCTTCGTTTTTCATAGTTTTGGGCAAACCTACGACAAACTTATCCACCTGCTCTTTACGTGTATAGTCCTCTAAAAAACGATATACATCATTACTACTAACCGTCGTCAAACCATTAGCAATAATCTGCAGCGGATCAGTCACTGCTAATCCCACCCGTTTCTTACCATAATCGATAGAGAGTATTCTTCCCATACTATATTCACCAAAATAAGGCAACTATATATCGTAATCACATATTTTTGCAAAAATAAGAAAAATTTCAGAGACCTTAATAATATCTTTTAACAAAAAGAACTGCAATAAGATTATCAAATTACGTATCTTTGTATCTAATTTTAAAAAGATAGTTAGATGCCATTAAACATACCTATAAATTTACCAGCAATAAAGGCTCTTGAAAAGGAGAATATTTTTGTGAAAGACAGTAATTCTGCCTCTCATCAGGACATTAGACCCCTAAAAATAATCATCCTTAACTTGATGCCGATAAAAATAACAACGGAAACAGATTTAGTTCGCCTGCTTTCTAACTCCCCTCTTCAGATCGAACTGGAATTCATGAAAATCAAAAGTCACACTTCCAAAAACACGCCTGTTGAACATATGAAAATGTTCTATAAGGATTTTGAAATTGTGAAAAACAACCGTTACGACGGAATGATCATCACAGGTGCTCCATTGGAAAATATGGAATACGAGGAGGTTTCTTATTGGAATGAAATTACAGAGATATTTGATTGGTCAAAATCTCATGTTCAATCCACTATATACATCTGTTGGGCCGCTCAGGCTGGGTTGTACTATCACTACAACATACCTAAATATCAACTGGATAAAAAGATGTTCGGCATCTTTAAACATACTGTTCTAGATCCTAAAAACCCTATCTTCAGAGGGTTCGATGATGAATTTTTCGTTCCTCATAGCCGTCACACCGAAGTCAGGAAAGAAGATATCGTAAAAAACAAGAAATTAAAACTCATCTCTGAATCTAGTACCGCCGGTGTTTATATGGTACAGGCTAAAAACGGAAGAGAATTCTATATCATGGGACACTCTGAATATGCTCCTAACACTCTTCGTGACGAATATTTCAGAGATAAAGAGAAAGGATTAGACATTGACATTCCAAAAAACTATTTTAAAAACGACAATCCTCAGGAGACTCCTATTGTTCGTTGGAGAAGTCATGCTAATCTGCTGTTTGTGAACTGGCTCAACTACTTCGTCTATCAAAGTACACCATACGATATCAATCAAATCGGCAGTAGCGAATCTAACCAAAAATGAGGGAAATAGAATTACTTTCACCTGCCAAAACATTTGAACACGGAATCGAAGCTGTCAACCATGGTGCCGATGCAGTGTATATAGGTGCTCCCCTATTCAGTGCACGTGCTAATGCTGGGAACTCAATTCAAGAAATTGAAAAACTGATCACCTATGCCCATCAATATTATGCAAAAGTATATGTTGCACTCAACACCATCCTGACAGACGAAGAACTTGAACAAGCAGAGAAAATCATCCATCAATTATATAACATAGGTACAGATGCCTTAATCATTCAAGATATGGGCATCACCCAACTTAATCTGCCACCGATTGCACTACATGCAAGTACTCAAATGGATAACCGTTCTGTTGATAAGGTTCAATTCCTTGAAAATATTGGTTTTGAACAGGTCGTGCTTGCCCGTGAACTATCCTTAGATCAGATTAGAGAGATTCACAGCAAAACAAATGTCAAACTCGAAGGTTTTGTTCATGGTGCTCTATGTGTTAGTTATAGCGGTCAATGTTATTTAAGTCAAAGCGTATGCGGACGAAGTGCTAATAGGGGCGTATGCGCCCAGCTATGCAGACTTCCATACTCACTTCAAGATGCACAGGGAAACATACTAATCAAAGATAAATACCTACTTTCTCTTAAGGATTTCAACCTCTCTAATTACTTAGAAGAACTTATTGATGCAGGCATCTCTTCTTTAAAAATAGAAGGAAGATTGAAAGATATTAGCTACGTAAAAAATGTAACAGCCTATTATCGACAGAAACTAGATAATATATTAGAAAATAATAAGAACTATACTAAAGCGAGCTCCGGACAGTGTGAATTTTACTTCATACCTACTATCGAAAAGAGTTTCCATCGTGGCTCTACTGATTATTTTCTTCATGGCAGAAATAAAAATATCACCTCCTTTGACACACCAAAGTCATTGGGCGAAGAAATTGGGAAAGTCATAAAAAGTAACGGGAAAAGCATAACTGTTCAGACAAAACAGAAGATGAACAACGGGGACGGTTTTTGTTTTATGAATTTAAAACAACAGTTTGAAGGATTCAAAGCAAACACCGTGACTGATAATACCATATACCCAGCAGAGAGAATTGCTATTCAGGCTGGTACAACATTGTATAGAAACTATGATCATGCATTTGAAAAACAATTGGCCCAAAAATCTGCTAGTAGGAAGATACAAGCATGCATAGTAATCAAAGAAGTTGAGAATGGTTTTATATTTCAAATCGAGGATGAAAACCATAACATGGCTGATTTAATATTGACAACAGAAAAAATACGAGCCAACGATAAAGAGAAACAAAAAGAGAACCTCATCAAAACAATCAAAAAATGTGGGGATACCATCTTTTCAATCGATACTATTCTTTTACAGACATCCGATGTTTTTTTCTTTCCTGCAGCAATAATAGCAGAAACACGTAGAAATTTATTGAATAAACTTATGGATGTACGACATACAGCAAGAGAAAGAAAAGATACAAGCATAAAAGAGACAGATGATAAATATATCTTCTCTACGTTAGATTATCGTGCAAACGTACATAATCAAAAGGCAAAAAATTTTTATCAGAAACATCAAGTTATATCCATTTCTTACTCATTAGAGAAAAAAGAACCTAAAGAGGCAGAATTAGCAAGATGCAAACATTGTATAAAATATTCTCTTGGATATTGTACCAAGGAGTTTAAAGGTCATCTAAATGAACCACTACAATTGGTTACAAACACTGGTAAAATACTAAAATTATCCTTTGATTGTGGCAATTGTGAAATGATTATTAAAAAATCTTAAACATTATTCAAAATCATCAATTATAAACACAATAAAAAATTTTTATTTTTTATGCTTTTATAGTTGTATAATAAAATTTTATAACGTAAATTTGTACCATGGTTGTGAAACCCCTTTCAATATAAGATTTTATGGTTTTCTAGAAAGCAAGTCTTACATACGTAAGGCTTGTTTTTTTTATATCCATTTCGATAAGCAATATGTAAAAGGAAGAAGAGAGAGATAAAACAGGGTATTCACTCAATAAAATTTTTATTTTTGTGTATCATAAAATACTATTAACTCCCAGAAACAATACATTAATGAAGATCATATTCATAAATATAATCTTAATCCTATCAACATTGACAGTCCATGCATCAGGATTAGCAGGAGACATTCTCTACACTGACAGCATCAGCCAATGGACATTGTTGGGGGAACCCCTCAATGAAAGCAACCGACTTTGGAAGAAAGTAGAAGCCGTTTTACCATCAAACCGTACTACATCAACCTCCGATTGGGATGGTTACACTGTATTTTGGTCGATTAAACAAAACGTTCTATGTTTAGACAGCATACAATACGAACTCGAATCTTTTGCCAACAACACATCACACACACAAAATATATCTATAAACGCAGATACGCTACGACACATCTTCAGGAAACAGTTCGATGGGAAAAACATTGTAGCTACTTGGTTCACAGGAAAAATTCGCATAGCGAGAGGAAAGTTGATATATTATGTGAATTATGGCTATAGAAGAAACTACGAGGAAGAACAAATTATTGATATCAAAGAAGGAAAGATATATGAGAAACAACACTATCATAACTTTATTTACAAGGAAGGAGCCTCGTTTGATAATAAAAAAGAGCTTGCAGATCTAATAAAGAATTTCCCTTTGGATATCAAAAAATACCCAGAACTTTTCGAAGAACAGAGCAATGGGGAAAGGCAACTTAAAACAAAACGAATTTATTTTAAAATAAAACACGCAAGTGTTGACTCCATTGGACATCTCACCAAATGTAATGTGATGGCATATATCCGACGTAATAATATAACGGAAGAATTACCAAACATTGCCACTGAGATGGAGAAATTACTGAAAACTTACTATCCCTGGCGAGTAACGTACGTCAATGGTGAATATCGAGCCTATGGAATTGAAGGATTCCTTTTGCCATATATCATAAGGGAAGAACCATAGCAAGAAAAAAGATTTTACAAATTAGCTGACTTCTCTAAAAGTAAAATTCCCCCATCAAAACGCAAGGATCGGAGCCGCGCCCCTGTTCGGGGCAAAAAGAAAGAGTCCCCCCGGCCTTGGCCGGGAGGACTCTGAAAAAAGGGCAGCTACCTACTCTCCCACTGGTGTGCAGTACCATCGGCGATGGCGGGCTTAACTTCTCTGTTCGGAATG
>Ga0247610_10000288_pt1 | contig 78957 bp, 62 predicted proteins | sample 174DNAGHGhighgp2_FD_193483 | JGI IMG/M metagenome (GOLD analysis project Ga0247610, IMG submission 193483) | Sheep rumen microbial communities from Palmerston North, Manawatu-Wanganui, New Zealand - 1742 DNA GHGhigh gp2 | ecosystem: Host-associated > Mammals > Digestive system > Stomach > Rumen...
CCATCGATGTAAGGCTGGAGAATGAAACTGTTTGGCTGACTCAGGCTCAAATGGCAGAACTATTTCAGTCCGATAGAACTACAATTGTCCGCCACATCAATAACATTTACAAGGATGAAGAGTTAGAACGCGAGGCAACTTGTGCAAAAATTGCACAAGTTCATAAAGAAGGAAAAAGGATGGTGAAAGTGTTGGTGAACCTTATCAATCAGAAAAACTAAAAACCATGTCTAAAAACCAAATCAACAAATACGTCTGGCTCGTAGAAACGCTCTACCATGCCAAGAAAATCACCCTAAAGGAAATCAACCGCAGGTGGCTCGATACCGATTTGAGCGAGGGGCTGGAGATTCCGCGCCGCACGTTCCACACCTGGAAGAACGCGGTGGAAGATATGTTCGGCCTCGTCATCATGTGCGACAAGAGCGACGGTGACCGCTATTACATCGAGAACCGCGAGGTGCTGGAGGATGACGGCCTGCAACGCTGGCTGCTCAGCACCATGTCGGTCAACAACACGCTGTTGGACAACAAAGCACTCAGCGACCGCATCCTGCTGGAAAGCATCCCCTCAGGCCAAGACTTCCTCGCCACAGTCATGGAAGCGATGAAGAAAAACCGATTGCTGGAAATCACCTATAAAGGCTTTTGGAGCGAAAGCGAGCACACCTTCCCCGTGGCGCCCTATTGCGTGAAGCTGTTCCGTCAACGGTGGTACATGGTGGGCAACAGCGTCTACGAAGACAAGATCCGCATCTATTCGTTGGACCGCGTACAGGAAGCCCGGCTGTCGGAGAAGATCTTCAAATACCCCAAGAAATTCAACCCAGAGAACTACTTCAAAGGCTGTTTCGGGATCATTCGCGACGAGGAATGCCCCATCGAGACCGTGAAGCTAAAAGTGAGCGCCGACCAAGCCAACTACCTGCGTTCCCTACCCTTGCATCCTTCACAAAAGGAGCTGGTGCATACGGGCGAATACAGCATCTTCTCTGTCGAGGTGTGCCCCACCTTCGACTTCCAGCAAGAACTCCTTTGGAACGGCGATGCGCTTGAAGTGTTGGAGCCGCTTTGGCTGCGGAAAGAAATGGCTGGCGTGGTGAAACGGATGTGGAACAATTACAGCAAATCATGAACTCCTTCGCCGCCATAGACTTCGAGACCGCCAACAACGAACGCACCAGTGTGTGCAGCGTCGGCGTGGTGATCGTGAAAGAGGGCGAGTTTGTGGACTCGTTCTATTCGCTTATTCAGCCTGAGCCGAATTATTACCTTTATTGGAATACAATGGTTCACGGTATTACCAAGGAGGACACCGAGGATGCCCCCGTGTTCCCGTATGTTTGGAAGCAAATTGAGCCGCTCATCGAAGGCTTGCCTCTCGTGGCGCACAATAGTCCTTTCGATGAAGGTTGCCTAAAGGCCGTGATGCGCTGCTACCAGATGGATTACCCCGACTATCAGTTCTACTGCACCTGCCGCGCCTCGCGCAAACACTTCGGGAAGCTACTTCCCAACCACCAGCTGCACACCGTGGCGGCAGCCTGCGGCTTCGATTTAATCAACCACCATAACGCCTTGGCAGATGCTGAAGCTTGCGCTTGGATTGCACGGGAGATTTTGTAATTCCATTCGGAATTTATTGTAGTTTTGCAGAAAATTCCGAATAGAAACGGTCATCAAATCGGAATTTATTGTAATTTTACAGAAAAATAGGAATAAAATTGGTTTCAATTCGGAATTTATTGTAATTTTGCAGAAAATTCCGAATAAAAATGGAACAAACTTATATCAAGCGCGAGACTTACCTCCAAAAACTCATCGACCGAATGGACAATGGCGAAGTGAAAATCGTCACCGGTCCAAGGCGATGTGGAAAGTCGTGGCTCCTCAAGCGCATCTTCAAAGATTATCTGGTCTCCAATGGTGTAGCCGAAGAAAGCATCATCATCGTTTCTTTCGACATGGATGATGAAGAGGAGATGTATGGCGACCTCACCGAACGTGGCGCCTTGAAAGAGTTCCTTTACAGCCGCATCACTTCGCCAAGGACCAATTATTATGTCATCCTAGATGAAGTACAAGAGGTGGAAGGGTTTGAAAAGATCGTCAACGGCCTGAATGCCAAGGACAATGTGGATGTTTACATCACTGGGAGCAATTCACACTTCCTTTCTTCCGACATCCGAACCATCTTCCGCGGTCGCGGTGATGAAGTGCGAGTTTATCCACTTTCATTCAAGGAATTTTGCTCAAACAGGACCGAGCCTATTAACGAACTTTGGAAAGAATATTACACCTACGGGGGCATGCCTGGATTGCTCAACCACCATACTCCCGAGCAGAAAGTGGCTTACTTGCAACGGCTTTGGAACAAGACCTACCTTGACGATGTGGTGGAACGCAACCATGTAAAAAACCGCGAGGCCCTTTCTGCGCTAGCCGATGCACTGTGTTCATCTATCGGTTCCTTGACCAATCCCAGCCGCATCAGCAATGTGCTGCAAAGTGTTCAAAAGACCAAAATCGACCCAGAAACTGTTGGAAATTACATTGATTACCTTGAGGAGGCCTTCCTTTTCGAAGGTGCAAAACGCTTCAACATAAAGGGAAACAAATATTTTGAAAGCATTAAGAAATACTATGCCGTCGATGTGGGACTGCGCAATGCCAAACTCAATTTCCGTCAGCAGGAAATCACTCACATCATGGAAAATGTCATATACAACGAATTGAGGATGAAGGGGTTCAGTGTCGATGTAGGATTGGTGGAAAGTCGCGAAATGCGTGAAGGCAAGATGGCCTATATACAATACGAAATCGACTTCATCGCACAAAACGGGATGGACAAGTACTATATCCAATCCGCTTTCAAGATGGACGACGGCGAAAAACAAGAACATGAAATCCGCTCGCTGCAAAAAGTGGACGACAACTTCAAAAAAATCGTCATCACTGGAGACGACATCGCCACCTATACCGATGCAAAAGGTATAGTTTATATGGGATTATTTCAATTTTTAAAAGGAGAATTACTATGAAAACAGATTCAAAACAAGCCTTAGATCTACTCAAAGCAGGTAACGCCCGTTTTGTTTCAGGTACATTGGCACCAAAAGTTGACTATGCAACTTTGCGGGAGCAACTCAGCGCCGGTCAGCATCCCTTCGCTGTGGTACTATGCTGCTCCGACAGCCGCGTGGCACCCGAGATTATCTTCGACCAAAAACTCGGAGACCTCTTTGTCATCCGTAACGCAGGCAACATCGTGGATGAGGAAGTGCTCGGTTCCATAGAATATGCCGTCGAGCATTTGGAAACACCTTTGGTGGTCGTCATGGGACACTCCTCCTGTGGTGCCGTCACGGCAACCTGCCAAGGCGGAGACTTGCCCGGACATATCACTGATTTAGCCAAACGCATCAAGCCTTCCATCAACACGAGCTGCTGCATCAATGACAATGCCCGTAGTCATGCAAGAAGAATGGCACAAATGATTGAAGATGATGAAATCGTACATCATGTTGATGCCAAAGTCATTACGGCTTTCTACGATATTCAAAGCGGAAAAGTGGAATGGCTGTAACGAGGTTTTCCTTATTTTTGCCGTCTCATTCATAGAAAACAGACCATGAAAACAAACACAAAACACATAACCTTAGCGTTAATCGCTTCAATTCTGACCTTTATGACCGCCTGCAACCAAAAAAAAACCGTTGACCTTATCGTCCACAATGCCAATATCTATACCGTTGACGACAATTTCTCCAAAGCCCAAGCCTTTGCCGTGAAAGACGGTAAGTTTGTCGCCGTCGGCGATGAAGAGAGCATCATGCGCCAATATGCCAGCAAGGAAACCATCGACGCCCAAGGCGATGCCGTTTATCCTGGCTTCATGGATGGACACAGCCACTTCACGGGCTACGGCGAGAACCTCGTCCGCTGGGCCGAACTGAAAGGCTGCCGCTCCTACGACGAGGTCATCGAGCGCCTCAAAGTGCACGACAGCCTCTACCCTGCCGAATGGCTCTTGGGTCGCGGCTGGGACCAAAACCTCTGGGAAGTAACTGAGTTTCCTGACAACCAAAGGCTTGCCGAGGCTTTCCCCCAAAAAAACGTACTGCTGACCCGTGTGGATGGACATGCAGTGTTGGTCTCTAAGGAAGTACTTGATTTAGCCAACATCGATGTGAACACGAAGATGGATGGCGGCATGGCTATTGTCAAGGATGATCGCTGCACGGGTGTGCTGATGGACAACCTTGCCGATGCAGCCAAGGCTTTGGTACCCAAAATGGAGACTGCCCAAAGCATCCAAGCCCTGCTCAAGGCGCAAGAGAACTGCATGGGGGTCGGCCTGACCAGCGTCACAGATGCGGGACAGGACATTGCCACCATTGAACTCATCGACAGCCTGCAACAGGCAGGACAACTCAAGATGCATGTCAACGCGATGGTCAACCCTGACGACGAGACGATGGACCACTTTATGAGCCAAGGTGTCATCGACAAGGAAAGACTCACAGTCCGCAGCGTGAAGATCTACGCCGACGGTGCCTTGGGTTCCCGTGGTGCGAAACTGCTTGAACCTTATTCCGACGACCCGACCAACGACGGCTTGATACTGGAAAGCGACGAGTTCTACCGTCACGTCTGCCAAAAGGCCTACGATGCTGGTTACCAGGTTTGTTGCCATGCCATTGGCGACGGCGGCGTGCACCATATCCTGGACATTTACTCCGAATACCTGAAAAGCCAAAACGACCTCCGTTGGCGCATCGAGCACTCACAAACGGTGTCCGACGCAGACTTCCAGCGCTTTGGAGATTTATCAGTCATCCCCTCCATCCAGACCACACACTGCACCTCCGACATGGACTGGGCCGACGAGCGTCTGGGCGAACGCATCAAGAACGCATACGCCTATCAACAATTGCTGCGGCAAAACGGATGGGTCATCAACGGCACCGACTTCCCCATCGAAGACATCAGCCCCATTTACACCTTCTATGCCGCCGTGGCACGCAAACACTTGGATGGCACGCCAGCTGAAGGCTTCCAAATGGAAAACGCATTAACCCGTGAGCAAGCCCTGCGTTCCATCACCATCTGGGTTGCCAAAGGCTGCTTCATCGAAAGCCGAAAAGGGAGTATAGAAGTAGGAAAAGATGCTGATTTCGTGATTCTTGACCGCGACATTATGACCGTAGCAGAAAACGAAATCCCCATGGCCAAGGTCAAGACCTGCCACATTCACTAATTGAAGTAATTACCTTACAAAGGAAAGATCAATAATCCATCCGATAGATGTCGACACAGTTGCCGCCGTGGCCTGAGTGGCCTTGAGAGGTAGTGTAAACATACTTGCCATCCTTGGAGATGTCGAGCCCGACAGGGAACGAATCGGCGGGGATGGTGGCGATGTTTTTCATCGTCTTGGTGTCAACAATAGAAAGGCAGTTGCTCGAATTGCAGGCAGCCACAACATAGCGTCCGTTGGGCGTGATCTCAATCGTTCGTGTTCCAGAACCGACCTTACAATTCTCCCAGCCATTAATGGTGGCTTTCTTGTTTTCCATCTGAGTGGCAACACGCATAAAGTCTTTCAACGGGATGCGTTGCACATAACCAAACTTATTGATGCTCAGATACAAATAACCACCACGAATGACCAAATGGCGCAGATTCGTCATCATGCCATATACGGTGCCAAGATATTTGGCATTGGGCACGTCGATCACAGCGATACCGCCATTGCCGCCCATGCAACCCACCAAGAGATAACGGTTGTCCTTGGTAAACACCGTCCCACGCAAGCATAGTCCGCTGTTCACGTCGCGGTCGACGGAATGGGTGAGGCTGAAATTCAGGGTCAGCTTCTTCCCCACCTCGATGCACGAAACATAATGCCATTTCTCAGGTGAATCACCCATAATATTAATGATGCCCACAGTGTTGTTTCCCCAATGCGTGATGGCAATATACCTGTTATCGGGCGAAACCGCAATCATCTTGGGCAGCGGGCCAGTCTCCATCAAACGGATGATGCTATCCGTCTCCGTGTCGATAATGGCCACCGCCGATGGATCTTGTGCGTTGATGTCATAGCTACGACGGTAATAAGGTACCCAAAGGTAACGTCCTCCATGCGAGAAAGCACTCTCGACAGGCTTCCCCATAAAATTATTGAGGTTTTTCTTGTAATGCGTGAACTCAAACAAACCCGAAGGCTTGCTCCACAAGGCCGAGTCGGCTTCCGAAAACTTATGAAGGATAACCTTCAGTTTATTGTTGCTGCCTGCCTCATAGACAACCGTCTTGCAGGCTTCCAAGGAATTGACGTAATACTTTGTCCCATTGGGATGGATGTTGACCGACTTGGGCGAACGGACGTCCGTGTCCCAAGTGTCTTTTTCGGCAGCAGAATACTGTTGCTTTTTCCCAACCAGCGTAATGGTAAACGTGCCATCTTCTGACGAGACGCTTTTGCCTATGGAAGGATGCACAAACTGGGCAATTGCTCCAAAAGGGAAGGCAAAAGCCAGCAAAACAAACAAGAAGACTTTGGTTTTCATATTAATTCTCGGGTAAAACTCTACATGCAGTGATGTATCTCTGGGCATAATATGCCTCCGTCGAGGTTGAAACGGTCACGCCCAAATTCACGGTAGCATGAATGAAGGTAAAACTATGGTTGGCTGGATCGTTGTTTACCACGATGGCCACATGACCTATTTCCTTTGTGTTGCGACGTCCACCATAAAACACCAAATCGCCTCTTTTCAGCTCTTCAGGCCTATGAATCACGCGCCATCCTTGATGCAATTGGTCAGGCGCGTAATAGCTCAAGTTATAGCCAAAGCGGCTGAACACGAAGTGGGTAAAGCCAGAGCAGTCGAACTTGTCGGGACCATGTCCGGCTGGCACATACGGGACACGCATGAACCTCATGGCATAGTCGATAATGCTGTCGGCCACCGTATGGTTCTTGCAGTATTTTGAAGGATCGGGCAGGTCATACCTGATGGAGTCCCATTGCGTCACAAACAAACCGTCACAATAGTCAATAGCAGGCAGATCCTGCAACTTAGTGTCGTCGCAATCAGCCCTATCATCGTTTCCACGAATCATTTGCGAAACCATTGTGCAACCACCAAGGAATACAAGCAAAATAAATACAAAGGGAAACGACATTTTATATACAAATGTCCTCTTTTCGTCTTTCATTGGCTGCAAAAATAATAATTTTTACCTTTGCAACACGAAAAAAAGTGCATTTATGCCAATTAATTTTGACCAAATCGTCATCAAAGACGCCTCCGAGAACAACCTGAAGCACGTATCCGTCAATATTCCCAAGCGACAGATCACCGTGGTGACAGGCGTCTCAGGTTCGGGCAAGTCATCGTTGGTGCTCGACACCATCGCCGCCAAATCACGCCGCGAGTTGAACGACACCTTCCCCTCATTCACGCAACAATACCTCCCGAAATACGGACGTCCCCACGTCGGTGACATTGAGAACCTCCCCATTGCCATCGTCATCGAACAAAGAAAACCCACTTCCAACTCCAGGTCGACCGTAGGCACCTACACTGACATATATGCCTTGTTGAGACTGCTATTCTCTCGTATCGGCCACCCTTTCGTGGGCTATTCCGATGCTTTCTCTTTTAACCACCCATCGGGCAGCTGTCCACGTTGCGCAGGCTTGGGTGAGATCCGTGAGTTGGACATCCACAAGCTCGTCGACTTCGAAAAATCGCTCAACGACGAGGACACCATCCACTACATCGCCTTCGGCAAGGGCGGCTGGCGCTGGATCCGTTATGCCCACAGCGGCCTCTTTGACCTCGACAAGAAAATCAAAGACTACTCGCCCGAGGAACTCGATCTCTTCCTCAACTCGCCGCAAATCAAGCTGAAAAACCCACCATCGAATTGGCCCAAGAGTGCCAAATACGAAGGCCTCATTCCACGCATGTACCGCAGCATCATCAACTCGGAGGAAGGCCTGCTCCATGCCGCCGTGCTCAACCCTATGCTCACCATGGGCACTTGTCCCGACTGCGGCGGCACCCGCCTTAACGAGAAGATACGCTCGTGCAAAATCAAAGGCATGAACATCGCAGAGGTGACCGCCATGAGCATTGCCGACTGCCGTCAATGGATGGAAACTATCGACAATCCCCTCGCCGAGGACATCAAGCGTTCCACCATCGAAAGGCTTGCTGCATTAGAGGAAATCGGTCTTGGCTATCTCACCCTCGACCGTGCCATCGGCACGCTCTCGGGCGGCGAGGCACAACGCTGCAAAATCGCCAAATACATCAACTCGCCGCTCTCCGACGTGATGTACATCCTCGACGAGCCCAGCGTGGGCCTGCACAACCACGACATCCTGCTCATGCAGAAGTCGGTGCAGAAGCTGAAAAACCACGGCAACACCGTCATCCTCGTCGAGCACCACAAGGATATGATCAAAATTGCCGACCACATCATCGACATGGGCCCTGGTGCAGGCATGAAAGGCGGCGAAATCGTCTTCGAGGGCAGCTACGACGAGCTGTTGCACAGCCAAACGCTTACTGGCATCTCGCTCAGCGCAACAAGTTCCATAAAGGAACAAGTTCGTCAGCCCAAGTCTTTTTTCCACCTTGAAAGCGCCACCTTGCATAACATCAAAAACCTAACCGTGGATTTGCCTTTAGGCGTGATGTGCGGCATAGCGGGCGTTGCCGGTTCGGGCAAGAGTTCACTGATGGAGTGCTTTGTAAAGAGTGTTGAATTGTTGAATGTTGAATTGTTGAACTGTTCTCGTGACAACAATTCAACAATCAAACAATTAAACAGCCCAACAATTCAACCATCAGACATCATTTACATCAGCCAGAAGAACATCGGCATCAGCCTACGCTCCACCCCTGCCACCTATCTCGAAGTGGCCGACGACATCCGCAAACTCTTTGCCAAAATGAATAAAACCAAAGCTGACTTGTTCTCTTTCAACGGCAAGGGCGGTTGCCCCGTCTGCCAAGGCAAAGGCGTTATCGTGAGCGACATGGCCTTCATGGATGCCATCGAGACCACATGCGAGGCATGTGGCGGACTGCGTTACAGCAACGAAGTCTTATCCTATAAGGTCAACGGCATGAACATCGCCGAGGTGATGGACATGACTGCCAACAAAGCCTCCGAAATGTTTGCAGGCACAGTTATTGCCGAGAAGTTGGAGCCTTTGCGCAAGGTCGGTTTGGGCTACCTCCATTTGAATCAGTCGCTCTCAACGCTCTCTGGTGGCGAGTTGCAGCGCATCAAGCTAGCCTCGTATCTCCGCGACGCGGGCAAAATCTTCATCCTTGACGAACCTTCCGACGGCCTCCATCTCAACGACATCAAGCGAATTCTCAGCCTGTTTGAAAGCATGGTCGAGGCGGGAAACAGCATCTTCCTCATCGAGCACAACCTTGAGATGTTGAAGCAATGCGACTACTTGATCGAACTCGGTCCTGGCGGCGGCAACAAGGGCGGCAAGGCCATTTTCAGGGGCACACCGACGGAAATGTTGCATTGCAAAAAGTCGGTCACGGGACCTTATTTGGCTTCCGAACTCAAATAATTTTCTTCGAAACCGCGACGCATATATCGTAATAATGTGTATTTTTGCAGATTACTTCAAAAAACGCAAAATGCAAATGAGACTTATAAAATCTTTATTGCCGCTGTTTTTCCTAGTCGGATTCCTTAGCTATGGAAATGCGCAGAACTTTTACATCGACATTGCCACAACAGATGGTAATGTGACGACCCTTCACCTTTATGAAGATGCACGGATTTACTTTGATGCCAGCAACAGACTTGTCGTCGAGACCAGCCCTCACAGTCCCTTTGTTTTCCATCTTTCCGACATCCGAAAAATCACGTTTTCGGAGCCTGTGGGCATCGAGGAAAACACCTCGAGCGAGATTGCGGTTTTCCCCAATCCCGTCCGCGACGCGCTGACGCTCATCAACCTAGAGGGCAGCTCATCTGCACAAATCTATACCCTTGACGGACGCTTGGCCAAAGCCTTCGAAGTCACTGAAGGTCAATCCGTTGATATTTCAACACTTCCTGCGGGGCTTTACCTGCTCAAAGTGGATTCCAAAACCTTAAAATTGATGAAGCTATGAAAAAGTCCGCCCTTGTCCTCTTTGGCCTGCTCATCAGCGTTGGAATCTACGCGCAGGACTATCACATCAACCTACACAACTCAGGCTCAGTGATTTACGACAACAGCGTGAGCGACATCCATGAAATCCGCTTTACAGGCAGTCAGCCCGCCACTATGGTTTTCCAAGCAGGTTGCGGCATCTCCACCTTCCCCATCAATGCCTTCGACAGCATCACCTTCGTGAGACAGGAGGAACCACCTGCGGGCGACACGGTTTTCATTATCTATAATGACACAAACGTGAATGTCGTCAACCCGTTCGCCAACAATGGTGTAACGGTGAGTACCAGCAGTGCCAACGTCACGGTGAACTCCACCATGGCCAATGTGCCCTATGTGGTGTCAGGCAGCTCAAGTAATGGCTCACTGACAATGTACAGCACATCTTCTTTCTATTTGGCACTCAGCTCTTTATCGCTGACAAACACAAGCACTGCGGCCATCAATTTGGCTTCTAACGTCGGCGTGATCATGGCTTTGAGAGGAACTTCCACCCTCGCCGACGGTGCCAACAGCAGCCTCAATGCAGCTCTCTACGCCGCAGGCAGCCTCAACGTAGGCGGCTTGGGCACTTTGTGTGTCACGGGCAATGCCAAACACGGCATAGCTGTGGAAGGCACGATGACGGTCAACTCTGGCACCATTCGCATCCTTGACACCGACAGCGATGGCATCCACGGAAGTAGCAACCTGCAATGGAATGGAGGCACCCTCGACATTGTTACGGCTGGTTCCGACGGCCTCGATTTCTCGGGCACCGTCACCATCAACAACGGCGACCTGACCATCAACACGACGGCAGAAAGCCAAAGAAGCATAAAGGTAACCAATGCCTTTACCATGACAGGTGGTTCGCTAAGTTGCAACGTCACAGGCAATGACTGCAAGGGTATCAAAGGCGATGCCGACATCAATATCAGCGGCGGCACCATAGATGTGCAAGTTTCTGGCACAGGCTCCCACGGCATCTCATCCGACACCGATGTTGTCATCGGTGGCACGGCTGACGTTACCGTTGTCTCCTCATCGCAAGACGGCAAGTGCATCAAGAGCGACAGCACCGTCCACATCAATGGCGGGACTCTCAATCTCACACACTCCGGAGACATTTCAAAAGGCATCTCTGCCACAGGTAATGTGACCATAGCTAGCGGCAATATCACGATCACTGCATCAGGTAGCACCATACTTGAAAACGTCAATAACCAAAACGTGCCTGCCTATTGCACCGCCATCAAGAGCGATTCGGACATCAACATATCGGGAGGGACCTTCCATATCACCCTGCCCACCACCAATCATGGCGGCAAGGCCATCTGTGCAGATGGTAACCTAACCATCAACAACGGCGACTTCACCATCACCACACAAGGCAACGGCGCCTCTTACACCGTCAGCGGTAGCACAAAAGACGCCTACACCTCATCGTGCTTGAAAAGCGACGGCAACATGCAAATCCTTGCCGGCAACCTTACCCTCAGCAGCTCGGGCACAGGCGGCAAAGGCATCAATGTCGGTGGAACTTTGGTCATTGGCCAGCAGGGTGCCAACAATGATGACCTCATCCTCAACGTCACCACCAGCGGCGAACGCATCACTATCACACAAGGTGGTGGTGGGCCCTGGGGTGGCGGCGACTATGCCAATCCGAAAGGCATCAAAGCACAAAGCAACCTGACTATCAACAGCGGCAACATCACCGTGCATTGTACCCAGACGCAAAACGAAGGCGGAGAATGCATCGAGAGCAAGGCCATGCTGACCATCAACGGTGGTAACATCGAGGCATATTCCGTGAAGGACGATGCCGTGAACGCAGCCCAAAACCTCACCATCAACGGAGGCATTTATTATGCCCACAGCGATGCTAACGACGGCACCGACTCAAATGGCACTATGTTCCTCAACGGTGGCCTCAACATCTCCAACGGCGCTCGCCAACCAGAGGAAGGCTTCGACTGCGACAACAACCAATTCAAGATTACGGGTAGCACCAGCATCGGCACAGGCGGCGGCACTAGCAATCCCACACAAAATGTCTGCACCCAACCTTCGCTAAAAATCAACACGCAGCAGGGCTACGCCATACAAATCCTTAAATCGGATGGCACGGTTATCTGCACCTACCAATGCCCCACATTCACGGGCGGTGGAGGTGGTTGGCCCGGTGGCGGCAACAACATGGTCATGCTCTTCACTGACCCGCAGCTGCAAACGGGACAATCGTACACCGTGAAATACAACGGCACCATCAGCGGCGGCACAAACTGGAACGGTTATTATACGGGCGATGTTACCTATACAGGCGGCAACCAGACCACAATCAATGTCAACGGCATGGTCACTACTGTGAGCGCAGGAGGTGGTGGATGGTAAACCCCAATATCATAACATACGTTGAGCAGGAGATTCTCCCTCGCTACGAGCATTTCGACGCTGCTCACCAACGCAACCATGCCGAAGAGGTTATAGAAAGGAGTTTGGCTTTGGCCGATTATTATGACGTGAATGAGGACATGGTCTATGCCATAGCCGCCTACCACGACACGGGTCTTTGCAAAGGCCGCGAAACGCATCATCTCGTCTCGGGACGCATCATCCGAAATGACATGAAACTACACGAATGGTTTGATGAAGCCCAAATCGAGACCATGGCTCAGGCTGTCGAGGACCATCGCGCCTCATCGGGTCACGAGCCACGCAGCATCTATGGCAAAATCGTGGCCGAAGCCGATCGGCTTATCACCCCCGAAAAAGTCATCCGTCGCACCATACAATTCACTCAAGACCACTTCCCCGACTTCGACAAGGAGCAACAGTATCAGCGTTTTCGTGAGCATCTGTTGGAAAAATACTCTGACGCGGGCTACCTCCGTTTATGGATTCCTGAGTCGGACAATGCAGTGCGATTGGAGGAACTGAGAAAAATCATACGTGATGAAAGCCAAATGCGCCAAGCTTTTGAGCAACTATTTCCAGCTTAATCATCATCGAAACAATTTAATTTGTATTTTTGCGTCAAATTTAAACATCATCATTATGAAAAAAGCATTGTTTACCCTTATTATCCTATGCATTGCCGGCCTAAGCATTGCACAAGAAGCCAATGAGACTGAATTTAAAGTTGCTGTTGGCGACACCATCGTTTGGACGCCTTTTGAGAAATGCGACGCCATCGGCTATAACATCAAAGGGCCAAAAGTCATCAATTTCAAGCCCATTCATTGGGGCGAGAAAATCCAAGTCATTGCCCAAAAAGTCGGTAACAGTAGCATCATCGCCACTTGCCAGGACAATAACACTGAAGCCGTGGCCAATTTCATCGTCTACGACCCTAACGAAGTTCCTGTCATCGTCGAGAAGCCAGTGAAACCCGCCACACAGACCTTTACGGGCACTTATAAGTTCATCCCGCCCACCAACAATTACTTCATCACCATTAACGACATGGGAAGCGGATTCAACGAGACTTACATGAAGCACGGCGACGATGAGGCCTACAACGACGGCCAAGGCGTAGACCGTTTCTGGAACGTCAAGACTGGCAAGAACTGGTACTACCGTCCCGATGCCCAAGGCTGGACCGACGATGTCGACTGGGAATTTGAGGCTTTCGGCGAAAGCTTCCCCATCATCAACTCTTTCGCCAACGAGGTGAACAAAGACAACCTTTCCAACTACTTTGTCGGTACTGAAATACTCACGGTCGGCGGTTCTGAAAAACCCTTTGAAATCAACTGCTGGTATTTCTTCGTCGACTACGAGGACGGCACCGTCATCCAATACTGGGTCGACCCCTCCAATGGTTGCACCTTAAAACGCCAAATCAACGCCGACCCTGCCAAAGTGGTCACCGTATACGACCTCAAGTACAACCGTTTGTATTTCGGCCCCAGCTTCAAGAAAGGCTTACATGACACTACGAGATGAGTTAAGAATTGAGAGTTTAGAGTTGAATGCTGTCACGCCATGACAAACGATAATTCAGGTTAGAATTTGAATTTTAAATCTTTAAATATTAAATCTTAAATCCAATCAAATGGAAAACATCGAATTAAAGAAAACCCCTTACAACCAGATCCATCACGACCTGGGCGCCAAAATGGCTGAATTTGCCGGTTACGACATGCCAATTCAATACACAGGCCTTGTCGAAGAGCACAACAACGTCCGCAACAACGTCGGCGTATTCGACGTGAGCCACATGGGCGAGTTCCGCGCCAAAGGTCCCATGGCTAAGCAGTTCATGCAATACTGCACGGTGAACGACGTAGCCGCTTTGAGCGACGGTAAGGTACAATACACCTGTCTGCCCAACGGCAAGGGAGGCATCGTGGACGACATGCTCGTCTATCGTATCGCTGACGACCACTATTTCATGGTGCCCAACGCCGCCAACATTGACAAGGATTGGGCTTGGATGAGCCAGATTGCCGAGAAGTTTGGCATGACCCTCGGTGAAGACTTCAAGAACGAAAGCGAAGAATGGGCTCAATTGGCCGTGCAAGGACCCAATGCCTTGAAAGCCATGCAAAAGCTTACCAAAGCCAATGTGGTGGACATGGAATACTACACCTTCCAAATCATCAACTTCGCTGGCGTTGACAACATCATCTTCTCGACCACAGGTTACACTGGCTCTGGCGGTTGTGAAATCTACATCCCCGTCGCCCATGCCAAGGAAGTTTGGGACGCTGTCTTTGAGGCTGGCAAAGAGTTCGGCATCATGCCTGCTGGTTTGGGCTGTCGCGACACCCTCCGTCTCGAAAAAGGCTTCTGCCTCTACGGCCACGAAATCGACGACACCATCAGCCCCATCGAGGCTGGTCTCGGCTGGATTACCAAGTTCGTCGACGGTAACGACTTCCTCAACCGCGAAATTTTTGCCGCACAGAAAGCCAATGGCGTTAGCCAAAAGATCGTCGGCTTCGAGATGATTGACCGCGGCATTCCGCGTAACGGCTACGAGGTTTGCGATGCCGAAGGCAACTGCATCGGCATGGTACGCTCAGGTAGTCCGTCTCCTTCGACTGGCAAGAACATCGGTACCGCTTTGGTGAAGAAAGCATTCAGCAAGAAGGACACCGAAATCTTCATCAAGATCCGCAACAAACTCATCAAAGCCGTTGTGGTCAAGATGCCGTTCCTGCCCTAAACATTTGGAAAGTATCGGAAAAGTTTAAGCCGTCCCCCGAAAAATCGAGGGCGGCTTGCTTTTTGGCAGGATTTTTGTAGTTTTGCAGCGGAAAAGGAAAGCATAATAAAGTCTAATAATTAAATTCTCTCAAAATGAAAAAGTTAAGTTTAATCTGCATGACAATCCTAGCCATCTCATTCATGGCTTCATGCCGCGGACCGCAAGGCCCTGCTGGACACGATGGCAACGCCAACGTGGCTTCTTCGACCCTGACCATCAAATCTACCGATTGGCAGTGGCAAGCCAATAATAGTCAATGGATGGTTGAAATCGACTATCCAGCCATCAACGACAATGTTTTCAACCTTGGAGCCGTGCTTGTCTACATGGACGTCGACGGAGCCTGGTCGCAAGTGCCGCTGACATATTACTACCAAGACTTATTGACTCACGAAGACGGCACACAAGAAGTCATCAATTGCGCTGCTTCCATTGAGGTGGCCACCCTTAACGATGGCGGCGTGCGCCTCTTCTGGACGGAGAGCGACTTTTACGACGGAATGCGTCCCGAAACCCACGACTTCAAGATTGTAGCCATCGAAGCATCAGTATTTGCAACCCGCAGCGACGTGGACTACAGCAGCTACGAAGCAGTGAAGACCGCCTTCCAACTGGCTGAAGATTAAAGACAGTAAAAATAAAATGAGTCATACAGGTAGAGACGGTGCATGCACCGTCTCTATTGTTTTATTGCATCACCAATGAGAACCACATGAAACCCACATAGCCCAAGGTGAGCAAGGCGCCTTCCCAACGGGAGATCTTGCGGCCTTTGCCCGTGAAGACGAACAACAGCATCAGTATGTTGGCGGCAAAGAGAATCAACAGCTGTTTGTTCATCATCGGCTCAAATGGCAACGGCGTGATGAGTGCACTGACACCCAACACCATGAAGATATTTATGATATTTGACCCCAACACGTTTCCTATGGCAATGCCAGAATTTTTCTTCAATGCAGCCACAAAGGAAGTGATGAGTTCGGGCAAAGAGGTGGCAGTAGCCACAATGGTCAAGCCAATGGTACTTTCACTCATGCCCCAGTTGCGGGCCAAAATCTGCGCATTGTTGGAAACAAGTTCACCGCCCAGCCACAACCCTGCGATACCAAAAACAAGCGACAGGATGGTCTTTCCCCAAGGCATGGCTTGTTGGACACCTTCGCTTTCTTCCTGTGGGTCCTTTTTCATAAAGGTCAGCAGCAGATAACCGACGCCCAAAGCGAGAAGGATGATGCCCTCGATCCAGTTGATAGTGTGGGACTGTTCTGTAAAGAAATAGTTGGCCATCAAAGTGATGGCGAGAGTGGCGACGAATCCCACTGGGATGTCGCGACGGATGGAAATGCGGCTCACATCAATGGGCCACACAAGGGCGCTCACGCCCAAGATGAGGAGGATATTCATCGTGTTGCTGCCGATGATGTTGCCAATGGCAAGTCCTGGACTGCCTTTGATGCATGAGAACACGTTGACGATCATCTCAGGCAACGAAGTGCCAAAAGCCACGATAGTCAGGCCGATGATAAGGGGCGACAGTTTGGCGCGGATGCCCAAACTTGTAGCTCCGTTAACAAGCCAGTTGGCGCCTAAGATGAGGGCGACGAAGCCTGCGGCCAATAATAATAAAGGTACTAAAGATTCCATTCTGTTTTAATTCGGAATGCGGAATGTGGAATGCTGAATGATGGAAAGCCCAACATCTTTTTTTTTATTCAGCATTCAGCATTCATAATTCCGCATTCAATTATTATAGTTTCTTGCTCCAAAAATTTTACTGCCAACACGCACCAAAGTCGCACCTTCTTCAACGGCAATAGGATAGTCGTCCGACATCCCCATCGAAATCTCCTTGAATTGCGGTTGGTCAGCAAAATAATCTTTCTTAAGGGTATCAAATATGCCTTTCAAGTGTTTGAATTCCTTCCGGACTTCAACCTCATCGTCAGTAAAAGTGGCCATGCCCATCACGCCGCAGATGCGTACATTTTGCATCTGCTTGAACACTTCAGAATCAAGCAGTTGGCGGGCTTCATCCAAATCAAGGCCAAACTTTGTCTCTTCCATCGCAATGTGGAACTGCAATAGGCAATCGACCACTCGGTCGTGCTTTTTTGCTTCCTTGTTGACCGCTTCAAGCAAATTGGCAGAATCGATGCTATGGATGAGTTTGACGAAGGGGATGATATATTTGATCTTATTTGTCTGCAAGTGACCTATGAAGTGCCATTGTATATCTTGCGGCAAGACTTCGTGCTTGTCGCGCATCTCGAGGGCGTGGTTTTCGCCAAAGATGCGTTGTCCGGCATCGTAGGCTTCCTGTAAGTCACTAACGGGCTTGGTTTTGCTGACGGCCACCAAAGTCACCGAATCGGGTAGCGTCAACCTAATGCTTTCCAAGTTTTCCTTAATCATGATTCAACTGTTTTTGATGGTGCAAAAATACGCATTCCAAACAATTCAACAATTAAACATTCAAACAATTCAACAATAATTCTTACCTTTGCACCCAAATTTTGAAGAATTATGTTTGAAGGTTTAAGCGAAAAACTAGAACGATCGTTCAAAGTCCTTAGAGGACAGGCATATATCACTGAGGTGAACATTGCCGACACAATGAAGGAGATCCGTCGCGCGTTACTTGACGCCGACGTCAGCTATAAAATTGCCAAGGATGTCACTAACAACATCAAGGAGAAGGCACTCGGCCAAGAGATCCTCACTTCGGTGAAGCCAGGCGACATGATGGTTAAGATCGTACACGATGAGTTGGCCGAACTGATGGGTGGCGATGCCGTCGACATCAATCTGAAAGGTCAGCCGAGCATCATCCTGATTGCGGGTCTTCAAGGCTCTGGCAAAACCACTTTCTCTGCCAAATTGGCAAGCTATCTGAAACGCAAACGTAGCAAGCAAGTCTTGTTGGTGGCTGGCGACGTTTACCGTCCCGCCGCTATCGAGCAGTTGAAGGTGCTGGGGCAACAGGTTGAAGTTGAGGTGTATAGCGAAGAAGGCAACAAGAACCCCGTTCAGATTGCACAAAACGCCATCAACCACGCCAAGAGCCAAGGCAAGAACGTGGTCATCATCGATACTGCCGGTCGTCTGGCCGTCGATGAGGAGATGATGAACGAAATCGCAAACATCAAGGAAGCCGTGAATCCGCATGAAACCTTGTTTGTGGTGGATGCCATGACAGGTCAGGATGCCGTGAACACGGCCAAAGCTTTCAATGACCGCTTGGACTTCGACGGTGTGGTGCTAACCAAGTTGGACGGTGACACCCGCGGCGGTGCTGCCCTCACCATCCGCACAGTGGTGGAGAAGCCCATCAAGTTCGTCGGTATCGGCGAAAAGATGGATGCTTTGGATGTGTTCCACCCCAAGCGCATGGCCGACCGTATCCTCGGCATGGGCGACATCGTTTCTCTCGTGGAGCGCGCCCAAGAGCAGTTTGACGAAGAGGAAGCTCGTAAGTTACAGAAGAAACTCGCCAAAAACGAGTTCAACTATAACGACTTCCTGAAGCAGATCCAGCAAATCAAGAAGATGGGCAACCTGAAGGACCTTGCCAGCATGATTCCTGGCATGGACAAAGCCTTGAAGGGTGAGGAAATCGATGACGACGCCTTCAAGAGCATCGAGGCCATCATCTATTCGATGACTCCCGCCGAACGTGAGAATCCAAAATTGCTCAACGGCACGCGCCGCAAACGTATCGCCGATGGCAGTGGCACGAGCATCGTGGAAGTGAACCGACTCGTGAAGCAGTTCGAGGAAACCTCGAAGATGATGCGCATGATGACCACCGGCGGTGGCAAAAAGATGATGCGCATGGCCAACGCAATGAGAAGAAGATAAACACCAACACTATGGATAACAAGATTATTGACGGAAAACTGATTTCCGAACAGATTAAGAAAGAGATCGCAGTGGAAGTCGCCGACATGATTGACCACGGCATCTCTGCCCCGCATTTGGCCGCTGTTATCGTGGGCGAAGACGGCGCCAGCAAGACATACGTAGCTTCAAAGGAGAAAGCCTGCCACTCAGTGGGTATGACCTCTTCTGTGTATCGTCTGCCCGAAACCACCACCGAGAAAGAAATGCTCGACATGGTGGAGTTCCTTAACAACGACCCAGAAATTGACGGTTACATCATCCAGCTGCCCTTGCCGAAACATATCGACGAGAACAAGGTCATCAACGCTATCAACCCGAAAAAGGACGTGGATGGCTTCACGAGCATCAACGCTGGTCGCATGCAACTCGGACATCCTTGCTATATCCCCGCCACACCAAACGGCATCATGGAACTCATCAAACGTTCTGGCATTGAGACCGTTGGCAAAAACGTCGTCGTATTAGGCCGTTCCAACATCGTTGGTACACCCATGGCCATCCTCATGTCGCGCAAGGGCATCGACGCCACCGTCACCTTGTGCCACAGCCGCACGAAGAACCTGCCCGACATCTGCCGTCAGGCCGACATCCTTGTGGCCGCCATCGGCAAGCAGGGCTTCGTAACCGCCGACATGGTGAAACCCGGTGCCGTGGTCATCGATGTGGGCATCCACCGCATTGATGACTCGACCAGTCCGAAGGGATACAAGATTATGGGCGATGTGGATTATGACGAAGTCTACAAGGTAGCTTCCAAAATCACGCCCGTCCCTGGTGGCGTAGGTCCCATGACTATCGTTTCGTTATTGCAAAACACACTGAAAGCCGCCAAAGGCGAAGTGTATCCAAAATAAAGTTTTTCATGGTTTTTAATGGGAACGGGATTGCCTTTTCGTGGCAACCCCGTTTTTTGTGGCCTATATTCCAACAAAAATGCTTAGTTTTGCAACTTAATAACTCATCATGAATAAAGGACTGTTCCTCTCCTTGATAATACTAGCATTCCTTCCTTGGGCAAAAGCCCAGGAAAAAGGCTTGGCAAGCCTCTCCCCTGTCTACCTCCCGCAACTCAAAGCCGAGCTACCCAAGGAAGTGAGCGAAACATCGGGGCTTTTTTTCCACAACGGTCGCCTTTGGACCCATAATGACAGCGGTGGCAAGCCCATCTTATTCGCACTCGACACCACCAACTTCCAAGTCGTCCAAAAAGTCACATTATCCAATGTAAAGAACAAGGACTGGGAAGATGTTTGCACTGATGGCGAGACGGTCTTTGTCGGTGACTTTGGCAACAACAAAGGCAACCGGAAGGATTTGAGGGTCTATACTTTCCCCTTGTCAACCATTCCTGCCGAAGGTGATACTTCCATTCAGGCCGATTCAATTCGTTTTAGTTTCACCGACCAGACGAACTTTGAGAAAAGGAAACAGGCACATGACTTCGATTGCGAAGCCATATTTGCCACCAAGAATTATCTCTACCTCCTAAGCAAAGGCTGGGAGACCGGTACAACGCGGTTGTATCGACTCTCAAAAAACGGGAGAGAACAAGTGGCAGAGGTGGTCAACGGCTTTGACTCACAAGGTCTGATTACAGGTGCCGACTATGACTATGAAAACCGAATCTTAGTCCTAGTGGGCTATGTCAAGAGCATTTGGAAACCGTTCATGTATATCATCTTCGATTTCGATGAAGCAGGAGTAAAACTACCGAACCATCGCTTTGAGATGCCCCAACTGGCAGGAGCCCAGATTGAAGGTATCTGCTTCTTCGATTACGGACGATGCTTCATCACAGCTGAGGCCTCCCCCACCATGACTGCAAGTGCTTGGGTGGTAGACTACCGCAAATGGATTGAAAAAGAACTGAAAAACAAGAAAAAATGAAACGTTTTGCAACCATACTACTGTTTTTCACTTTGGCTTCCACGGCATTAGCCCAACATCCCAAAAAGGCAATGAAAGCATATAATGCTGCAGAAGAGGCTTTTATGAAACGCGACTACAAGAAAGCACATCAGCAAGCTTTGAAAGCGATTCTCGAAGACCCAAACTATGCTGAAGCATGGCTTCTTGAGGGCGAAATCGGAATGGAAACCCAAGATTTTGATCTAGCCATGCTGGGCTATGAGAAGGCATTGGCTTCCGATTCCATGACCTTCCCTCCTGCAGCCATCACTTTGGCCAGACTATACGACAAGCAAGGTTCTTACAAAAGAGAAATCACGCTGCTTCGTTGGTATAAATCGAAAGGATTTCCACAAGCGGCCAACAATGCCACCGTGGCCGAAATGCTTGAATTGGCCTCCTTCCGCGACTATGCCCTCACCCATCCTGTTGAATTCACGCCAGAGAACCTAGGAGAAACTGTCAACACCAACAGCGACGAGTACGTGAACATGCTTTCGTTTGACGGCAAACAGCTTTTGTTTACTCGAAAAATGCCCATGGAAAACGGCTACCAAAAAGAATACCTATTCGTTTCGCAATGGGATGGCGAACAATGGTCCGAACCTCAACAGCTTGCCTTTGCCGATTTCCCGCAGGATGTTGACCCCGGTGCAGCGTTCATTTCCGCTGACGGCAAAAAGCTTTACCTTACTGGTTGCGGCTGGACACGCGACAGCAGCTGCGACATCTATGTCTCGGAATGGAAAGACGGACAATGGGCCATGCCAAGACGTTTGTCGGAAGGCATCAATACGAGGAACTGGGAGTCGCAACCTTGCGTTAGTAGCGACGGCAAAGAGCTTTATTTCGTGTCACGCCGAAACGGCAATGCTGACATCTATTGCGCCAAGCGCAACACAGACGGCTCTTGGGGCGAGCCACTGAATGTGGGCGAACCCATCAACACAAAAGGCACCGAGATGGCTCCCTTCCTGCATCCTGATGGCCGCACGCTCTATTTCTCGTCGGACAAGCACATCGGCATGGGCGGTTTCGACCTCTTCATGAGCCGCCGTAGCGACGACGGACAATGGCAGGATCCGGTCAACCTGGGCTTCCCCATCAATACTAGCGGCGACGAGATCAATTTCTTCGTGGCAGCTGATGGCAAAACGGCATTTATCTCCTCGCAACGTGAGGGTGGCCATGGCGGATACGACATCTACACCTTCGAGTTGCCTGAAGAAATTCGTCCTGACTCGGCCAACTACCTCGCCTCCGTCGATGTGGTAGAGCTTACACCTGGTGATGCCTTAGTGTTACAAAACATACAGTTTGAATTCAACAGTGCTGCCTTGACTGCTGACTCAGAGTCGGGCATTCAGATTTTGACTGCCTTCCTCAAGCACAATCCCAACTTGAAGGTGGAACTTGCCGGCCATACCGACAATGTAGGCAAAGACAACTACAACTTAAAACTTTCTTCTGACCGAGCCGAATCGGTCAGGAAAGCCTTGATTGCCAATGGCATCGAAGAAACACGGTTGACAGCAAAAGGCTATGGCGCCACAAAACCCATAGTTGCCAACGACACTGAAGAGCATCGCGCCTTGAACCGCAGAACAGAAATGATTATAATCAATTGAATATGAAAAAGATAATATTACCCCTGTTTGCATTGGCCATGATCATGTCGGCCTGCGTAAAGACACCCGAACCCATCCGTTTCTCGATATTGGGCGACAGCTATTCTTCATACGAAGGCTATGTGCATCCCGACTCGAACGATGTTTATCCCTACCATAATATTGGCCTGACCGGCGTTGAACAGATGTGGTGGGCTCAAGTGGCAGATTCTACTGGCTGGATTCTTGAAAGAAACAACTCATTTTCAGGTGCTTTGATGTGCAATTACGACTATGTGGACTATTATGGGCAATACTCCTTCATTCATCGTATGGACGATTTAGGCCATCCCGATGTGATTTTCATCTTCGGTGCCACCAATGATGCCTGCGCCCATGACGATGATGGGCCCATTGTGTCTCTAGGCGATTACATCTATTCGGATTGGTCCGAGGAACAGCTCTGCGACTTCCGTCCGGCATTAGCCTATCTTTTCGATCATCTAAAGACACGCTATCCCAAAGCCAAACTGTATTTCCTGCTCGACATGAACCTCGGCACTGGCGGGGTGACCGAATCACGACGTGCCGAATTCCTTTCATCGATTCACCGCATAACCCAGCATTATGATGTGGATTGCATCGACCTGACTGGCATCCACAAAAGCCAATGGCATCCCAATGCAGAAGGGCACAAAGACATCGCCAATCAGGTGTTGGACTATATTACTATTGAGCCAGTTTAATGTCTGAAACGGTATCGCACCGTCAACTCTTCATCGCTCGGTGTAGGAACATCCCAATACGGTTTTTCGGAGGTTGTATCTGTCGAATCTTCGGACACTGAGTCTGTCAAAGCCTCATCCTCTTCATCTTCTTCATCCCAATGGTACACCTCTTTCTGTGGCCCTTCCTTGCGTAGGAAGAAAGCCAACAACACGCCTATGATAGCACCGCTGAGGTGGCCCTCCCAAGAGATATTTTGTGGTATAGCCAACGACGGAATCATGCCCCAGATGAAGCTTCCATAGAGGAACACCATGATAAGCGATATGACAATGAGCAAACGATTGCCACGAATAAAGCCGCTCGTGATAAGGAAGAGGTTAAGGCCATAGACGAGCGCACTCGCACCTATGTGGGTTGAGTCGGGGCTGCCGATGCACCAGGTAATCAAGCCACTCGCGAGATAGGTGATGAGCAAGACGCGGTTGGCGAGTGTGGGATAACAATAGTACAAGGCCGTCCCCAATACAAGAATGGGAACGGAATTGGAAAGCAAGTGTTCCCAATTGGCGTGCAGAAACGGTAACGTAATGATGCCAACCAAGCCATGCAAGGAATGTGGCGTGACACCCCAACGGCTCAAGTTGACGCCACACGACACCTCGACAATCTTCACCACCCACATCACTGCCACGATGAGCAGAGGGACGATGAGACTGCCCAGAAACTTCCGTCTTTCCGCTTTGTTATCCATAATGCTGAGGTCGTTCAAGAATCATTCCGCAGGCAAAGGTCGGAAATTTTGGCAGATTTTGTATTTTTGCGGCATGAAAAACAGAGGTTTCATCGTTCATTTGGCGGGCGTCATAGCCATGGTTTTCTGGGGAATGTCGTTTGTTTGGTCGACCCAAGTCTACCAAAACCTCAACCCCACAGCGACCATCTTTTTGCGGCTTGTTATCGCCACCGTTTTCCTAACGACAATTTTGTTCGTCTTCCGCCTCAACGAGAAGATCCAGAAGAAGCATCTCGGGCTGTTTGCCATAGCAGCCATGTTCGAGCCTTTCCTTTACTTCATTTTCGAAGGTTATGGGCTGAAGAACTCCTCCCCCGTGATTGGCGCCGGTATCATTGCCTTGATTCCTTTAGTCACCCCCATCGCGGCACGTATCTTCCTCAAAGAACGGCTCACGCCAATGAACATCGTAGGCTTCATTATCTCTTTCGCCGGCGTCATCGTCATGCTGCTCAACAAGAACCTTGAACTCACGGCCTCGCCAAAAGGCATCCTCTTCCTCTGCGGGTCGGTGATTGTGGCCGTAGGCTATTCCATCGCTTTGATTCGTCTCACTAAACTATATAAGCCATTGACTATCACATGGATGCAGAATATCGTCGGAATGATCTATTTCATCCCTATGGTCTTCATCATGGAGCGCTTCGAACCTTCAAACTTTGCCAACGTGAGCGCCTACATCGTCCCGTTGTTCTGTTTGGGTATTTTCTGCAGTGCTGGTGCCTACGCCCTATGGGCTTTTGCTTTCAGCAAGCTGGGCGCCTCAAAAGCCAATGTTTACTCCAACCTCATCCCAGTATTCACGGCCATCTTCAGTTATCTTCTCGCCATCGAAGAGATGACGGCATTCAAAATCATAGGCATCTTGGTGGTGGTGGTGGGATTGGTGTTGTCGCAGATGAGGACGAGAGACAAGGGACAGAGGACAGAAGACGGAGGACGGAGGACGGAAAATCGATAATTAACAACTAATATATAAACAACATGCGTCCATTTGAGGAATTAAGAATTTGGCAAGATGCGCAAGAGATTGCTTTGGCAGTTTACGCTTTGCTAAATGATAATAAGGATTATGGCTTCCGTGACCAAATACAACGTGCTGCCATTTCCATTTCAAATAACATTGCCGAAGGCTGTGGATACAACTCAGACAGAACGATGATTCGTTATTTGAAAATTTCTCGTGGTAGTTGCAATGAGGTAAGGAATATGCTTTATATTTGCCCGAAACTCAACTACTGTCCTGAAGAGACAGCTAGGGAATTAAACAAAAGATGCAAATCACTATCTAATGCTATTGGCGCCTTTATCTCCTATCTCGAAAACGACAAGAGACAACAGACTGGTCCCAAGTCCCAAGTCCTAAGTCCTAAGTCCTAAGCCCAAGTCCCTAAGTCCCAAGTCCCTAAGTCCCAAGTCCCTAAGTCCCAAGTCCCTAAGTCCCAAGTCCATGATTACCAGTAAAACCAACCCCAAGATAAAGAACCTCGTCAAGCTGCAAAAGGCAGCCGAGCGTCGCGAACAAAATCGCATCCTTATAGAGGGTCAGCGTGAGATTGAACGAGCTCAAGCCTGTGGCTTTGAGATTGAGCAGCTTTATGTCTGCGAGTCACTGCTACGAGAACCCGTCAAGGTCAATGCCGCTTTCATCGAGACCGTGACGGAAGAGGTCTTTGACAAGATCGCCTACCGTGAAGGCAGTGATGGACTGTTGGCTGTGGCCATACCCAAATACAAGAGTCTCAGCGAGTTCAAACCGAAGAAAGACGCTTTGATTATCGTGTTGGAAACGGTGGAGAAACCAGGCAACCTCGGCGCCGTAATGCGTACCGCTGATGCAGCGGGCGTTGATGCAGTCATCGTGGCCGACCCTGCCACCGACCTCTTCAACCCCAATGCCATCCGTGCCAGCATAGGTTGTATCTTCAGCGTTCCCGTCTATGCCTGCTCCACCGAAGAATGTATCAATTGGCTGAAAAAGAATGGAATAACAATATACTGCACCTACCTCAAGGCCTCCATCGATTATCTTGATGCCGATTTCCGCAAGGCATCCGCCCTCGTAATGGGCACTGAGGCCACGGGCATCTCCGATGCCTGGGTTGAGGCAGCTGATCAAAACATCATCATTCCCATGAACGGCATTGCCGACTCGCTCAACGTGTCGGTCACGACTGCCATTGTCACCTTCGAGGCCATTCGACAAAGGAGAAAACCATGAAAAAGGACTATTTGCTGCTGCATCTCTCCGTCTTCATCGCCGGATTTACAGGTGTGTTGGGGCGACTCATCACCTTAGATTCTGCCATTTTGGTGTGGTGGCGCATGGCTGCAGCGGCGCTTTTGATGTGGGCATTCCTTGCCATCAAGAAGGGGTTGAACCGTTACCAATTCAAGGACATTGTGCGGATGGGCGGCGTAGGCATGTTGCTCTGTCTGCATTGGGTGTTCTTCTATGCCAGCATCAAGGCCTCCAATGTCAGCATCGGTGTGGTGTGTTTTTCCTTGGTCGGTTTCTTCACTGCCTTACTTGAGCCCATCATCAACAAGCACAAATTCTCGGGACGCGAGTTCCTCTTCAGCCTGCTCACCATCCTCGGCATCTACCTTATTTTCCAATTCGACGCACGCTACCGCCTAGGCATCGCCCTGGGTGTGGTCTCTTCGGCACTGTATGCCTTGTTTGCCATCACCAACCAGCGAGTTGGCAAGCATTATGAAGCCAAGAACATGCTGCTTTGGGAGATGGTCGGTGGTCTCATCGGTTTGACCTGCCTGATACCTATATATAATGCGTTTATCCCTGTCGGGAGGCTCTATCCTGTCGGCATGGACTATCCTTATTTGGCTTTCATGGTTGTGGTCTGCACTATTGGACTTTGCCTACTGCAAATCATCGTGTTGCAGAAGATTCCTGCCTTCACCGTCAACCTGACCTACAACTTGGAGCCCGTGTACAGCATCATCCTCTCGATGTTCATCTTCAGCGAGTACAAGGAATTGAATTTCTCGTTCTGCATCGGCATTGCGCTGATTATCATCTCCGTTGTTTTGCAGACTTGGAGCGAGATAACAAGGAGACGAAACACCATATCACAAAACCCACAAAACTTGCAAAACCAATGATTAGGAAAGACGGCACCCAACCGGTATGCCGTCAGGAAGCAAGCCTGTTGGCTGCTTCCCTACTTCTCTCTTTAAGTTTTAATAGTTTTGCTTGTTTTGTGACAAAAAACAATCACAATTTTATTTTAACGAACACCGGATAATGGTCCGAAGGATTGTGCAGAATGTAGGTATCGAACGAGATCTGCTGCGGCGCATCAGAGGCTTTGATGGTATTGTCAAGATCCTCATCGGGTGTCCAATAGCTGTTGGTGAAGACACCGTATGCCTCGACGGTCGTGCTCGGCGACACAAAGACATGGTCAATGCGACTGGTAGTAAAATAATTGGTCTTGAATGCGTTGAACGTGCCGTTCTCTGCGAAGCGGATGCGGGCAGCATCGTAGGAGTCCTTGAGCAGCCCCGATTCTGTAAAGATAGTATAGATTTCATCGTTTTGGTCCACGTTGAAGTCTCCAGTAATGAATACAGGGGCACCTTGGGCTATCTCACGGACCTTGGCGACCACCAGTTTGGCTGCCTCACGACGTGCCACAACGCCCACATGATCCATGTGGAGATTGAAGAAATAAAACACTTTTGTACTTTTTCTCCGATTGAACAAGCCATGACGCTGTTCTTGTTCTTTCACTGCAAATTTGCCCCAAGTGCAAATGCGGATGCAGACCGCATCCCATCCCAAGCCAGGTTTGTCGGGCGTCTCGCTGAGCCAGAAGTCACCATGGTCGAGGAGTTGGAGTTTATCCTTTTTATAAAAGATGGCCTCATGTTCGCCACCGCGCTGACCATCGTCGCGCCCGATGCCAATATAATCATAGCCATCCAAAGCCTTCTTCATATCTTGGAGTTGGACATACAGCACTTCCTGTGTTCCGAAAATCTCAGGAGCCATGAAATTCACCTGATCGCAGATGACCTGGCAGCGCTTTTGCCAAATTTCGCCTTGAACGCTATCATTCCAATTCTTGTAACGGATATTGTAGGAACCGACAAGCATTTGCTGAGCGGAGAGTTGTAGGGATGCCACTATGACTAGGGCAAAGAAGAGGAGGTTTTTCATGAGATTTTGTTTTTATTGGCACAAAAATAGAAAATTAATTGTTTGAATTTTCTTTTTTTAGAAAACACGAACAAATCGGATTCTGTAGAGACGCATTGAGTGCGTCTCTAATAAAACGGGAAACCATAAACCATTGAGACGCAAGCATTGCGTCTCTACAGACGGACGATTACCTGTAGAGACGCATTGAATGCGTCTCGGACAAATCGGGAAAACCATATAACCATTGAGACGCATTCAATGCGTCTCTACAAGGGGAATCCTATTTCCCGTCATAGAACTCATCCTCTTTCCATTTGGCGACGTTATTCTCAATATAACAAGCAATTGCATTCAATTCTTCAACGTCCCGAACTATATGGTCATGATAACGGGTTTGCCAACCAAACCAAATGTCATTTTTCAGGGCGTATGAGGTGGTAGCCGTTTTGATACCTCTAATAACAGAAGCCAAATTCTTCCTTTGAGGAGAAAATGAATTCTCCAATGCGTCGAGGCTATCCATGCATTTCTGTTCGCTCACATAATCCACGGGCGTATTATAAACATTTTCACCGATGACAAACAAAAGATGTACATGATTAGGCATAATCGTGAATGTAGGAATCTCAAGGTTCATATCAGGTCGCACCTGTGGGGTTGATAGAATCTGCTGATTCAGATATTCTCCAACCTTCGACAAAGTCACAACGCCATCTTTTATCTCACCAAAGAAATGCTCACGATTCTTCGTGCAAATCGTGACAAAATAGGTTCCACCATTGTATTGGTGCCACCATGCTCGGGCTGATGGAATGCGATAACGGCCTTTATATTTTGTTTCTTCCATAATCCACAACGAGTTTATGACCACAAATATAGGTGTTATTTCTATTCATTGCGATATTATTAATCGGATTATTCTGTAGAGATGCATTGCATGCGTCTCAAATAACGATGTTTTTCAATAATTAGACGAATTAATTGCATCTCGAATATCAACAATCATTGCCGTGTAGAGACGCATTCAATGCGTCTCTACAACAGCGGACAAACCATTTTATTATACCACGCGCCAAACACAAACATCTCCTCATCGAAAGCGAACCCGTCGCTTTCATAATACCGTTGCAAACGCGGTTTGTCTTTGTCGACAAGAAGGGTAACCTTTTGAAAACCATTGCAAAAGGCATAATCCATACGGTCACGCATGAGCATTTTGCCAATGCCGATGCCCCTGAAATCGGATAAAATCGCCATGCTGTCGAGATAGAATTCACCCGGACCGGTTTCCATCGCATTGCGGCTCAAATCCATGCCTGATGTTTGCTGCACGAGGCCGAAAGTCTTGGCACGCAATGCAGCATAACGAGCCCCGTCGTATGCCACCAAGGCGCCCACCCTATTTCCATTAATCTCGGCAATGCGCGTGTTGCAATAACTATACAAGGTGTCATCCATGCGGCATATATCCATCAAATGCTCATAGATGGCACGCTGCTCATCAGGAAGCTTTGCATCGATGTCAAACATATCGATGCCCGCCAACACAACACGCGCAATGAAAGGCGCGTCATCCAATTTGGCATCACGAATGTTTATCTTTCTTTCCATAAAAAATCGGAGACGCATTGACTCCGTCGAATACTGTGTATTTCAATGCGTCTCTACAACGGTTAACGTAATTTATTTCTCTGATAATGAGGTGTAACAACGATGACAAAAAAGACGAGCGACACTAGCACCGAAGCCGAAGCCACCAGATAGGCCGCCGAGAACGAGAAATGCTCGGCCAACATACCGCCTGAAAAGATACCGATGCCGAGTCCCAGGTCCCAAGTCGTTAGATAGGTTGATGTTGCCGTGCCTCTTTGGGCATTGGTGCCGAGATTGATAAACAAGGCATTAAAGGACGGAAAAGCCGCACCAAAGCCCAAGCCACAGCACAAAGCAATCAAGAGGAAAGCCGCTGCCGTGTAGTCCGTGCCCAAGGCGTTACAATGATGGCACATGCCCAATCCGAACATGGCCAAAACGACGATGCCCAAACCCAAGGCGATGGTCTGCGTCACCTTGCCCTTATCGACCATCTTGCCCGCAAACAATCGCGAGGCAATCAGTCCGACGGCATATACCGAGAAGAACAAACCACTGCTGATGGTTAGGCCCATCTCTTTGGCATAAAGAGCGATGTAATTTGAGATCTGACCATAGGCGAAGGCCAACAAGGTAAACGATACACCAGCCAACAGGCCTTTCAACAAGATGAAACGGTCAAGGGAAATGGGAGGGCGTTTCACGGGCGGCCTTACCTTGGTTTGAATCCTTGAAGCGAACAGGGCAGCCAACAAGCTGCAACCCATACATCCCATAAAGATAGCATTGAAACTAAAATGCTCGTAGACGAACAGTCCCGTCATCGGGCCGACCGCCATGGCGATGTTGTTGGCCACACCGTAATAGCCGATGCCCTCTCCCCTATGCTCCGACGGCACCACGTCGATGACCAAGGTGTTGCCACCCACCGAGGTGAGGCCAAATGCCAAGCCGTGAACAATGCGGATTATTATTAATATGGTGATGGTAGCGGCAAAAAGATAGCCGACAAACACAGCAGTGAAGATGGACAATGCCAACAGATACAAGGGTTTGCGTTTAAAGGTATCCATCATATAGCCTGAGAAAGGCCGCACCACCAAAGTAGCTAAAGTATAACAAGAGATGACCGTGCCAATAATCGCATTGCCCGCCTGGTATTTCTCCATAATGAAGAAAGGCAGCACAGGCAACAACAGATAGAACGAAAAGAAAAACAAGAAGTTGGCTGCGCAAAGGCAGAGGTAATTCTTATTGAAGAGTTTTTCTTCCATGATTTCAGGCTCGTTATCGGGCTGCAAAAGTACATAATTAAGCCAGAAAACGAGCCGAAACGACACGGAAAAACAATCAACTGCCTAGAACGCGAAATACATGTCCCAACGAAGGCGACCGCTTACAAATTGACTATTCAACACATCTGTCCAGGGCTTGTACATGAATAAAGAATAAGAAAGGTCCATGCCAAATATTCCAAACTTCATACCCAGGCCTTCGGTCAGGCAGTTCATGCCACCTTTCAAGGCTGGCGCATGGTAATAGCCCGTCCTGACGAAGAAATGATCGGCCAGATTGTATTCGATACCGATTCCCGTATTCACTTCACACAGTTCCTCGTAAAACGAACCGATGTGATTATATTCTCCAGAATGATACCCAAGGGAGTAGTATGAGTATCCAGGTGCATCGTAAAAGGATTGGAACATACCGCGGAATACCGAAACATTGTTGTCCATTCCATACAGAATCTGATAAGAACCATCCTCATTGTACATGGGATTTCCAGTATCATCTCTTGCAATGATTGGAGGAGTAGGCACCATTAATTTGGAGAACTCCAAATTCACGGCAAGGGTGTTCTTGGGATGGAAGTTGAACTTGAAACCCGAGCCCAGCCGCAGCGTGGTTGGGATGAAATCCTTATAACCCTCCGCAGAACTGTATGACATCTTTGCACCGATGTTAGTAATGGCGGCACCCAAGGACATGTCGACCAAATTGCCCAACGGGCGTTTGTAATAAACAGAGACATCACCCGCAAGCGAATAGGACTTTGCATTATACACCACGCCCACCATATTCCCATAACCAGAGATCAAGTTGGAATGGATAAAACGTGCTGCCAATCCTGCTGAAAGATAATCGCTAAAACGATAGGAGTAGGCAACATCCACGGCAAATTCCTGCGGCCGATAGGACCCAAGATGTTGGTTATATACGTCATACACATTTATATCGCCACAACTATAATGACGTGCCGTGGCAGCAATGACCGAGTTGCCAATTCTTTGTGCGAAAGCATCATACAACAGGTATTGATCCGAGACCAAAGTAGAGAACGCATTGAATCCAGAAGCTATCATAGTATGGTCATTCGACATAAAGGCATACTTGGCCGGATTGTAGAACATACTGAAAGCATCGGGACTGGTGGCCACACCACTAAAACCCAGCGCAGCTCCACGAGCATCAGGGGCATTCGTCAGGAAAGGCACTGCCGTTGTGATGGGACTGGCCTGCATGGTTTGCGCTTGAGACGACAAGGAGGCGCCCAAGAGAAGCAATGCAGCGAAAAAAATTCTTTTTGTTTTCATAATAAATTGATTTTTAACTTGTTATTACTGTTTACATGATTATTCAAAACTGACAACATAAAAGAAGCGTGGAACTGTATGCCACGAAGACTGGATGTTGTAGGATACCTAAAGCAACTTGTGGAACAGCAGCCCACGCATAATGCGCGAAAGCCGCTATGCAAGTTCGTTGCTTCTTTGAAAACTCCTACATTTCCAATCTTAACGAGCATAACGCTTCAATAATGATGTCGACTCGGCGAACCAAATCTTTCGCAAAGATAACAATAACATTAAATGCAAACCATATAATTGGTTTTTTCACCAAAAAAGACAACAAATAACAGTTATTTCGGAAATTTTGTCATAATTTTTAAGCCTGTTTTGTGCAAAATCGGAAATTTTGTCATTAAAAATGGGCGTTTTGGCCCATTTTTAGCCTTGGCAAAGAATTTGACTAGATGGAGTCGTCCGAACGAAAGGACGGACAAAAAGTCCCAAGGTCGGCCCTTCGACCCTTCGAGGGTCCTCAGGGGCCGCAGGCTCAGGGAACTCAACCAACAACGATTAAACAATTAAACAATTAAACAATTAAACAATAAACAAACAACAATAAAAATAGGAGATCAAAACCATGTTAGTAACTAGAAGAAACCAAGACTTCATGCCTACTCTGTTCAACGAACTGATGAACTGGAACGACACGACTTATTCAACGCCCCGCATGAACATCATGGAGACGAAAGACAACTACAAACTTGAACTCTGCATCCCTGGTCTCACCAAGGAAGACGTCAAATTGAGCATCGACGCCGAAGGCAACCTCGTCGTCGAGATGGTCAAAGAGAACAAGAGCGAGAAGAAAGAGAACAAGGAAGAGATGCGCTACCTGCGTCACGAGTTCTCGGTCGAACACTTCCGCCAGACGGTGATGCTGCCTGAGGACATCCACAAGGAGCAGATCAGCGCCAAGGTCGAAAACGGCATCCTCGACATCGTCATCCCGAAGGTGACTAATGAAGAGAAGAAGCAGGCCATGCAGACCATCGAAGTCTGCTAAAGTCTTCCTAAAAACAACCCCACAACGGGACGGAGTTATCCGCCCCGTTTTTTTTGTTGCCCCATATTCCAATCCCGACACTTTTATTCTTACCTTTGCAGCAAATTTATTTGCGTATGAGAAAAGCGTTACTCCTCACCTTTTTATCCATCTTCGCCATCCTTCAGGCCTTTTCACAAGACGGCAAACCCTTTGTCACTTTGGACAATCTTCACCTGAACACCCGTGCCGACTTCACCCTCGACTACCATCCCGGGTATGATACGGTTGCGCCCAGCACCGACCACGGCTTTGCAGGCAAATATCTCGTCGTGGCCTTGGACGGCACCCTCGGCAGCAAGTTTAGCTATCACCTGCGCCAGCGCATCAATGCACCCAACATCGGCTTCGCCAACACCTTCTTCCAAGGCACCGACTGGGCCTATCTCAATTGGAACTTCACCGACAACCTCTTCCTGTCGGCCGGTAAGCAGGTCGTGGCCATTGGCGGCTGGGAATACGATTCCAACCCCATTGATATTTATTATGGCACCGAGTTTTGGAACACCGTATGCTGTTACGAAGTGGGCGCATCTTTGAATTACAAGGACAACTCTGGCAAGAACCTTTTCCTCATTCAGATGTGCAACTCGCCCTTCATCAATCAGGCCATGCAGAGCATCTACGCCTACAACGCTATGTGGTACGGCGACTTTGGCATCTTCAAGACGGCTTATTCCGTCAATATGATCGAATACCAACCCGGCAAGTTCATCAACTACATCGCATTGGGCAACAAACTGCAGTTTAAAGGCGTAGAAATGTACCTTGACGTTATCAACCGTGCCTCCTTTGAGCAGGAGCATTTCTTCGGCCAAGACCTTACCGCCATCTATGGCGTCGGCGTTGACATCGGGAAGAAATGGATTGTGTTCGCCAAGGCAGGTTACGACTTCAACAAAGCCCAACTGCCCAACACAGAAGCCTATGACCAGTATATAGTACCCGGCAAGAGAGTTGACTTCGAGAGCCTCGGCTTCGAATATTACCCCCTGGGTGACCGCAACATCCGCCTCCACCTCTGTGGCTCACACACCAGCGTGGATGGCGTCAGCAAGTTTCAGGCCAACCTCGGCTTGACATGGAAAGTCGACCTGTTGAATCTTAAAAACAAAAATCAAAACAAAGAATAAAAACAATTTGACATGAGACACGAGACTTCGGGACACGAGACAGGTCCCATCCCGCGTCTCGCAGTCACGTAGTCACGCGTCAAACAATACATTATGGCAAAGACCAAATACAACACCATCAAACGAACCACCACGTTCTATCACGATCGGGTGGAAAGTTTCTTCAAAAAGTTCGAGAAAAAGAACCCAATGAAGTTCACCACCAAACGAAGCGTTGAAGCCATCATCTTTCTGGTCATCTTCTTCGCCTTCTTTGGATTGCTAGCCTATAAGATGAGCCTGCCCAAGATGCTGAACACCTTTATGCAGACGGCTTACCACCTGCTGCTTGAAACCGTGTTCTACATCATGGCCATCTGTGTGCTTATGGGAGCCATCAGCAAGCTGCTCACCGAGTTCGGCGTAGTGCGCCTGTTAGAGAATCTACTGCGCCCCTTGATGAAGCCGCTCTACAACCTGCCTGGCGTAGCCGCTTTGGGTGCTGTGATGACCTTCCTCAGCGACAACCCCGCCATCATCACCCTGGCACACGACAAGAACTTCAACCGTTATTTCAAGAAGTACCAGCTTGTCTCGCTGACCAATTTCGGTACTGCCTTCGGCATGGGTCTGGTGGTTGTGGCCTTTATGACGGGTTTGGGCTTCGGTAAAGGTGCTTTGGTTGGTGTGGCGGGTGCCGTTATCGGCAGCATCGTATCCACAAGATTGATGCAACGATCCACGCTGAAATCTTACCCTGAGTTGGACGCCCCCGTTGACGCAGAATTTGGCGGCGACGAGCAGCAAATCACCTTCAAAAGTGAAGGTGGCATTTTCATGCGTTTCCTCAACTCGTTGCTCGACGGTGGTAAGGATGGTGTGAGTATTGGATTCGCCATCATCCCTGGTGTGCTGTGCATCTCCACCATCGTGATGATGCTTACCTTTGGTGCAGCAGGCGACAACGGTGAGTATCTTGGTGTGGCCTATGAAGGTGTGCCTGTCATCAGCTGGGCGGCCAACAAGATCAACTTCATCTTCGAATGGCTCTTCGGCTTCAAAGACGGTGCTTTGATTTCCTTCCCCATGACCGCACTTGGTGCCGTAGGTGCCGCCATCGGTCTTGTGCCACGTTTCATCACCCAAGGCATCATCGACAACAACGCCATCGCCGTGTTCACCGCCATCGGCATGTGCTGGAGCGGTTTCCTCAGCACCCATGCCGCCATGCTCGACAGCCTTGGCTACCGCAAGCTCATCGGCAAGGCTATCGGAGCACATACCATTGGTGGTCTTTGCGCGGGTATTGCGGCACACTGGCTGTATGTTTTGCTGGCGATGATATTCTAAATCCTATAGAGACGGTGCATGCACCGTCTCTACATTCATGCATAAAAAAAGCGGCCCGAAAGCCGCTTTTTGTTTTGCGTGATTCTCTTGATTAGCTCTTCTTTCCACCCATGCTGTAGGTGAGGTTGAAACGCAGGGTGTTCTCCAAGGGGTTGCTACCAGCCACCGTATTGACGGGAATCAGGTAAGAGACATCGAGGCCAAACACATTGTACTTCAAAGCAGCGCCCAAGGTGACGTATTTACGGTTGCCCTTTAGTGCTGTTTCATTGAAATAACCAGCGCGAACAGCAAAAGTATTGTTATACCAATACTCAACACCACCACCAATATTGATTTCACAGAGCTCCTCATAGAACTTGCCATAGTTGACCAACTCGTGCTTTGAGTTATAACCATACCCGGGAGCATCGTAGAAGGACTGGATCATGCCTTGAACGACGGAGACGTTGTTGTCGTAGCCATAAAGAATTTGATAGGTATTATCATCGTTATGCAACGGATTGCCTTGGTCGTCGCGAGCGATGACAGGTGGCGTAGGCACCATCAACTTGGTGAAATCTACGTTAAAGGCCAAAGAATTGTATTCATCAAGTTCAAGCTTCAGACCAGTACCTAAACGCAGGGTGGTCGGAATAAAGTCACGACGATCGGACTGCCCGTTGTAGCTAATCTTACTACCAATATTGGTAATGGCTGCACCCCAAGCGAAGTCGGCATCCATGCTGCTGAACCATTCAACAGGACGCTTGTAATAAACAGCCACATCGGCAGCCACGGAGATACCCGGACGGCCGTAGTCAGACTGATTCTGGGTCAAGTCAGAATAGATGAAGCGACCTGCCACAGCACCCGCTAGATAGTCGCCAAGCATACGCGAGTAGGTTGCATCAACCGCCCACTCGTTGGGGCTGTATCTACCTTGGGATATGTTGTTTTGATCACGGAATTCGATTTCACCGCAGCTAAAATAGCGCAAGGTTCCCGCCACAGACGAACGATCATTGATTTTGTATGCCAAAGCCAAATAGGCAAGGTTCATGTCAGGCACCAAATTACGCAGCCAAGGACTATAACCCAAACCGCCGGCGAACTTATCCTCAAGATAGACATACTTGGCGGGATTGTAATGCATGGAATACACATCAGGAGTAGTGGCAACGCCGCAATCGCCCATCGAGCCTCCACGAGCATCGGGAGAGATGGAAACAAAAGGAACAGCCGTTGTGATCACGTTGGGTGACACACTGTAATCTTGGCCAATGATGTTCTGTCCATACGAGGTAGCCGCAGTTAACAGAAGAGCGGCAACAAGTAGTTTCTTCACTTTCATATTCGGTTTATGTATTTGAAATTGCAAAAATAACGTTTATTCGGTTGTCATATTGTATCGTTACGAAAAATATTTTTCAATTGGCCCTTCAATCTTTCGATCGACCTAAAGAACCCCGGGAGCATTAACCTTATTATTAACGTTCAATGACCATGCGTTGGCTGACGGTACGGAAAAAACCTTTTTCGTCAGCCAGTGTGAGGCGATATAGATAAACACCTGAGCGCAAAGGGCTTCCCGAATAGCCACAGCCATTCCAAAGGATAGGTTCAATAACACCGTCTACGGAAGACACCTTTTTAAATAAATGCTGCACTTGACGACCCATGATGTCGAAAATCTCGATACTCACATCGAAATTTCCATCCTCGCCAAGATGTGTCATGGTGATGCGCGTCTCTTCACTAAACGGATTTGGATAGTTGCGCACCTGGGAAAGGAACAGATTGTCGTCGACAACAAACCAAAGACTGGCTTCAGAAGCGTTATCCTGAGTATCCCACACTTTTAGGTTAAATTCGTATGTACCTGGTTCTAGATCGCTGAGCGGGAGAGCGATGCGTCCACGCCTAAAATCATTCAATGCTGGCTCATAGTGGTCGTTCAGCACCAAGTGGTTATATTCGGTAAGGTTACTGTTCATGACGATATCACGACCCAAGCTGTAGCCATAATGATAGATGCCTTGAGCATCGTATAGATCGGCATAAAGCACGCCTTGACGCTCAACAGACTGGCCGTTTTCAAATTCAGGGGTATTCCAATAGAATGTAATCTTCGGTCCTTCGTCATCAGGCACCATTGCAGGGTCGACTCCTCCCAACATCAGCCCATCGAACTTGCCCATGGCATCAACAACACGCAGTGAATCGTATGCATAGAAACTGAAACGGGGTATCCCCTTCCCCGGCTTTATTTCTTTAGGCACCTGGAAGGAAATGTTGAACTTGCCTGCCGTCACACTTACTTGACCTTGATATAATACGTCCCTATAATAATAAACACTCTTATTGGCGTTACCATACTTCACCATCATCTTAGATTTCTGGTCATAAAACTTTACCCACAACGTACCATTGAATCCAGCATCAAGGTGACCGTTAGCATTTTGCACCTCACCCTCCATTGCAACCATACTCATGGCGTGAAGCTCGATACCGTTGGAAACGCCCACTGGTGAACCGTTAATTCTCGTAACGGCGATTCTCTTCTCAGGCAAAGGGAATCGCATTGCCGGATCACCTAAAAAAAGGAAACGGATGTTTTTATTATTGGTAGGGTTGGTTGAGCTATTGTAATTGAGCAAGTCGCTCTTTGCCATCCTTACAATATCACCAAAACGCAGGGCTTTGCCTTCATCATCGCGCTGCATGAGAGCAGGAATGAGGGCTCGCGTTTGACAATTGTTGTCCTGCCCCCATGTAGGACGGCAGGTAGTAAACAAAGCAACACACCCTCCATGCGGATTCAAAACCAACTGTTCTCCTGCAGAAACCAACAGAGGATTATCGTATTTAGTAAACTCACAGGTAGCAGTATAGACAAATGGCATCTTGTCATAGTTGTTGAGCGCATTGATATCGGCATTGGTAAACACGTTCTCACTCGTTAGTCCCCTGACACCTCCATGACCATTGTATATATAAGCCAGAACACCTTGGTCCAAATCCTGCATCAGATCGGCATTGGCGCCCAGATTGACCGTTCCGCTCGCAGTGCTTGTCAATGGATATGCGCCACAATACAGCTTTTTCACAGTCAATGCAGGACAAATGGTGTCAATCATATATGCATGAACATCAGCATAATCCACATAATTCGTATTGTCGTCATCAGCCATAACCAGGGCATCCGTCTTCCATGCGCCATGGGTTGCTTCCAAATTGTCATAATGTTTGATTTTGCGTAGTATGTTTTCTGCCTCTTCCACGGTGGAGACCGAGATTCTTCCTACGCCGATGTCAACGCGACCAATGCTATTTGTTCCTTCGTTGCCATCCATCAATGCAAAGAAATCATCGGTGGCAAAGCTCATCTCATGATGTGGCATCTCAAAAGTCTCGTATGTCGGAACAAAACTCTGACCATAACCGTTGATATTACGATAGTCAAAAGATGCTCTTCCAAACAAAGTTAAATATTTCAACTGGCCAGAGCTACGACGATAGACCATGCGAACAAAGTCGCGAATACCAGAAGGATCGGGCGTACCCGTGGAGAATTCATTATAGATTTGGTTCACATCCACCACGACACTAGTCAAGCCGTCTTTTTCAGCATGATAGTTAGCCAATGCCAGGGCTTGTTCAATGAAGGTGGTTGGGGCAATGATCAGATTATCAGCCTCGGCGATGGCGTGCAGGTTTTGATTAGGCAAAGTCGTCCAACTCACAATATGATATGCATCCGCAGGTTGGAACAACACATAGCGTTTTTCTGTCCTCTCATTGGTGGCAAACACCAAATTGCCTGCACTCAATACTGCATCTTGTGTCACAGGCCGCATGGGCAATGAGACATCCCATAGCCAACATTCCGAGCTAACATCCTGCACCCAAACAGCACTCTTATCCGCACCAAACTGGCTCGGCATTAAACGAAACAGGAAATTGTTGTTCGTACGTTTCAGTTGACGCCAACCATAGATCTCAACGTAATCCAAATAAAGGAACGTCTTCAAATCGGCATCACAAGTCAGACGGAAAAGAGCAGTGTCATTATCCAGTACAATTTGTTTGTCAAATGCCGAGGGCCACCCATAATAATGATCCTTGTACTTATCTATAGATGCATTGATGGCCACGTGATTACCATTTACCCAAGCATCATAATACATTTTATCGTTTTTAGTACGGCCAAAAACCTGTGCCTTCACACGTAATGCCTTACTCTTCACTAAATTGGGAAACACAAATGGAATGAAAAGTTCCTTGTTTTCTGCCGAAACCAATTCGCCCCACCAATTCTGGCCAAGGGAATACGGAGAAAACGACTCTGTCTCATGCCAAGCATAATCAGGAAAGTCAGTAATAACAGTCGTTGTGTTTCCAACAGGCAGTGTCGGCTTCTCTCCCACTCTCAAACCATCGACACCGCTGTCAACACATAAATAATAATAGGTAGTGTCGGAAAAATAGTTACGTTCGCGCTGATAAGTCTTGTTACCATTGTCGAGCAATTTCCAACGTGTGGGTTCCTGACCATAGAATAGGACCAAGTCGCCTTCATCAAAACGGCCGTCATCAGCACCCATAACGGAAATAGCCATTTCCGTCAAGTCATCGGGACGGCTCTCCGAGTTTTTCTCCGGCAAGGCACCCGAAGGATTGCCAAACAATCTAATCTGGTTTGGATTCAAAGTGCCCATATCGATGCCCATGTCCTGCAGAGTAGCATAATCCAGCTGGTAGGCACCTTCCTGATTCACTGAAAGACGATACCATGTGTGCTCGCTTAGCACCGAATGGTAGGTGTTGTCCTGTGCCAAACCCTTCAATCCACCAACTAGTAGAAAAGCCAGCACAAAAGCCATTGTATTTCTGTATTTCATATTCACTTTCATTTACTTAACACTAATTTTGATACTAGAGTGGCAGTTTCGCCATTGTCGTTAGTGGTAACGATCCGATAAACATAGATACCATTGCGTAAGTTCTCGCCACGAGAACCTCGCCCGTTCCAACGAATGGGTGCGATGCGTGCCGAAGTGCCCGTCACCGTCTCAGAAAGCGTGGTCACCCAACGACCCATGATGTCATAGATATAGATATCAACCTTCAAATTGTTGCCCACTTGGTTGTGGTCAAAAACAAAATGGGTCTCATCCGTCACTGGATTAGGTGCATTGAAGGCATTCTCAACGACCATGCCACTGTTGTTCACCACTGTGAACTCTATTGTGGCCATGCCAGAGTTGTTGTAGATATCCCAGACCTTGAGTGTCAAGGTGTAATTGCCATCAGCAAGGTCTTGCAATTTGAATGCGATCGTACCTTTACCTGGTTGGTCAAGTTCGGCAGAGAAATAGTCGTTGAGGCAGTAAGCATTCTTCGAAGGTCCCGTCAGCGTAGCAATAATGTCGTGACCGATGCCCGCACCTGTAGTATTGATACCGCTCTCATCCTCTACGTTTGCAAGCAGCATCGGGTTTTGCCCTGTCAGCCCGCCACTCACGAAAAGCGTGTCATCAATGAAGAGCCGTATTTCAGGCCCTTCAACATCCTCGGTGGCTTCGTCATAAAAACCGCCTATGATAAATGAGTCACAGCTACCATTGGCATCAATATCATAATCAGTAGCATAATAATTTATCAACCCTTTTCCAAAACGATATGAAATGTCGCGTGGCACGATAAAATCGATCTTAAACCTGCCGTTGACAACATTGGCCTTACCGTTAAAAATCATACTGTTACGCAGATTAAAAGGATAAACATGACCATCCGCACCAGAGGTGCCAAGCGTGGCTAGTTCAGCTTCCTTGTCATAAACAATCACATTAACCATGCCATTGAAATCCGAGGCCTCATTCCCTTCCAAGTCTTTGACGACACCCACAATCTCAACAGGCTGTAAGGCACCAATTGTATCTTGGTAAATAGGATAAGTCTGCCAAGTCGTGTCATTGATTTGAATGGAATCCAAATCATATCCAGGATAATGCCCGTTAATGCTCAACGTCTCCACCTTCCATTTTGGATAAGCCAAACGAAGGGCGGGATCGCCAAAATGCACATAGCGCTTCTCATAAAAGCCGCCGTTAGTCTTCGCCATGCGATAGACATCGCCCATGCGGTAATACTCGTCACCATAAATGCGAAACAGGTTGTTATAAATACCTTTGGCAAACTCCAAATTATTGCCCCCGTATGTCAACCTTGATGTGGTATACATGGCAATCATACCTCCATATTGATTCAAGAAGGCATACTCGCCCAAAGAGGTGCGTTGGTGATCATCGTAACGGCTAAACTCGCAAGTGCCCGTTATCATCAAAGGATACATCGGGGCATTGCGCCACGAATCAACGTCCTTTCGCTGTAAAATCTTCTCTTCGGAAAGCTGCACCTCACCACCATGGCCTATATAATTGAGCACCAAAGTGCCTTTTTCCATTCGTCTATTAATGGCGGCATTCACCTCAGGAGCTATCTCACCCCCGGGAGCGCTGATTTGTGGATAGGCATCAAGATAGATTTTGTCGATAACGACTGCACCACCTCCTACATCCTTCAGCATATTAGCCAAAGCCTCAGCATTTTTCACAAAACCTCCCTCGTCATCGGTGAAGAAAGTGATTGTATTACGCCAGGCATTCATGGTCGTCTCATCCTTTGCCAAATAGCGTTCAATCTTGTCGACCATCTGAGTGGCTTGTTCCAAGGTCTGTACCGGGAAACGGCCTACGCCAATGTCGGCAATGGAAGATCCGATGTTGCCTTCGTTTTCATCCATACAACCGAAATAGTCATCAGTTACATAAGTATCTGCTGGATCAAGCGAAAGTACCGTCTCAAAAGAAGGCACAAAATCCACTTCTCCATCACGATTCTTGTAGTCGTAGGAGCAATCTCCCAACAAAAGCAGATATTTCAATTTGTGACCTGGATTGCTATCTAAATAAAGCATACGGCAGAAGTCGCGAATAGCGCTGACATCTTTGGCACCACATGAAAACTCATTGTAAACCTTCTCGGGTGTTGTAACATAAATATTCAAATCGGGGTCAAGGCGATTGTGAAGGGCTTGCAGGCGCTCAGCTTGTTCCATAAACCCACCGTAAGACAAAATAACGAAATCAACATCACGAATACCATGAAGATTCTGGTTTTCGACCTTGCCTATGGCTTTTGCCGAGCAATACGAGCTGCCATTGTGGGCAACAAATTCGTTTTTGCGGTCGCCAACGGCCTTGAAACTAAAGGTGGAACCATTAAACTGGCCTTTTATGACAACCGGATTCATAGGATTGCTGACATCCCAAACCTGTGTTTGCTGCGTGGCACCCGCCAATCGATATTCGTAGGTCACACTAGAAAGAAACGCCTCCGGGTTGCGGAACAACATCTGTCCGCCCTCCAGTGTCAACTGGCGCCAAGCATTGACGAGGATATAATCCACATAGCCCTCCGAGGTGGAATTGGAGCCTTGCGAAGTATGTTTCAGCGTAACGCGTATAGTCTCACTTGAAGGTCTAGTGCTGACCCATCCCCCCACGTCATAGCCATAAGGATCCTGTGTTGAGGACGTTGTATTTTTGATTGCATACTGCGCTTGCTGCACATTGTTGACCAAAACCTCGAAACTAGCTGGCTGGAAATTACGTCCCGCCAAAGCCGTTTTCACAGAGCAAGGCATCGTAGTGACCACATGGGGAAATTTGAAATCAAAGCTCTGGGTTGAAGTATATTCCATCTTGTCGCCATAATAGGTCCGACCCATGTGGTTGAGATTGTATTGGTCTTTTTCATACACTTGATAATCAAGAAATTGATTAATGATTTCATCGGCATTTCCAGAAGGTTGGCTGCCCTCTGCAATACGCTTGCCCTGACCCAATCCCACGACAACGAAAGCGTATGCGTAATCGTCGTAAAGGTTTTGGGTATGGGTATAAGCCTCTCGATCAGTCTCAAGCTTCCAGCAAACGGGACCGCGACCATAAAAAAGGATGAAATCATTATTGTCGAAGCGTCCGTCGGCCTCGCCCGAAACATAGATGGGCACTTCCACCAGGTCGTCGGGACGTCCAGTAATATTCAGCTCTGGCAACACCCCACCACCATTGTGATAAATGCGGATTTGGCGTGGGTCAAGTTGGGTCACATCAATGCCCAACTCATTGAGGTCGGAAGCGGTCAGCTTATAAATACCCGTTTCGGGAAGGGCGATTTTGTACCAATCGCCCGATGCCATTGCCGAGCGCGTTGCGAAAGTCAGATTCGATTTCGTGGCACTCAAATCAGGTGTGAGCGTTATCGCGAGCGTAGCAGAAATGAGTTTCTCAAATCGCCCCCCCCCTTGGCGGAAAGGCACGATGCGCACCGAAAGCAAAGCCTCGTCACGCGAACGGAGTGGCAATGCACTCACCTCAAAATCAGCATTGTAAACATATTGGCACGCCACTTTCATTTCTGCGTCAGAAAGCGGTTCAGCCTTGACATTCAAGCACTTCACCTCCACTTTTACCGCATCATCGTAAATAGGCAAAGACTGATAGATCACCGGCATGACACTTTCATACACGCCCGATTCCAAGTCTATATAAAATAAGGTATCTGACGCGTTGCGTTGTTCAGCCACCCCGTTCCATTGCAAATGGATAGCATGATTCATCTTCAGTTGTCCCCAAAGAGAAGAAGGGGCAAAGAGGACAAAAGCCATCAGAAAAAAAACCAGATTCAACTTTATATCACGATGCAACATTATACTTATTATTTAATATTCAATTCATTATAACAATATTTCCTTTTTAAATTACACTATTATATAAGGAAACGAAAATACAACAATTTTATTTCGTAACAGCAAATTTTTGCAAGGAAAAAGTTTTTTTCCAAAAAACGTTCCCCGATTCAAAAAAAGTCCATAAATTTGCGTGATTTTTTTGAAAATAATTTGAGCGGCATACAATAAACGCCTCTCTTCCGAGTTTTAAGATAACAAATTTGAACAAAAATGTATAGAAAACAAGGATTCAAGACACTAGCCATCATCGTTTTGGCAGGTCTGCTCACCGTTTCGTGTTCCAAGCAATCTTCACGCACGACAGGTTGGGCTTACAATGATGCCAACAACGGTGGTTTTGAAGTTACTGAAGTGAACGACCAGGAAATCGGCCCCGGCCTGATTGCCATCGAAGGTGGAACCTTCGTGATGGGCGCTACGACCGACAACCTGACCTATTCGTGGGACAACTCGCCCCGCAAGGTCACCGTGCCTTCCTTCCTGATGGACCGCACCGAGGTCAGCAACGTGGACTATCGCGAGTACATCTACTGGCTGAACCGCGTTTACGGCCAAAACTATCCTCAGGTGGTTCGCAATGCCGCGCCCGACACTTTGGTTTGGCGTGACCGTTTGTCGTACAATGAGCCTATGGTTGAGATTTACTTCCGCCATCCTTCCTACAACGACTATCCTGTGGTAGGTGTGACCTGGGTACAAGCTAACGACTATTGCGCTTGGCGTACAGACCGTGTCAACGAGTTGATGCTGGTTGATGCTGGTATCCTCGACTGGGATCCGACCCAACAGGACGAAGAAAACTTCAACACCGATGCTTATTTGGCTGGCCAATACACCGGCAAGGTGAAGAACGGAAAGAAAGACCTCTCCAAGGGTGGCGACGGCGTGCGTAACGTCAGGATGGACGACGGCATTTTGCTGCCTTCCTATCGTCTGCCTACAGAAGCCGAATGGGAATATGCAGCTGTTGGTCTGGTTGGCAACACCAGCAACGAGCTCGTCAGCGAACGTAAGGTTTATCCTTGGAATGGCGACGGCTTGCGCACCGACAACAAGAGATATATGGGTAGCTTCATGGCCAACTTCAAGAGGGGTCCTGGTGACTACATGGGTGTTGCAGGCAACCTGAACGACGGTGCCGCCCTTCCCGCTCCTGTCGGTTCCTACTGGCCCAACGACTACGGTCTGTACAACATGGCCGGCAACGTGGCCGAATGGTGCCAAGATGTCTATCGTCCGCTGTCTCACGAAGACGTGGCCGACTACAGCCCCTTCCGTGGTAACGTGTTTACCCGCAAGGCTGTTGACGACGAAGGCTTCCTGCTGCAGAAAGACTCTTTGGGCCGTATCCGCAGAGAGCCTATCCCTCAGGAAGAAGCAGCAAAGCGTCAGAACTACCGTACCAGCTTCAACTCCAACTATGACGACGGTGACTACATGTCGGCCATCCGCAACCGCTGGAGCGATCCTCAAGACGACCAAAGCGTTTTCACCAAGGAAATGTATGAAGCTGCAACAAATGATACTCCTGGTACGACCCTCATCAGTGACGAATCGAGAGTGTACAAAGGCGGTTCTTGGGCCGACGGTCCTTACTACCTGAGCCCTGGCACACGCCGTTATCTCAACCAGAACCAGTCTGCTTCGACCATCGGCTTCCGTTGCGCGATGAACAAGGTGGGCAGCTCTTTTGCCAAGTAAATAGTAATAGATTCTTTTTCATGATAGCATTGAAGCCGTTTGATCCGTCAGGCGGCTTCTTTCATTGATAGGTATAACAAAATGAGCAATCCTCACGATTGACACAAGACTTCGGGACACGAGACTTCGAGACTTTCGATTGTCCCGTGTTCCGAAATCCCGCGTCTCGTAGTCAAATAGAAATCCAATATGATAGAGAAAATTTATCAGCACTTCAAAAAAGCATACAAAGTCTCCACCGACAGTCGCAAGATCGAACAAGACACCGTTTTCTTCGCTTTGAAAGGCGAGAACTTCGACGCCAACGACTTCGCCCTGCAAGTGGCCGAGCAAGGCGTGGCAAGCCTGGTCGTCGCCGACCGAAAGGACCTGCCACATCACGAGCGCATCCTCATTGTTGACAATGCTTTAAAAACTTTGCAAGACTTGGCTGCCTACCACCGCCAACAGAGCAAAGCCACAGTGCTCAGCATCACCGGCACCAACGGCAAGACGACCACCAAAGAGCTTGTCTCAGCAGTGCTGGCCAAGAAATACAACATCATCCACACGATGGGCAACCTCAACAACCACATCGGTGTACCGGTCACCCTGCTGAGCATCAAGCCAGAGACCGAGATTGCCGTCGTGGAGATGGGTGCCAACCACCCTGGAGAAATCGATTTCCTCTGCAAGATTGCCGATCCCGACTACGGTCTTATCACCAACATCGGGAAAGCACATCTGGAAGGCTTCGGCAGCTTCGAGGGTGTCATCAAGACCAAGACCGAACTGTATCGACATATCAAGGCTCATGGCAAGGCCGTATTTGTCAACCAAGGCAACCCGTTGCTTTGGGAGCAATCCGAGGGACAGGAACGCATCAGCTATGGCAGGCATTGCGCCGCCTTCTGCCCAGTGGTTCCTGCCGCCTGCAATCCATATTTGAGCGTCGGCTGGAGGGAGCACCTCATCCAAACCCATCTCGTGGGCAGCTACAACTTCGAGAATGTGGCCGCCGCCATTGGCGTGGGTCAGTATTTCGAGGTGGATGAGAATGCCATCATCGAGGCCTTGGAGGCTTACACGCCCACCAACAGCCGCTCGCAGGTGGTTGAGACACAGAAGAACCGCGTCATCATGGATGCCTACAACGCCAATCCCACCTCCATGCGCGCCGCCTTGATCAATTTCGCCAGCATCTGCGGCGAACAACACCTATTAATATTAGGCGACATGCGCGAGCTAGGTACAGCCTCCGAAGAAGAGCACCGTAACATCCTTGGCTTGATGAAGGAATTGAAATTCAAGGAGGCTTTGTTGGTCGGTTCGAACTTCAGTGCTTACAATGAGAATCCTGACTGGAAGACCTTTGCAAAAGTGGAAGACTTGTGCGAGTATCTTCAAATCAATCCTATCATCGGAAAGACGATACTCGTTAAAGGATCTCATAGTGTGCAACTTGAGAAAGTATTACCATTATTATGACGAATACCTACCCTCAAGCCGTCATTGCGGGCTTGACCCGCAATCTCCTTAGCGGAAAGGATACGTCTTCGCGCTCAGGAGATGGCGGATGTTCCTCCGCCATGACGGTTTAAGCTAAAGGATTACACCCCGTTAAAACACCGTCAATGAAAGAAACCATCGCCATAGGACTCATGTCGGGCAGCTCGTTAGACGGGCTGGACATCGCACTTGTTCGCTTCCAAGAAGAGGACGACAAATACGATTTCCAAATCTTGCAGGCCGAGACCCTACCCTATCCCGAATATTGGACCGATCAACTCTCCGAAGCCTTCCACAAGCAGCCCGAAGACTTGGTGCAGCTAGACAAGGACTACGGCAAATACTTAGGCGAACAAGTGTTGGCTTTTGCCAAGAAACACAATGCCACGCCCGACTTCGTCGCTTCGCATGGCCACACTATCTTCCACCGTCCTGAAGAGCATTACACGCTTCAAATCGGTGACGGACATGAGCTGGCCAAGGCCTGTGGTTTCACCGTTATCAACGATTTCCGCAGCGAGGACGTCTGCAAGGGCGGACAAGGCGCACCGCTCGTTCCCATTGGCGACAAGTTACTTTTCGGCGACTATGATATCTGCCTCAACATCGGAGGCATCGCAAATGTATCCTACGACGAAGACGGAAAGCGCATCGCCTTCGACCTCTGCATTGCCAACCAAGCCCTCAATTATCTCGCCCAAATGAAAGGCCTACCCTACGACCGCGATGGCGAGCTGGCTCGCAGCGGTAAGGTCGACATTACGCTGCTGAAACAGCTGAACAGGCATCCTTTCTATGGACTGTACCCACCCAAATCGTTAGGTAGAGAGTTCTTCGAAGCGAACCAAAAAAGCCTCTTGCAAGGTCTTTCCGTTCCCGACATGCTTGCCACTTTCGTGGAGCACGTCGCTTTGCAAATCGCGTTGGGAGTGAGCCATCTACCCAAGGGGAAGATTCTCGTCACCGGTGGCGGTGCGAGGAACAAGTTCCTCATGGAACGCCTGCAAGCCCGCAGTTCGCACGAGGTCGTCATCCCCGATAAGATGATCATCGACTACAAGGAAGCCTTGGTCTTTGCTTTCCTTGGACTGCTGAGAATGGAGGGAAAGGCCAATGTGCTGTCCTCGGTGACTGGAGCCGAGAGTGACAGTTGCAGCGGGAGGATTTGGAAGCCCTGATAATGCATTTCACTTCTTATTCATTTACAACAACATATCCGACAGCAAACGACAACAAACGACTGCTGTCGACTACAAACGTTTGTTCAACGGCTTTGTCTTGACAAAAGGTATTTCTTTGCGGCATAATAAGCAAAAGAATAAGAATATGGCAAAGAAAGACACCGAAACAAAACTTGAAATCACAATTTGTGATATCAAAGGCATTAACAGCATTAATATAGAATCTTTGATACGCATAATAAGAGGCGAACAAGTAATGCTTGACTCTGATTTGGCGATGCTGTACGGCGTTGAAACAAAAAGATTGAACGAACAGGTGAAACGAAATCTCAATCGTTTTCCAGAGGATTTCATGTTTCAACTAACCAAGGAGGAAGCCAATCATTCAAGGTCACAAATTGTGATCTTGAACAATGATGAACTTTCTTCAAGGTCGCAAATTGCGACCTTGAACGCCCAAAGAGGTCAAAATATAAAATATCTGCCTTATGCCTTCACCCGCAATGGCATCGCCATGCTCAGCAGCGTATTAAGGTCTGACACGGCAGTGGATGTCAACATTCGCATCATGCGGGCTTTCACCATGATACCGCAACTCGTTAATCACAACACGCAGATTATTGAGCGTATCTTCAACATAGAGCAGCATCAACAAGAGACAGACAAAACGATTAAGGTTATTCTTGATAGAATCGAGGACGTTAGCCCCAAACTCCTCCCTGAGCAAGTATTCCCCACTGGCTGCGTCTGGGATGCTTGGACTTATATTTCAGATTTCGTTAGAAGCGCTCGACAAAGAATCGTCCTTATCGACAATTATGTTGACGACCGAGTACTCTCCATGTTCACAAAGCGGAAAGATGGCGTTTCAGCGACCATCTACACTCGACATAATGAACAATTCCTCACAGACCTAAAGAAGCACAACGCCCAATATCCTGAGATTGAATTCATCCAACTGTCACACCGCAACCACGACCGTTTCCTGATTATTGACGACAAAGTCTATCTGTTAGGAGCCAGTTTGAAGGATATCGGAACGGGGCTTTGTGCGGTTACTGAAATGGCCATTACGCCGGAGGTGATTTTGGGGTTGGTGAAGTGAAAAAAGCACTAAAAACATACACTTTATCCAAATTCTTCTTACCTTTGCCTCGTCATCCACAATAGAGTGGATGGCAGACATAATGGAAAGACGTTGAACTGACGTTTTATCTGCGGCATACCGAATCTCGCAAATTCAAATCGTCCGCACGGTAAGGCAAGGCTTGACGTCCCTTTATTCGTATATACCTTATTATTTATAGTATAACGGATAGCGGGGGCTCGGCATTGCTTATCTTCGGACGATGGGCAATGCGAGAGCCTTGGTATGCGGGATGAGCAATAGTTTTGGCTCCCGCGTTTTCTTTTGTGTTTTAATGATGATTGAATCGGTTGGTGAAGGAGTCGGCCAACAAAATGAGACGAAATCACATTATAACAAACCAATATGAAAAGATTCACGAAAGCCTTAGCTGCCATACTGCTAACGCTGGCGGTAATAGTTGCCGCTGGATGCAAGAAACCTAACGACCCGAATGACCCGAACAATGGGGGCAATAACGGCGGAAATGGTGGTAACAATGGAGGTGGTGGAAACCCAACGCCGACCGTTCCTACCGAAGAAGGCATGTACCTCGGCATTATTGGGTTCAACGAACAGCTTTATCAAAAGGACATCAGCTTGTTGAATAGTTCAACGAAACCCACTTTTGATGCTTTTATTGGAAACCTACAGCCTGGTCTCGGAACTGGATTGTATTACGCCGACTACACCGCCCTAAAACAATTGCAAGCCTATCCCGAACCACCAAAACTAACCAAAGTGGCCATGGTGACCTTCACTGACGGCAACGACAACGTGTCGATTAGCAACAGCGAATTGGACCCTGAAGGCTACGGAAGCACTTCTGCCTATCTTGCAGCGCTAAATTACAAAATCATGAGCGAACGCATCCACGGCCAAGAAGTGAACGCTTATACCATCGGATTGCGAGGCAATGACTTTGACATGGACGAGTTCAGCACCAACATGAGAATGCTCGCCAGCAGTCCAAGCAATGCCTTTGAAGTGACCAATATGACCGAAGCACTACAACGTTTCAAGGAAATTGCCGAGGCATTACACTCGTCAACGACAACCGTGAACTTGAAGCTGAAAATACCTGGAGGCTATAATGACGGCCAAATCATCCGATTCACCTTCGACAGCCCTTCTTCGGCTGGCAATTCCTCCAAATACATCGAAGCAACCTACAAAAGAGGAACTGATATTCGTCGATTGGAAAACATCAGCTATCACGGCTTTGCAGACGGAGCACACAGTATGACCTCCATATCACAAACAGGAGCCTATTATTGGTTTGAGTTTGTCAACTTGACTTATCCTAACAATATGGCCATTTCTCAATCCGACATAGACCGCCTCCAATTGTGGAAACAAACAACCATGAATTGGCAGCACGAAACCGAGTTTGTGCCAGGCAGTTCCAGCGAGGTGACCGAGGAAAAGAGCAGTGCGTTGATTATGTTGGTACTCGACTGCACGACCTCGTTAGGCGATGATTTTGGGTCGATGAAGGTGAGTGCCAAACGCTTCGTGGAAACCTTGGTGACTTCAAGCGGTAGCGGCAATGGCGGTGGTAATAACGGCGGCAGCAACGAACCGCCCGAGGGCATCGTCAACGGCAAGTTTTCGGTGAGCGCAAACCAAAAGGTGTATTTCTCGAAAGGCAACCTGCAATACCAAGCCTCTACCGGCACTTGGAGTTTCGCCAACCACCAATATGACTACATCGGCACCGACAACACCAACATCTCGCAAACCAACAACGGCTGGATTGACCTCTTCGGATGGGGCACAAGCAACTTTGCCCACGGCGCAAACAGTTACCAACCCTATTCCACGAGCCAGAACTACAACGACTATTTGGCATACGGCTCATCCACTGCCAACCTGAACGACCAAACGGGACTTGCCGACTGGGGTGTGAACGCCATCAGCAATGGCGGCAACGAGACCCGTGTGTGGCGCACACTGACGAAAGACGAGTGGTCGTATCTGCTGACGAGCCGTAGCACCTCCTCAGGCAAGCGATACGCCAAAGCTGAGGTGGCAGGCAAAAACGGCCTCGTCATCCTACCCGACAATTGGAGCAACTCGACCTACACACTGAACAACGCCAACAGCGGGAGCACCTCGTTCAGCGACAACGTCATCTCATCCTCCGCATGGAGTACCTTGGAAACCGCTGGCGCGGTGTTCCTCCCAGCCGCCGGAAGCCGTGCCGGAACCTCGGTGAGCGGCACGGGAACGAGCGGTTACTATTGGTCGTCGTCGTGCCAAAACCCGACCTACGCTTACCTTTTGAGTTTCAACGAAAACAGCCTCTCCCCCTACCAAGGCGATTTCCGCTATTACGGACAAAGCGTTAGGGTGGTTTGCGAGGCGGAATGATGAACACAAAACTGAATAGATATGAAAAAGCCATTATCCTTGCTGTATTTAACGCTGACACTGCTGTTTTCTGCGCCCCTATATGCACAAACAACTTTCACAAAAATCACTTCTTTATCTGGACTTGAGGTGGGTGCGAACTATCTTATTGTTGCCCATCACAATGAGTATGAGACTCTTGCAATGGGTTATCAAAAAACCAACAACCGTCATGCTGTTGTAGTGGCCGAAAGCGGCAATGCCATTACAATTACCCCAGGGACTGACCCCAACAGCCAAACAGATATATTTCAATTCACATTAGGTGGTGGTAATAATGCATGGACTTTTTTTGATGCAGCATATGGTGGTTACCTATACGCCGCAAGCAGTAGCAGCAATCAATTAAAGACACAATCTTTTTTAGATGACAACTGTCGTTGGAACATTACATTCAATACGGATGGCACTGCTGAAGTGATTGCTCAAGGCATAAATGAGCGTAACCATATGCGGTTTAATCCAAACATCGCTAATAATTCACCGATGTTTTGCTGCTATGCCGGAACATCAAACATCGACACGCGCGTCAGTTTCTACAAAGAAGGCGAAGTAGTCAATCCTATCCCTGAACCAAGCAATTATCCCACTAATTTCACAGGCTCAGTTGAAGGAGTGGATGTCACTCTAACATGGAGTGATGCCACGGGTAGCCAATTGCCCGAGAAATATCTTGTACTTGCTTCAACAGGCAATATCGTCATTCCTTCTGATGGTATACCCATCGCTGACGGGCTTTTGGCAAAAAACATAGATTATGGTGTCCAAACCATAGCTTTTAACGGTTTACAGGGAAACGAAACCTATCATTTTGCTATTTTTCCATATACAAACAGCGGTTCATGGATTGATTATAAAACTAATGGCAATTATCCGACTGCCAACATAACTACTGAAAACATAGAAGTTTTACTATTTGAAGATTTCAATGAAGACCTTGGGGCTTTCACCGCTTATGATGTAATTGGTGAACAAAGCTGGCACCAAGCTTCCTATCAAGGTATAAACTATGCCAACATGAACGGCTATGCAGGCGGTATGGCCAACCAAAATGAAGATTGGCTAATTAGCCCAACTATCATTATTCCCAATAATAAAGATGTTTTTGTCAAGTTCCGCACGGCAATGAAATTTGAAGGTGCCCCGCTTAGAGTAATTGTTTCAACTAATTACAATGGACAAAACGATCCAAACAATTACACATGGACAGACATTACGAGCTCATTCAGTTTCTCTCAAGGTAATTACGACTGGGTCGAATCCGGTCGAGTAAAGGTGGAGGGAATAATAGGACCTTTCAGACTCGCTTTTGTCTATACAAGTAATCTTACAGAGGCTTCTTCATGGGAAATAGATTATGTAAGCATTGATGTTTCGGAAACCACCACCTACACCATCACCGCCACGGCCAGCCCATCTAATGCGGGAACCATCACTGGCGCAGGCTCATACGCTTCGGGAAGCACCTGCACCCTTCGCGCCACACCCAACAGCGGCTATAGGTTCGTCAATTGGTTGGAGAACGGCACATCGGTTTCCACCAATGCCACTTACTCCTTCACGGTAATAGGCAACCGCAATTTGGTGGCAGTGTTCGACGTTGCCCCAACGAACTACACCATTACCGCCTCAGCCAACCCAAGCAACGGCGGCTCAGTCTCAGGAGGAGGTACATACGCATCGGGAAGCACATGCACCCTTCGCGCCACACCCAACAGCGGCTACACCTTCGTGAACTGGACCAAAAACGGAACGCAAGTGTCAACAAATGCAACCTACAGCTTTACGGTAACGGGGAACGGCTCGTATGTGGCTAATTTCGAGCCAATTCCAGAAGAATACACCATCACGGTCAATGCCGAGCCAGCCAGTGGAGGCACGGTATCGGGCGGCGGCACCTACGCAGAAGGCTCCACTTGCGTTATTTCGGCCATGCCCAACGAAGGCTATGTGTTTGAGAACTGGACACGAAATGGCACGGTGGTTTCAACGGAACCAACCTATAGCATCGTCGTAAACAGAAACCTTACATTTGTGGCACATTTCGCCCAAAACGCCAACCAAGCCACCATCACCGCCACAGCCGAACCTGTTGAAGGAGGCTCGGTGTCGGGTGGCGGGACTTATGAATTAGGTTCCAATTGCACCTTGAATGCAGTTGCCGCTGTCGGCTATGAATTCGTCAATTGGACATTGAACGGCAGCCAAGTCTCGACAGATGCTTCTTTCAGCTTCACGGTCACAGGAAATGCCGTCTATGTGGCGCATTTCAGCAAAATCGTCAACCACTACAGCGTTTCGGCGAATGTGCAGCCCGCCAATGCAGGATCGGTCATTGGCGCCGGCACCTACGAGGAAGGCACTTCATGCACCCTTATCGCCATTGCCAACCCAACTTACACCTTCGTGAGTTGGACGGAGAACGGAGCCGTTGTCTCAACCGACGAACAATACACCTTCACAGTGGAGCGCGACAGGAATTTGGTTGCTGTGTTCTCGCAAGGGCTGTTCTACACCATCACCGCTTCGGCTGGTGGCAATGGCAGCATCACGCCTGAGGGAGAAATCATCATCGAACCTGGTCAAGACAGAGCCTTTACCATTATTCCCAATGAGGGATGTCGCATAAGCAAAGTATTGATTGACGGTGTGGATATGGGACCAATACCATCCTACAACTTCCGTAACGTACATGAAAACCATTCCATTCGCGCCCAATTCAGCGGCCTCGGCGTGGACGACAATACGACATTCGATTTGAAAGTTTATCCGAATCCTGCCAATGACAAAATCAATATCCAATGCCAGAATATGAAACAGGTTTCTATTTTCAATCTGTTTGGAGTTCAGATAGAAAGAAAGGATGTAAATGATGATCATGCCGTTTTAAGCACCGACAATCTTCCACAAGGAACCTACATCCTGAAAGTGGAAAACAACGATGGAAGAATCGGCTATACACGATTTATTCTCATGAAATAACTTTGTAGAGACGAGCCATGGCACATCTCTACAGACTATCGGCTGCCCTCTGTCTCAAAATGGAGTACAGAGGGCGGTTGGGTATTTGCCGTAAACCAGCGGAATCCAACCAAATTTTCGCGATTCCGACAAATATCGTTTACCATACTAACCGAAAAATACAATAAAAAGGTTAGTCAATTAACCGATTTTTTAATATAAAAGGTTATTGTATTAACCTTTTTTGTATCTTTGCAGCCTAAATACGAATGGAAAAGATGGAAACGTTATTCAAAAAACACCAGATTCTGATTTCTCAGGTGAGCATGGACATCGTCCGCGAGACGATTAACACCATTTCGTGGGAAAAACAATTGGTGGGCATTCGAGGTTCGCGAGGCGTAGGAAAAACCACACTGATGCGGCAGTATATCAAGAAAAACTATGGCACCAAACCTGGCGAGGCGCTTTATTGTGTATTGGACAGCCTCTATTTCAGCAACCACAGCCTGCTTCAGTTGGCCGAAACTTTCCACTTGATGGGCGGAAAGCACCTTTTCCTCGACGAGGTACACAAATATCCCACATGGAGCAAGGAAATCAAGGAAATCATCGACCTCTATCCCGACATGAAAATCACCTTTACGGGATCATCACTTTTGCAGATTCTCAATGCCGATGCCGACCTCTCGCGTCGTGTGCTGAGTTACGACATGGCAGGACTGTCGTTTCGCGAGTTCCTCCATTTCTACAAAGGCATTCAATTCCCCGTGAAGAGTCTTGACGAGATTCTTTTTGATGCCGACAACATCTGCATGGAAATCAACAAACTATGCCGGCCACAACAGCTTTTTGAGCAGTATCTTCGCGCGGGATACTATCCTTTTTATGACGGCAACGAGGAGGAATATTACAGCCGAATTGAGAATGTCATCAATTTCATTATTGAGCAGGAAATGACACAATTTTGCGGGGTAGAATTTTCCAACACACGTAAAATCAAGGCTTTGCTGGTTTTCTTGGCAGAGAATGTTCCCTACGAAGTGAACATTGCCAAGCTGTCAACTTATTTGGAACTTAATAAGCAGACGGTGTTGTCCTACCTCGCGAATATGGAACGCGCCGAACTTTTGCATCTGCTTTATTCTGACAACAAGTCGGTGACGCGCCTACAAAAGCCGGACAAGATTTACCTGCACAACCCCAACATGTTCTATGCCCTCGGGCAACGCAGTGAGATTGGAACCATCCGCGAATGTTTTGCCGTCAACCAACTCTCTGTGAAACATACAGTTGAATACGGAAAGGCCCAAGGCGATTTTCGTATTGACGGGCGTATTACGATGGAAGTGGGCGGACAAGACAAGACCTTCGACCAAATCGCGAACATCCCTGATTCATACATTCTTGCTGACATGTTGGAGCACCCTGTAGGAAAGAAATTGCCCTTGTGGATTGTAGGACTAACCTATTAAGGTGCCCTAAAGTTTGTAGGTATTACACTGAATTTTGTATTTTTGCGTTCAATAAGAGTCATTGAAAGTCCCGTGTTCAAGAAAATCCTAAATACCTTTGGAACCAAGATACTGGCGGCAGCCCTTAACTTCGCCATAGCCATTATCATCTCCCAGACTTTGGGCGACACAGGCAAAGGTACGCAGGCACTGCTCTTGACCACCATCTCCTTTATCCTCATCTTCTCCGACATCATCTGTGGCGCAAGCATCATCTACCTCGCCCCGCGCCATTCGTTCAAGAAGATACTCGTGGCCTCCACGGTATGGGCGGCCCTCATTGCGGTGATCATGGGCTTCGCCATCTGGCTGTTCTATCCGAAGCTGGCGCCCGACTTGGTAGCACATGTGGCCATTCTCTCGTTCATCTCCTCACTCAGTAATATCAACTTCCGCTTCTTGGTCGGCAAAGAGGAAATCAAAAAGGCCAACTACAACACCCTACTCCAGCCCGTGCTTTTGGCCTTGACTTTGGTCATCTATTATATCTTACTGAAGCGAACCGACATCTACGGCTACGTCATCGGGCTGTATGCCGCCTACGGAGGCACTTTCCTGCTGGGTGTTTGGATGCTGCGCAAGGAATACGCCTACCTGCGCCATGATACGGACAAGGACTACAAACCCGTCTTGAAAGACCTCTTCAAATACGGTTTCCTCAACCAAACGGGCCACTTCGTGCAGTTCTTCAACCTGCGCTTGAGTTACTATCTGTTGGACAAATACATCAGCGTGGGACGCGTGGGCGTGTTCTCCAACGCCCTCTCGCTCGCCGAGGCCATCTGGATCATCAGCAACAGTATTGCACTCGTGCAATATGCCCGCATCGCCAATGCCGACGACCGCACCTACGCGCAAAAACTCACCCTCGATTTGGGCAAAATCTGTCTACTTGTCTCTGCCATGGCCGTCGTGGTGCTCTGCCTGCTACCGCCTGCAATCTACACCTTCGTTTTCGGCCCCGAGTTCGGCGAGATGGCAGGGCTCATCCGCATCCTTGCTCCAGGCATTTTGCTCTACTGCATTTTCCTCATCCTCGGACACTATTACTCGGGCACAGGACGTTATCAGATGAACACCTTTGCGGCACTTTGCGGACTGGTCATTACATTCGTATGCGGCTTCACTTTGATACCTCGCTATGACGTCACAGGTGCAGCCATCACCTCGGCGGTGTCGTATACGGTCAATGCGGTGTTCCTGTTTGTGTTCTTCGTCAAGGAGTCGCACTTCAAAGGACGCGACTTCCTTTTGACCAAGTGTGAGATACAGAACTACATCGCTGGTTTGAAACAACAATTCTTGAAACAACCTACAGACAATGAATAAACTCCATAAACTCACCAAGGCCCTCGGGCGCGTCATTCGTCATCCTTATTTGCTCAATCTCGTCCTTCAAGACGAAGGCAGCAACAAGGAAGACGTCATCCGCAAATATGGCCTTGCCGACGGTCTGCCCGTCATCGAAATCAACGGACTGTTCCCCGACTTCCATGAAATCGCGAAGCCCTACGCCTATCTCTCGGGTGCCACCATGCCCATCGACATTGCCTTGCTGCGCGCCTTGGCGAAACGCTATGCAGTGAAGGACTACTTCGAAATCGGCACCTGGCGCGGCGAGAGCGTGGCCAATTTGGCTGATGTAGCCGAGCATTGCGTCACCTTCAACCTACCAAAAGAAGACATCATCAAGCTGACCGACAACCAACTATACGCCGACTTGCATAGTTTCTTCAGCAAAGACTTAAGCAACGTTGAGCAACTCTACGGCGATTCCCAGACCTTTGACTTCGGCCCTCACTTTGGCAAGTACGACATGGTCTTTGTCGATGGCGACCATCATTATGAAAGTGTGAAGAAGGACACCGAAACCGCCTACAAACTGCTGAAAGACGAGCGAAGCATCATCGTATGGCACGACTACGGTCTCGACCCTGAGACCATCCGTTGGGATGTGATGGGCGCCATCTTGGACGGTGCACCTGCCGAGAAACGCAAGCATATCTATCATGTCTCCAACACCTTGTGTGCTGTTTTTCTGCCTGAAGACTTCCCCACGCATAAACTTGTGCCTTACGAGACGCCAAAGAAATACTTTGAAATTACTATCAAGACCTATAAAACCAAGTGATACACTAGACTGCTTCGTTCCTCGCAGTGACGCGAAGCGACAACTGAACAACTGACAACTGAACAACTGAACAACTGAACAACTGATGAATATCCTGCACCTACTGAGCTGGTTCCCCACCCCCGACGACCCCACCTTGGGTAACTTCTGCGTCCGCATGATCGACGCACTGCCAGAGGATTGCCATTCCGTCATCCTCTCCGTCTGCGACGGCAAGGACATGACGAAATCGTTTGAGGTCAAGGAGCTTCCTGGGGCGCACCACACCCATGTGCAGATCTACATCCGTCCACCGAAGATTAATGCTGTTCGAAAGCTAAAGATGCTGCGGATGTACCAATACGGATTAAAATACATCAAGCAACGTTTCTTCAAGCCCGACTTGATACACCTGCATGTCACCTACCCTCTTGGCCAGGTGGCCTTGCTTTGGAAGAAGCTCTTTGGCTACAAATATGTCCTCACCGAACACTGGACCATTTACCAACCGCAAAACAAGGACGTTTTGGTCGGCAAGCTGAAGCGGAAAATCGTCAAGATTGCCAATAATGCCGAGCTCATCATGCCCGTCAGCCTTGACTTGCAGCGGTGCATGCAAGGTCACGGGGTGAATAACCGCTTCAAGGTCATTTTTAATCTTGTGAATACGGACATTTTCAAACTTGGAGCGCCACATACCTCAAGCAAGAAAAGTATCCTCCACATCTCCACCTTGCGTGATGAAGCCAAGAACTTCAGTGGCATCTTACGTGTTATTGAAAGATTAAGACAGCAGCGCGACGACTTCGAATTGCATGTCATCCATGACTACGATGCTCCAGAATTCAAGGCGTTTGTAAAAGAACACAACTTGGAGAATTGTGTCATCTTCCATGGTAAGAAAGCCTCTGTCGAGGTAGCCCAAGCCTACCAACAAGCCGACTTTTTCGTGCTGTTCTCCAACTTCGAGAACCTTCCTTGCGTCATTGTGGAGGCATTCGCCAGCGGTGTGCCTGTGTTAAGCACTTCCGTAGGAGGCATTGCCGAAATCCTCTCTCCTGAAAGAGGCATCCTAATCCCACAGGGTGACGAAGACGCTTTACTGCAAGGCATGAAACAACTGCTCGACCATTCTTCAGAATACGACCGTAAAGCCATTCGCGACTACGCCATAAAAACATTTGCTGCCCAAAACATTGGACAGCAAATATTTGAAGCCTACAATACCGTAGTTATTCCTTGACGAACTTCACCGTAGAAACAGTATCACTCTCATCCACGATACGGACGAAATACACGCCTTTTGGCCATGAGGCCACTTCTACGTTATTGTCCTCTCCATGATACACCGCTTGTCCCAAAGCATCAAAAACCTTGATTTCCTTGACTTTGCCTTCGATAGTGAAGCGGTAAGAGGCAGGATTAGGATAAAAGTTCGTTTGGGATGAATGCTCCTGAACAGTTGTCACTTCAACATCAACAGTTGCCATCTCTGACTCACAAGACTCACCATCACGTTCAAAGCTCACCGTCACGCCATAACTAAGCGTGCCCGTCGGAGGATTCGGATCAATGAACTGGTACTGATACGGGTTGTCTATCGTACGAATCAAAACGCCGTCACGATAGAAATTGTAACAAACAAAATCTTCTCCTGTCCAATAATAATCTACCGTTGCACTATAATCGTCTTCGCTCCAGAAGTGATAATACGCTCTCTCAATAAATACGGGATGACAATCGATACCACAATCTATCTCATAGTCAACAATTTCACCAACCTCGGGATAGCCGTCAGAGGCCACGATCAGATTGTCGGCCCAATCGTAAACCTCATACGACACTTCTGAAAGGCTACCATGGGAATAGCAGGTATTGTCGTATGTCCAGAATAAAGTCGCAGTTTGGTGGCTGGGCACTGGCACAGTAAGTGTGGCAGAACCACCACCCCAAAGTCCCACTCGCTGCGACACTTTGCCATCCTCGTCCAGCACAGCGATGAACGACATATCCCAGCCATTGTTGCCGCTATCGGCAAGCTCGAAACGGAGGTCGCATGTCCCACCAACAGTGATAGTGTCTCGCACCACCTTGCTCATCCCCGCTTCATTAGCCGAATACACCGTATAATAATAGGTACCGTTCTTGTCCAATTCATCACGATACCACAAGCGATCCTGGGCGATGTCATAGAAACACTTGACCATCTCGCCATCGCGCATGATCACCACCGAGTCTAGCTTTTCGATAGAATTGCCGTCTCGGGTCAAATACGATGGCGTAATCCAAAGCTCCACATGACGATTCATGGCATCGGAGGCATCAATTTCCAATGTAACCTCCTGAGGCGCATCATAATACTCATCCACCGGATGAAGATTGAAAACAGCATTGTGATACCAAGGGAAGGAATAGAACGTCAAATAAAAGCCATCAATGGCGTAATAGCCGTTATCAAAACCTGCCCAACCCCAATTAAGATGGAACATGTCGTTGTCATCATAACCATCAAGCACGTAGGCATGGCCGCCTGCATCACCCTGCGAGGCATAATAGATAGGCATGCCCGCATCCAAGTTGGTGCGTAAGTCGTTCTTCCACTGTGTATTGCTGCCACCATTTGGCTTATCGCGATGCTCCCAGTCGGGACTATACCTGAAATACTCCAACATGGCAGGGCCTACATTGTAAGAATAGGCGCCACTTGCATTTGGCCCATAACCCATGTCGACGCTCACACCGGCATGGTATTCCAACAAAGCGACGGCATCCACCTCGTATTGCGGACTGGCGAAGTCGAGAAAATCAGGCATCAACTCAAAATGATATGTTGCGTCTTCGAAATTGGCTTCCTGCCAACCATAATCTCCATAGTAGCTGTTGGCATCATAGCCGTGTCCACCTTGCCCATGACGGGGCCATTCCCAATAACGCATGATCTGGCTCATGGCATTGGCCACGCAGCCCGACTTACAATGACCGCTATATACTGAAGAAGGATCTTCTGGTGCCATGTTATTGTAAAGGTCAGTCTGATTCCAAATGGAAGCCAGCAAGGGGCCAACGCTACGGTCGGTTTTCATTACCGAAAGCTTACCTGTCTTCTCCAAACTCGTCCAGTCGGCAACAGCTTCGGCTGTACGTTCATCGTTACGTGCAAACATCTGGCTGAAGCCAGCCTTGTAATTGTCGAAAAAGGTCATCAAGCCATCAGGCAACTGAGCAGTGAAATTACTCTCAGTGGAATAGCCCAAGATAGGTTTAGCACGGTCGTCGGCACTGACAATAACAAATCCTTTCGGCTGCACCGCGAAGACATAAAACGCAGCTTGACCATTTTTGGCAAAAGCCGTATAAGTCAATTTAGCAGAAGCTGACCTCATCTCAGTATTAACCTTCATAAACTTGACACCCAAGGACTTGGCCTTTTGGACATCAACAGGTTTGGCTTGCAGTCCGTTCAGAAACAGAGCAGCAAACAAAAGAATAAATAGCGTCTTTTTCATAATTTGATCCTTATACTATTATCAATCCGCGTTCTTCACCAAGACAAAGGCATCCTTATCGGTTTCTTTCGGAACATACCCTTGATCGTAAACGAAATGGTAGACAGCACCTGCCTTGGTTGTGTAGGTACTCGTAAAGTACTTGAAATCAAAACCTCTCTCCGTCAATTGTTGGCGGCTAGCAAAGCCTTTCCCGGTAGGGTTCAGTTCCAGCAAGATATTATGATTACGGGCTAAGATGCCATTTATCTTTCTTACCACATTGATTTGCTTGTGGGTCTTTTCGTAGTTGTAGCTGTTGCGGCACGAGTCACAGCAGAATTTCTTGTCGACACGCCCAATGATGGGTTCACCGCAGTAGAGGCATTTTCTTTCTTCCATAGTTATCAGTTGTTCAGTTATTCAGTTGTTTAGTTGTTCAGTTGCTTCTGGCTTTTGGCTTTTGGCTACTGGCTTTTGGCAGCTTTATGGCCAAGTAAGACTTTTCTATTTTATAAAGGAGCTGCCAGAAGCAAAAGGCCTGCTGCCAGAAGCCTTCTCCTATTTCGTAAACACATACCTTAATATATTCGCGCCCATCTTAAGGGCTTTCTCACGCGTCTCTTGCGAGTCGTGATGCACACGTTGGTCTTCCCAACCGTCACCAAGGTCGCATTCGTAAGTAAAGATGCAAACAATCCTACCTTCATAAATCAAGGCAAAGAGTTGTGGTGGTTTGTTGTCGTGCTCATGGATCTTCGGCAAGCCGTTCGGGAAGGCATACGGCTTCTTAAAGATCTCGTGTGTATAGGGCAACTCCACAAAATCCAGTTCAGGAAACACCTTCTTCATCTGAGGTTCGATGTATTGCCGGATGCCGTAGTTGTCGTCGATATGCAGAAAACCGCCCGCCAGCATATAGTTGCGCAGGTTTTGCGCCTCTGCCGCATCAAAGACTACATTGCCGTGACCCGTCATGTAGACGTATGGATAGTTGAACAAGTCGGGACTCGATGGCTCCACAGTAGGCACATTCGGGTTGATGTCTGTTCCGATTTCTTGGTTGCAGAAACGCACGAGGTTGGGCAACGAAGTAGGATTTCCATACCAGTCTCCTCCCCCACGGTATTTCAGCAAGGCGATGTTGAGTTGCTGAGCCGAGGCAACGAACGAGAAGGACAATAATATGGCAATCAATAGCTTCTTCATTTCATCTGGTTGATAAGTTGAATCGTATGGCAAGCCACGATGGCCGCCGTTTCGGTACGCAGACGCGCATCGCCAAGACTGCAAGGCACGAAGCCGTTTTCCTTGGCTAAGGCCACCTCCTCGGGACTGAAATCACCTTCAGGACCGATGAGCACCAACACATTTTCACCTTTATGATACAAGTCGCAGAGGCAGTCTTTCACGTCGTCGTCAATCCAAGCGATGAACTTCTGTCCCTCGAAAGGTTGCTTCACCAGTTTTTCGAACGACACCAAGTCCTCCACTTTCGGCAGTCGCGACTTGATGCTCTGCTTCATGGCCGCCACCACCACCTTTTGGAAGCGCTCCACGTTGGCGGCACGGCGCTCGGAATGGTACGACGTGAACAGCCTCACCTTGTCGATGCCGATTTCCGTCGCCTTCTCCAGAAACCACTCCGTGCGCTCGTTGAGTTTGGTCGGCGCAATGGCGATTTCGAGGTTGAAGCCCCAGTGGTCATACCCTTCGCGCTTGTTGGTCAAATTCACGGTCGCCCTTTTCGGCAGTGCCTCTACCAACTCGGCATCGAAGAGAAAGCCCTCGCCGTTGGTCACGCAGAAACGCTCGCCTTCGGTCATGCGCAGCACCTTGACACAGTGCTTCGACTCGTCCTCGGGCAAGGTCGTCAGGCCTTCAGTGGCGTTGGGTATGTAAAAGACATTCATATACTTCTTTAGTCGGGCCTTTCGACAGGCTCAAGGTCCCTTTGTCTCACAGTAAAGCAGGTCCCTAAGCTCGTCGAAGGGCCGGTTTATTACATCCTATTCGGCATTCCGATTCCCAGCAATTCCGAAGCATTGCGCAACAAAGCAGCCACCATGTCGCACACCTGCAAGCGGAACATACGACGGTCGGCATCGGGTTCCTTCAGGATACTGCACTCTTGGTAGAACTGGTTGAATTCCTTGGCGAGGTCGAAGATGAAGTTGGCAATCATTGCGGGGCTGCGGTTCTCAGCGGCTTGGTTCAAGACCATCGGCCAGCCGTACATCATCACGATGATTTCCTTCTCCTTAGGTTGCAAGTCGCTGACCTTCACCTCGCTTTCGAGCTTGATGCCTTGCTCCTCAGCCTTGCGCAGCACCGAGCAGATACGCGCATGCGTGTATTGCACGAACGGGCCCGTGTTGCCGTTGAAGTCAATGGACTCCTCGGGGTTGAAGAGCATGGTCTTCTTCGGGTCGACCTTAAGGATGAAATACTTCAAGGCACCCAAGCCGATGGTGTGATAGAGTTTGTCAGCCTCCTCTGGCGAAAGGTCCTTTGCCTTGCCGAGCTCATCAGAGACAGCTTTAGCTGTGGCCACCATCTCGTCCATAAGGTCGTCGGCATCGACAACGGTGCCCTCGCGCGATTTCATCTTGCCGTTGGGCAACTCCACCATACCATAGGAAAGATGTTCGATATCATTGCCCCACTCACGACCGAGACGTACCAACACACGTTTCAGCACGTCAAAGTGGTAAATCTGTTCATTACCCACAACATAAATCAACTTCTCCGGGTCGTATTCCTTCACACGCAGTTGTGCGGTACCAAGGTCTTGGGTCATATAGACCGATGTGCCGTCGCGGCGGAGCAGGAGCTTCTCATCCAAACCCTCGTCGCGGAGGTCGCACCACACGGAGTTATCGTCGCGGCGATAGAGAACGCCTTTTTCGAGGCCTTCCTGCACCAATGCCTTACCCAGCAGATAAGTCTGCGATTCGTAGTAAATCTTCTCAAAGGACACACCCATGCGCTTGTAGGTCACGTCGAAGCCGTCGTACACCCATTGGTTCATGGTCTCCCAAAGGTGACGCACTTCGGGGTCATTGGCCTCCCATTTCACCAGCATCTCGCGGGCTTCCTGCATCAGCTTGGACTCGGCTTCTGCCTTGGCTTTGGCTTCTTCCTTGGCTTTCTCGTCCAAGGTGTCGTAATTGGCCGGCAGCAAGGATTTCACCTCTTCTTTGAACTTCTTGTCGAACAACACATAGAAGTCACCGATAAGATGGTCACCCTTCTTGCCCGTCGACTCTGGCGTGCAGCCATCGCCCCACTTCAGCCAAGCCAACATGCTCTTGCAGATGTGGATGCCACGGTCGTTGACCAAGTTGACACGCACCACTCTCTTGCCATTGGCTTTCATTATTTCGGAGACACTCCAGCCGAGGAGGTTGTTACGGATATGACCCAAATGCAACGGTTTGTTCGTGTTGGGCGAAGAATACTCAATGACCACATTCTTGCCTGAAACCGGTTTGCGACCAAACTCACGGTTCTCATGGTTCGCCTTGAAGAAATCCATCCAGAACTTGTCAGAAATCAAGAGGTTAAGAAAACCTTTCACCACATTAAACTTGGCGATCATGTCTGATTCCTTGATCATCTCGGCACCCATCTCGTTGGCTAATTGTTCGGGATTGCGACCCGCCAATTTCACGAAGGGGAACACCACGATGGTCATGTCGCCTTCAAACTCAGGGCGCGTCTTCTGGAAATTCACCTGCTGCACAGGCGGTTCCTGTCCGTATAAAGTTTTGAATGACTTTATGAATAAATCTCTTAATACTTGTTCTAACATAACCTAATATTTACATTGGTGCAAAAGTAGTAAATAAGCCCCAAACGTGTGACAAAAATCAAGGAAAATTTGCGACTTAAAACGCATTCTCTCTCCATAAGCAAATAATTTGTATTTTTGTCACCTCAATAGAAACATCATGGAAAATCCGAAATTCGTTATCGCCATCAACCGTGAGTTCGGCTCGGGTGGCAGAGAGATTGCCTACAAACTCGGCGAGCTGCTCAATGTCAATGTTTACGACAAAGCCATTCTTGACACCTTAACCACCAAATTCAACCTAACCGTTGAGGAAATGCAGCGCATCAAAGCTTCCAAACCTAACTGGTGGAACGAATTCTGCCGGTTCTATCAACAGTTCGGTGCTGCCGGACAGGGTGGATATACGCCACAAGAAGACCGTGAGGTGACCTCGCAACAGATCTACCTTGCTGAGACGCAAATACTTCGGGACTTGGCCTCACAGGAGTCGTGCGTCATCATCGGTCGTTCCGGATTCCATATTTTCAGAAACCATCCTTATGCCATGAGAATCTTCTTCATCGCCGACAGGAAAGCCCGTGTGAAACGCGTCATGGAAAAGTTTGCCCTTGACGAAGACGCTGCCAGCATGCGCATCGATAAGATCGACGAGGCTCGGGACACCTACACGCAGACTGTCGCCGGCGTGTCGCGTTACGATGCTCGTAACTACGACTTCGTATTCAACGTCACTCAATTCCCCACCGACCTCGTGGCGCAGTTTCTCGCTGACAACATCAGGAAGAAGTATCCGTTCATAGTGAAATGATCTAAAACTAACCAGAAAACGAGCATCTACCGATTATTCCATTGTCTTTGACCACGTGAAAGCCCCGTATGAAGATAATATAATACATTTTTTATTTCTTTTTTCTTCATAAACTCACCATCAAACCGAAAACTTTCCTATCTTTGCAGTCCGATGAAGTACTTAAACAAGCCATCGGAAAAGATTATTTGCACGGAATCAAATGGTTCCATCAAATTGAATTCCCTTTACCCCATACTGACGGTCACATTGTTGGCCGTCTTTTTTTTGCACCATCACGTGTCTCGCAGTCCTGTATATCCCGCGTCCCACGTCAAAAAATACCAATCAATGAACAATTTCTAAATATCATAAGCCTATGTCAATATCACTGAAAAACCGCAGCTTGATTTCCATCAGCGACTACACACCTGAGGAAATCTGCCACGTCCTCGACATCGCCGAGGACTTCGAGAAAAACCCGCACCAGAACCTGCTGAACGGGCGCATCATCGCCTCGCTCTTCTTCGAGCCTTCCACCCGTACACGCCTAAGCTTTGAAACAGCCATCCAGCTTTTGGGCGGCAACGTCATCGGCTTCAGCAGCACTGCTGGAACAAGCATCCAGAAAGGCGAATCCCTCGCCGACACCATCACCATGGTGGCCAGCTATGCCGACCTTATCGTCATGCGCAACCCCATCGAAGGCTCGGCACGCTTTGCTTCCGAGGTGTCGAAGGTGCCTGTCATCAACGCTGGCGACGGCGCCAACCAACACCCCACCCAGTGTATGCTCGACCTCTACAGCATCCGCAAGACGCAGGGCACACTTGAAAATCTTGAGATCACCCTCGTCGGCGACCTGAAATACGGCCGCACCGTCCACAGCCTCGTGGAGGCCATGTGCAACTTCAACGCGAAGTTCAACCTCGTCTCGCCCGTCGAGTTGAAACTGCCGAGCGTGGTGAAGCAACACATCAAAGACCGCAACCTCGAGTACCACCAATACACCGAGTTGGAGGACGCCATCCCCCACTCCGACATCATCTACATGACCCGCATCCAGCGCGAGCGCTTCCCCGACCCCGAGGAATACGAGAAGGTGAAGAACTCCTACGTGCTGCGCAACGCCATGCTGGATAACTCCAAGCCCAACTGCCGTGTACTGCACCCGCTGCCGCGCGTCAACGAGATCCACGTGGACGTCGATGCCAACCCGAAGGCCTATTACTTCCAACAGGCACAAAACGGTGTCTACGCCCGTCAAGCCCTCATCGCTTCTATTCTGGGTCTTAAATAATCACAAAACCCACAAAACAATGCAAAACCTTTTGAATGATGAGGGCGGCACGCAACCGCGTTGCCGCTGGGAAGCAGGCCGGTTGGCTGCTTCCCCTACCAAATCAAGGTTTTGAGGGTTTTGCAAGTTTTGTGACAAACAACAATTGACTACGTCGAATCAAAGATTTAAACAATTAAACAACCAACAATTCAACATATAGCAGACATGGAAAAAAAGAAAGAACTGACTGTGAGCGCCATTGAGAATGGCACCGTCATCGACCATATCCCCGCCGACAAAGTGTTCCAAGTTGTCAAGATCCTGGGCTTGGATAGAGTCAGCACCCCAGTGTATTTCGGCATCAACGTAGAAAGCAAGAAATACGGCACCAAGGGCTTTATCAAAGCTTCCAACAAGTACTTTGAACCCGAAGACGTGAACAAGATTGCCCTCGTCGCTCCCACGGCTTCCATCATCGAAATCAAGGACTTCGAGGTCATCAACAAGCAGACGGTGACCATCCCTGAGAGCATCGAGCATATTGTGAAGTGCTTCAACCCCAATTGCGTCACCAACAAGGAGCACGATGTGCCGACCAAGTTCACCGTCATCAAGGATACTCAGGGCAACATCAAGCTACACTGCCACTATTGCGAAAAGAACACTACACAAGACAAACTTGAATTCATTTAAGGACGGAGGACAAAAGACGGAGGACGGTCCCAAGTCCTAAGTCCCAAGTCCCTTATCAATCTAAATCATGAAAAAAGCTGCAATTATCATCGCCATTATCGTAGGCGTCATTCTCCTTTGGGGATGGTCGGCTTACAACGGCCTTGTGGGCAAACAGGAAGCCATGGCAAAGGCTTGGGGACAAGTGGAGAACGTCTACCAACGCCGTGCCGACCTGATTCCCAACCTCGTCGCTGTAGTGAAAGACTACGCCGAATACGAACAAGGCACCATCCTTGCCGTCACCGAAGCACGTGCCAAAGCTGCTGCAACCACGGTTAACACGGAGAATTTCGACGAGAACGAGATGAAGGCCTTTGATGCAGCCCAAGAAGAATTGGGCAAATCCATGAACCGACTTTTAGTCTCCATCGAAAACTACCCAGACTTGAAGGCGAGTGAGAACTATCTCACCCTGCAAGCACAGCTGGAAGGCTGCGAAAACCGCATCCAGACCGAGCGTGAACGCTTCAACGAAGCCGCCAAGGTTTACAACCAAAGCCTCCGCCGCTTCCCGACCAATTTGCTTGCCAAGATGTTCGGTTTCGAGAAACGGGCCTATTTTGAGGCAGATGCCGGTGCCGAAAAGGTCCCTGAGACTTTCTAATCGCCAATCAACAAAACAGAATCGGGCGAAACCCATTGGGTTCCGCCCGATTTCATTTCTGTGGAAGCCTCATCTTCTCCTACTACACCCAAAACCACCTTTTTGAGGTTGATGGGAGGAGGGAATACCAATCATCTTGAAAACATTACCATTTGAACCTGGTAATGATTTGCTTATCAATCTATTATCATCCCCAATTAAGAGATAAAACGTGCAATCCAATGATGGGTCATACAGATTCAAAACATTTCCATTTCTTTTAAAAGTTCCTTTTGAAAAAGGACAATCTCTAAACCCAAAGCAATACGTATTGTTTTCATACACGTCTAAATCAAATGCAAACTTTATCGCCTTGTACTTTCCATACGTTAGATTATGTAATTCCTTATTCTGAACACTGTATCGATCGCGCTCTTCTTGAATATTAGCCTTGTTTATGTCTTCGTCAATTCCACCAGGAATATCCGTGCGATAGGATGTTACAGGAAACATAAAGCACTTGCCTTTCATAAACCCAAAGCCTTTTTGCATCAACAATGTTTCATCGGCCAAAACCATTTCCATTTGATAATCGTGTAATGCATCCATCAAAACAATACGATCATCTTCAATCTTGTATTTACCATACGAGAGCACAACAACGTATACTATATCCTCCGTTTCTTGACTCGAAACTTCAATATAATAATCATCGCTGTCAATAAACTCAATAAAACAAGACAACCGTTCCTGTTCCATCTCCATTTCATAGGACTTACCAGCTACCGACGGCTGAGCAAAGCCATGCAAAGACGCCAATGCAACTATGCAAAACAACAACTTCTTCAACATAACAATCTATTTAGATGATTTACAATAACATGCAGCAAATATACAAAAATAACGCACCAATTGGTGCGTTATTATCAGTATCCGTACTTTTTTCAGCTCATTAGTATACCATATTTAGAACTGGAAATAGATAAAAGGCTGGACGTCGCTGCTCTTGATTTGCAAGATGCATTGGATGAGGATGATAAAGGCCACCACCTTGACCAAAAACGGTGTGCGAATGTAAGCCCGTTCCACTTTGCCAAACTTCGACGAGGGAATGGCGTGAATGGCGACAGCCAACAAAAGCAACAGCACAAAGAGCTTGCGGGTCTCGAAGAAGACGGGCAGATAAGCAAGGTCGAACGAATTGAACACTTGGCCTATGATCTCCCAAGCCGTAGCGAAGCTGTCGGCGCGGAAGAAAATCCAAAGGAAGATGACGAAATGTAGGGTGATAAACCAACCAATGATCCGAGCTATACGATACTCTTTAAGCTTTCCCTTGGTGATTTTCTGCCACAATTTGTCGACGATAAGACCTACACCATGCATTCCTCCCCAGAAGATGAATTTCCAGTTGGCACCATGCCATAAACCACCAAGCAACATGGTGATAAGGAGGTTTAAATAGGTACGGAATTTACCCTTGCGGTTGCCGCCCAAAGGAATGTAGAGATAATCGCGCAGCCACGACGAAAGGCTGATGTGCCACCGCCTCCAAAAGTCAGTCAACGAAGTGCTTTGGTAGGGCTTGTTGAAGTTGATGCCCAAGTCGAAGCCCATCATCTTGCCCATACCGATAGCCATGTCGGTATAACCCGAGAAGTCGCAATAGATCTGTATCGCATAACCATAGATGGCCATCAAAGTCTCCACGCCTGAATATGCGCCAGGATTGGCAAACACGAGGTCGTTGTATTGAGAAAGATAATCGGCCAAGATGGACTTTTTGAACAAGCCCATCATAATCAGGAAAAAGCCTTTCTCTATCTCGTTACGGTCTAATACGATGTCTTTCTTCAGCTGGGGCAGGAAACTCTTTGCACGAACGATAGGTCCAGCCACCAGTTGCGGGAAGAAAGTGATATAGAAGGCATAGTCGAGAAAGTCCTTCTCCTCCTCCAACTCACGACGATAAACGTCGATGGCATAGCTCAACAGCTGGAAAGAATAGAAGGAGATACCCACCGGCAGCAGGATGTCCCAATGATGGAACTCCTTCCCAATGATCAAGAAGAAATTCTCGCCCAAGAAATTGGCATACTTGAAATAGCCCAAAACGCCTAAAACCACAACAACAATGCCTGCGAGCCACCACTTGCGCCCGCCGCCTTCGCAACGACTCATGCGACGCGTCATCAAATAGACCGCCACCAAAGTACCAATGAGCAGCAGCACAAAGATGCCGCTGGTTTTATAGTAGAAAAACAAGCTAAAAGCCAGCAGGAAGAGTGTGCGCGGCCTCTTGTGACGATAAACAGCCGCATAAATCGCCAGCACCAAGATGCCCAACACCAGAAACTCAAAACTGTTGAACAACAACGGAGCCTCTGGACGGTAGACAAAAATATCGTATAGCAATTCCTTGAAGTTCATTCTCTGACCATTTGCAGTATCGTCGTATGAGGGACTTTATTATACTTTTGTTCCGGCGGCGTCATCTCAATGGGCGAATGGGCATCGCGACTGAGATAGACAGCGATGGAGTCCATCCACATGGAGGCCGATTCCCTGGTAGGATGCGCACCGTCCTTATAGCGGTCATACTTCAGTTTCTTCGACTCGAAATAGCGCGATTCACCCACATTGGTGACAATCATCTCATTGATGCCCGTATCGTCTTTCCAGTTGGGCGGGCCGACCCATACAAAAGGCGTCCTGCCAAGCTGTTTGACTATGTGTTTGACATAATCCGTACGCTTCTCAATGATGTCGCGTACAAAAAGCTCGTTGGAACCTATGGTCAGCAAGACGTAGGTAGGCTCATGCTTTTTGATGAAATAGGATATGGTGTCGCTAGTGCCATATTGTTTGGTAGTGGCGCCATACCAGATCACACAATACATGTCGTATCCTTTAGCTATGCAATAGTCGTTCAGGCGGATACGCAGATACTCGTTCATCGAATCGCCAATCAACAAGAAATGCACCTTTCCAGTGGAGTCGGTTGGCGACAAGGTGCTATCTTTCACCGGTTCTTCAACCACCAGTGTATCAATGGTCTTCAGAGTATCCTGCTTGAGCGTATCACTAACGGCATACTTGGCAATGCTCATTTTCTTTAGGTCAAAAGAGACCAAGGTATCCTTGCATAGGAAGGCATAGCATGAAAACAGCATCAAACTCACTACCATCAAGGCCAGATAGCCCCAATAGGAACGAGGGATGCGGCTGCGTCGCTTTGCGTTTTTGTCGGTCATCACTGATTCTTTTTCTGGCTAAAGAGCCAATGGAAGATTCCAGGAGTGGAAAAAGCCTGGTCCCAACACAAATGGCCCAATTGGGAATAGGTGACATACTTCAGCTTGGTGTTGCCTGCAGTCCGCAAGGCATTCACCATTTGTGCACTACGTATGGGTTTCACCAGTTTGTCCTTTTGCCCGTGAAACACATATATGGGCATGTCTTTCATCCTTTTGGCATAAGCGGGGTCGCCACCGCCGCAGATGGCTATGCCAGCAGCAAAAGTCTCAGGACGACGTTGCAGCGCATCCCACACGCCAAAGCCTCCCATCGAGATGCCGCAGACATACACACGGTTGGAATCCGTAACACCACATCCATTGAGGCAATCTATCAAAGAAAACACGGCTTTCATTTGGGCAGTCGGTTCCGCTTCCATCTGATGTTCGGGAAGTGTCCAATCGGTATTCACCCAACGCTGTTCATTCGGGCATTGAGGAACCAAAAGGACGAACGGGTATTGATTCGTCACCGAATCTTCAAGGAAAAAACGTATGCAATGAAAGAGCTGGTTACTATTGTCATTGCCACGCTCCCCTGCCCCATGCAAGAATACCACTAGCGGCACAGCCTCGGTCGTAGATTCAGCTTTCACGGAACGATAAAGTCGGTAAGGAAGCGTGTCATTGCCTTCCACATACCTCCCCGACTCAAACAGCGTTGTATCAGGAAATGGAGGAGCGACATTCTTATTCCCCTGCGCCCATAGGGTGTTCCCAGCCATCAATGCCAGGAACACAAAGAAGCCCATCAGCCTCGATGTGATGCGAAACAGTCCCATATACTATTGAAATCAAGCCTGAGCTGTAGGAGCACCCATGCTGAACGGGGCAATGCCACCGCCGTCGGTGATGGTGCCAAACTGCTGCTCATATTTGGCGATATTGTCGGCCAAAGCCTTGTACAGACGCTTGGCATTCAATGGGTTCATGATTACTCTTGAACGGACCTTGGCCTTCGGTGTGCCCGGCATCATCTGGGCGAAGTCGACGATAAACTCATTGGGCGAGTGGGTGATGATGGCCAGATTGGAGTACTTGCCTTCTGCAACCTCATCACTGATTTCGATATTCAATTGGTTTTTCTGATTGTTTTCCATCTTGTTTTTCATATTAAAAAGCGGGGACAGCCTTTCGGTCGTCCCCGCTTAGTTCAACACTTGTTAGAGAGCGGCCTTATCTTGCAGCTCCTCGTACTCTTCACGAGAACCCACAATCAAGTCCTCATACTCACGCAGACCTGTACCGGCAGGAATCTTATGACCTACGATCACATTCTCCTTCATGCCGAGCAGGAAGTCGCTCTTGGCTGCAATAGCAGCGTTGGTCAACACCTTGGTGGTCTCCTGGAAGGAGGCAGCCGAGATGAAGCTGTCGGTAGCCAATGCTGCACGGGTGATACCTTGCAGCACCTGCTTGGCAGTTGCAGGACGGGCAGGACGCACCTGAGGCAGCGTCAAGTCCTTACGTTTCAGGGCTGACTCTTCCTCACGAAGCTTCATAGCCGAAACAATTTCGCCCTTCATAAGCTTCTCGGAAGCGCCGTTGTCTTCCACAAAGAACTTACCATAGATGTCATCGTTCTCTTCTTGGAAAGTCAGCTTATTGACCAACTCGCCTTGCAGGAAACGGGTGTCGCCCGGATCGACGATCTCGACCTTACGCATCATCTGACGCACGATGACCTCAAAGTGCTTGTCGTTGATGACCACACCTTGCTGACGATACACGCTCTGGGCCTCATTGACGATGTATTCTTGCACCTTCATGGGTCCCATGATCTCCAGGATGCTGTTAGGCGTGATGACACCTTCGGAAAGCGGTTGACCAGCCTTCACGAAGTCGTTCTCCTGAGCCAGAATCTGCTTCGAAGTCGGGATGAGGTAACGTTTCTCCTCACCTGTCTTGGCCGTCACAACGACCTCACGGTTGCCGCGCTTCAGTTTCTTCTCGAGGTGGACGATACCGTCAATCTCGGAAACCACAGCCGGGTCGATAGAGTTACGGGCCTCAAACAGTTCCTGCACACGAGGCAGACCACCAGTGATATCGCCGCCGCCAGAGACATTACGCGGGATACGCACCAGCTGGTCACCAGCGGTGATGGCGTCGCCTTCGCCAACGATGACGTGGGCGTCGACAGGCAAGTCGTAGGAAACCAAGGTCTCGCCGTTCTCATCAACGATGTCGATGAGCGGGTTCTTGGCGCCTCTCTTACCTTCGATGATGACACGCTCGATGAAGCCGGTCTCAGCGATGGTCTCGTTACGATAGGTAACACCTTCAATTACATTCTGGAAGCGGACTTTACCGCTGTGCTCAGAAATGATAGTGGCATTATAGGGATCCCATTCGCAAATCTTGTCGCCCTTCTTCACCTGATCGCCAGACTTGAAGAACAACTTGGCACCGTAAGGAACATTGGTCGTCATCAAAACGACGTCGGTATGGTTGTCGTGCAGCTTCAATTCAGCCGAACGACCGATGACAATTTGATACTTGTCGCCATCCTTGTCGACCTCGACGGAACGAAGTTCGTCGATTTCGAGATAGCCGTCATACTTGGCTTCGGTGCTATTGGCCACCAGACCCTTTGAAGCCTTACCACCAGAGTGGAAAGTACGCAGGGTCAGCTGGGTACCAGGCTCACCGATGGACTGTGCGGCGATAACGCCCACAGCCTCACCTTTCTGCACCAGCTTGCTCGACGACAGGTTACGGCCGTAGCAGTTAGCGCACACGCCGCGCTTCGACTCGCAGGTCAACACGGAACGGATTTCGACGCTCTCTAACGGCGATTCGTCGATAGCCTCAGCCAGGGCTTCGTTGAGCTCTTGTCCACTGGCAGCGATGAGTTCGCCAGTCTGGGGATGGAACACATCGTGCAAGGCCACACGACCAAGGATGCGGTCGTACAACAAGGAGTGCTTGCCCGGCTCCTTGATCTCCTCACCACGCGAGATGGTCATACCACGGAGCGTACCGCAGTCCTTCTCAGTGATGATGACATCGTGAGCCACGTCAACCAGACGACGGGTCAGGTAACCAGCGTCAGCGGTCTTCAGAGCGGTATCGGCCAAACCCTTACGAGCACCGTGGGTGGAGATGAAGTACTCCAACACCGACAGACCCTCTTGGAAGTTCGACAGAATCGGGTTCTCGATGATTTCGGAGCCGCCCGAGCCAGCCTTCATAGGCTTGGCCATCAGACCTCTCATGCCGCAGAGCTGCGACACCTGAGCTTCGGAACCACGAGCACCAGAGTGCAACATCATGTACACAGGATTGAAGCCTTGGTCGTCGCTCGACAACACCTTCATCACCTCTTGGGTCAGCTTGGCGTTGACGTCAGTCCAAAGGTCAACAATCTGGTTGTAACGTTCGTTGGGACCCATAAAGCCCATCTTCTCGAACTCACGGATCTCAGCGGCCTTAGCATTAGCATCAGAAATGAGGTTGCTCTTCATTTGAGGCACAAGGACATTGCCTAAGTTGAAGGACAAGCCACCCTTGTATGCCTGATAGTAACCCATGTTCTTGATGTCGTCAAGGAACTTGGTGGTGACGGCAGTGCCTTCCATACGCACCATGTCACCAACAATGCTACGGAGCGACTTCTTGGTCAATAGCTCGTTGATGAAGCCGTGGTCATCGGGCACTACTTGGTTGAAGATGACTCGACCCACAGTGGTCTCAACAAGCTTCGTGACGAGTTTGTCATCCTCACGCACCTTGACACGCACCTTAATAATAGCGTGCATGTCGGCACGACCCTCATTGTGGGCAATAATCACCTCTTCCGGCGAATAGAACGACATGCCTTCACCCTTCACAGGATGCTCAGGCGTGCTCTTGCGCGGCTTGGTGATGTAGTACAGACCCAAAACCATGTCCTGCGAAGGCAGCGTAATAGGAGCGCCATTCGAGGGGTTCAGGATGTTGTGTGAAGCCAGCATCAAGATCTGGGCTTCGAGCACTGCGGCATTGCCCAATGGTACGTGGACAGCCATCTGGTCACCGTCGAAGTCAGCGTTGAATGCCGTACACACCAAGGGGTGCAGACGGATTGCCTTACCTTCGATGAGCTTCGGTTGGAAGGCCTGGATACCCAGACGGTGCAGCGTAGGAGCACGGTTCAGCAGGATCGGGTGACCCTTCAGGATATTTTCGAGGATGTCCCAAACAACGGGATCCTTGCGATCAACAATCTTCTTAGCCGACTTCACAGTTTTGACGATGCCACGCTCAATGAGCTTACGGATCACAAACGGCTTGAATAGTTCAGCGGCCATATCCTTAGGCAGACCGCATTCGTTCATGTTCAGGTCGGGACCGACCACGATAACGGAACGGCCTGAGTAGTCGACACGTTTACCGAGCAGGTTCTGACGGAAACGACCTTGCTTACCTTTCAGGCTATCGCTTAACGACTTCAGCGGACGGTTCGAGTCGGTCTTCACCGCGCTCGACTTGCGCGAATTGTCGAACAACGAGTCGACTGCCTCTTGCAGCATACGTTTCTCATTACGCATGATGACGTCAGGTGCGTTGATTTCGATCAAACGCTTCAGACGATTGTTACGAATGATGACACGACGGTAGAGATCGTTCAAGTCGGAAGTGGCAAAACGGCCACCATCCAACGGGACGAGAGGACGCAACTCCGGAGGAATCACCGGCACCACCTTCACAATCATCCATTCGGGACGATTTTCAATGTGGGTGTTGGCCTCTCTGAAAGCCTCGAACACTTGCAAGCGCTTCAGAAGCTCCTGCTTCTTCTGCTGGGCCTTCACTTCATTGGCTTCAGCACGCAGACGGTTGGCTTCCTCGTCGATGTTGAGGCGTGACAAAAGGTCGTAGATAGCCTCAGCACCCATCTTGGCAATAAACTTGTTAGGATCATCCTCTGGCAGATACTGGTTCTCAATCGGTATCATCTCCATAAGGTCAAGATACTCTTCCTCAGTGAGGAATTCCAACTTCGTGACTTTACGGCCTTCGTTGTCGTTGGGAATCTCCTTGCCTTCAAGAATACCACCTTGGATCACGACGTAGCGCTCGTAATAGATGATAGCATCGAGCTTCTTGGTAGGAATACCGAGCAGGGCACCAATCTTATTGGGCAATGAACGGAAATACCAGATGTGGGCGACAGGAACCACCAACGAGATGTGACCCATACGCTCACGTCTGACCTTCTTCTCCGTTACCTCCACACCGCAGTGGTCGCAGATGATGTTCTTGTAACGGATTCTCTTGTACTTACCGCAGTGGCATTCCCAGTCCTTCACAGGACCAAAGATGCGCTCACAGAACAGACCATCGCGCTCGGGTTTATAAGTACGGTAGTTGATGGTTTCAGGTTTCAACACCTCTCCGTGTGAACGGGCAAGGATCGATTCCGGCGAAGCCAAACTCACCGTTATGCTAGCGAAGTTGCTATTGACTATATTGT
>Ga0247610_10000290_pt1 | contig 78752 bp, 85 predicted proteins | sample 174DNAGHGhighgp2_FD_193483 | JGI IMG/M metagenome (GOLD analysis project Ga0247610, IMG submission 193483) | Sheep rumen microbial communities from Palmerston North, Manawatu-Wanganui, New Zealand - 1742 DNA GHGhigh gp2 | ecosystem: Host-associated > Mammals > Digestive system > Stomach > Rumen...
ATTCAAAAAAACATCAAAATAGTTATAAAAAACAGATAAATTTTTTTAAATCACAAATTTATCTGTTTCTCTTAGTATTTATCTAGGTTTACACATTTTTTACTTCACACTAGAAATTCTAGAACCAAAAAATCTCTATTAAGAGATTTTTTATTTTAGTCATGTACTTCATCTAAAGGAGCAACTAATAATCCTATATTAATTAATCCTGCAATACCAACTATTGTGTATATAATTCTTGATAGTATTGTATCAACACCGAATATAGCACTAACTAAGTTGAAATTTAATAGTCCAATTAATCCCCAGTTAATCGCACCAATTATTGTAAATGCAAGTGCTATTTTTTGAAGAATTTTCAATTTATAATCCTCCTTCCTTATAACTATTAATAGTTTAAACTTTTTTTTAAAAAATATTCATAATTAAATATAAAAACAATATAATTTATTGTAATTCAAAGGGAGGGTTATGAAAAAATTAATTATATTGTTTATTGGAGTATGTTTATTTATGTGTGGATGTGGTACTTATAATGAGGAAAAAGCTCTTAAAGATTTTAAAGATCTTGTAAATAATAACAAAACTTATTATTTAGAAGGTAAGATGTCTATATTAAGTGGTGAAAGGAATTATAATTATGATGTAAAAGTTTCTTATATGCAAGGAAGCTATTACAAAGTAGATTTACTAAATACTGATAATTCTCATGAACAAATAATTCTTAAGAATGATGAAGGGGTATATGTAATTACACCTAATTTAAATAAGAGTTTTAAATTTCAAAGTGACTGGCCTAATAATAGTTCTCAAGCATATATTATGGAAACTATATTAAATGATTTAGATAAGGATAGCAGCAGAGGATTTGAAGAAAAAGATGGTAAATATATTATGAATAGTAGTGTTAATTATCCTAATAATAGTAATTTAAAAACTCAAAAAGTAACATTTAATAGTAAAATGGAACCTGAAAAAGTTGAAATTTTAAATGATAATGGTATTGCTAATATAACAATGACATTTACTAAAATAGAATGGGCTAAAAAATTTGATAAAGATTATTTTAGTTTAAATTCTAATATAGAAGAGGATTGCTGTAAAGAATCAAAAGAAACAGGCAGTGTAGATGATGTAATATATCCCATGTATATTCCTGTAGGTACTAAATTTCAAAATCAAGAAGTTGTAAAATCAGATGGATCTGAAAGAGTAATATTAACATTTGAAGGAGCTAAACCATTTATATTAGTTGAAGAGGTATCAAATGCATCTAAAGAATTTGAAGTTACATCTGCAACAGGAGATTTAGTATTTTATGAAACAATATTAGGAGCTTTGACTGATACATCTGTAAGTTGGTCACAGGGTGGAATGGATTATTATATAATTGGCCAAAATTTATCAAATGAAGAGTTATTACAAATAGCATCTTCAACCGCATCGGTGGCAGTAGTTAAGTAGAATAAAATTCTACTTTTTTTATTTCAAAAAAAGTGTTTTCAAAAATTTTTGCGTATAATTATAATAGAGGGCAAGAAAGATACAATGGTATCTTTTTTATTTTCTAGAAAGGAGGTAAATTGTGAAGCAAGATAAAATGTATTTAATTAACAAAATATTTAATGACAATACAATAAGAACAATATGGGATAAAGAAAAAGAAAAGTATTATATTAGTGTTGTAGATATTGTTGGAGTATTATCTGAAAGTGATAATCCAAGAAATTATTGGAAGGTTTTAAAATTTCGCTTGAAAGAAGAGGGAAATCAGTCGGTTACAAATTGTAACCAACTGAAATTAAAATCTTCTGATGGAAAATATTACAAAACAGATGTTGTTGATATAGAAGGAATGTTTAGAATTATAGAATCAATCCCTAGTAAGAATGCTGAGTCTATTAAACAGTGGTTAGCACACTTAGGTAGTGAAAGAATAGATGAAGTATTTAATCCATCAATAACAGTACAAAGAGCAATAGACACATATCGTAAGAAAGGTTATGATGAAGAATGGATTATTAAAAGAATTAAAGGTATACAAGATAGAAAAAAATTAACAGACGTATGGAAAGAAAATGGTATTGAAAGTGATATTGAATATTCAATATTAACTAATGAAATATATAAAGAATGGTCTGGAATGACAACTAAGCAGTATAAAGAATACAAAGGATTAAGAAAAGAATCTTTAAGAGATAATATGTCTGATTTAGAAATTGCACTTGCTGATTTAGGCGAACTTACAACAAGAGAATTAACCAAAAAGAAAAAGCCTTATGGATTATATCAAAATAAGAGAATTGCTAAACTTGGTGGGCATGCTACTAAAGTAGCAAAAGAAGATATTGAAAAAAATTTAGAAGACAAAATTGTTACATCCATTAATAAGTTGGATTATAAATATGTGGATAATAAAAAATAGATATTTTACTTTTTTTATTGTGTGCTATAATTATAATTGGAGGTAAAATATGAGAGATGTTGGTACAATTGTAAGGGGTATTAGAACTGGAGTTATCAAAGAAGGAGATAACTTAGCAGAAAGGGTTGTTGATTCAGTTTTAAAAGCGAGTGAATCAGAAAATTTTAAGTTAGAAGATAGAGATATAATTGCTATTACAGAAGCAGTAGTTGGTATAAGTGCTGGTAATTATGCAACACTTGATCAAATCGCTAAAGATGTTAAAAATAAATTTAAATCTAATGAAATTGGTATTGTATTTCCAATATTAAGTAGAAATAGATTTGCAGTTTGTCTTCAAGCAATGGCCAGAGCAATGGATAAAATAACTATATTACTTTCTTATCCATCAGATGAAGTGGGAAATGATATACTAGATAAGAAATTATTAAAAGAATATAACATTAATCCTTATAGTGATGTTATAAGTGAGAAAGAATATACTGAAAAATTTGGTACTTTTAAACATATATTTACCGGTGTAAATATGGTTGATTTCTATAGAGATTTAGTTAAAAGTGAAAACTGTGAAGTTGAATTTGTATTTAGTAATAATCCACTTACAATATTAGGATATACAAAAAATGTATTATGTGCAGATATTCATACAAGATTTGAAACTAAAGAATTATTAAAAAATAATGGAGCTGAAATAGTACTTGGAATGGATGATATAATGACATCTTCTGTTGATGGAAGTGGATTTAATTCAAAATATGGATTACTTGGTTCAAATAGATCTACTGAAGATAAAGTAAAATTATTCCCAGAAAATGGTCAAGAATTAGTTGAGAATATTCAAAAGATGATTAAAGAAAAAACAGGTGCTACTGTAGAAGTCATGGTATATGGTGATGGAGCATTCAAAGATCCAGTTGGAAAGATTTGGGAACTTGCTGATCCAGTAGTTTCTCCTGCATACACTAAAGGATTAGAAGGAAGCCCTAATGAATTAAAACTTAAATATTTATCTGATAATAAGTTTAAGACTTTAAAAGGCGAAGATTTGAATAATGCAATTAGAGAAGAAATAAAACATAAAGATTCAAATTTAAAAGGTCAAATGGCAACTCAGGGAACTACACCTAGAAGATATACTGATTTAATTGGCTCTCTATGTGATTTAACATCCGGTTCTGGTGATAAAGGAACTCCAGTTGTATTAATTCAAAGATATTTTGTTAACTATGGTGAGTAATAACTTGTAAAAGTTATTACTTTTTTTTATAATATTCTTATGGAAATATTAATAGAAAAACTTGATAATGAAGGTAATGGTTTATCACATATAGATGGTAAAATTATTTTTATATCTAAATGTTTAGAAGGGGAACTTGTAGATATTGATATTATTAAAGAAACAAAAAAATATTATGTTGGTAAACTTAATAAAGTAATAATTCCTTCTAAAAAAAGAATAGATCCTTTATGTAAACATTTTAATAAATGTGGAGGATGTAATTTACTAAATCTTGAATATAAAGATACTTTAGAATATAAAGAAAACAAAATAAAAGAAATATTTAAAAAATATTTGAACTATAATTTAAATGTTAATGTGATTGAATCAGGTAATAAATTAAATTATAGGAATAAATTAATTCTTCATATTGAAAATAATAAGTTAGGTTTAATAGATGAAAATAATAAAGTATTTAATATAGATGAATGTTATCTAGTTAATAAAAGTATTAATAATATTATTGGATATATTAAATCTTTAAATATAAATAATGGTAAAGTTCAAATTAGAAGTAATGATAAAGATGAATTGTTAATATCAATTGATACTAAAGATAAAATAGATTTAAAAAATATTAATGATAATATAAAAGGTATTATTTTAAATAATAAAGTTATTTATGGAGAAGATTATTTTATTGAAACAATAAATAATTTGAAATTTAAAGTTAGTTATAATTCATTCTTTCAAATAAATAGAGATATTAATAGTAAATTATTTAATATAATAAATGATAATATAAATAATAATGATAAAGTACTAGATTTATATTGTGGAGTGGGTTCAATAGGGATTAATGCATCTTTAAAGGCAAATAAAGTATTAGGAATTGATAATTTAGAAAGTAATATTAAAGATGCTAATGATAATAAGAAATTAAATAACATAAAAAATATAGAATTTATTTATGGAGATGCTTCAATATTTCCAAAATATATTGATAAAGATATAGATACAATTATAGTAGATCCACCAAGAAACGGATTAAATAAATTTACATTAAAAAATATATTAGAGTATAAGCCTAAAAAACTAATATATGTGTCATGTGATCCTTTTACATTAGTAAGAGATTTAAAAGAATTAATGAATATATATAATATAAATAAATATTATTTACTTGATATGTTTCCATATACTCATCACATCGAGTCAGTTATATTTTTAGAAAGAAAATGAAATATGGTATAATAAACATTGTGAATTTTTAATGAGGAGGGGGATAACATATGATAGTTCTTGATGAATTTATTTGGAAAGAGGACCACTATGTCTATCACATTACAAATGCTGATGCAATGGTATCTATTTGCGAAGAGGGATTAAAACCATTATGTGGCGAACGAAGTAAGTCAGTAGGCGAAGATATAAAAGGTATATTCTTTTTTGATGGATTACCTAGTACAAATGAATGGATTGAAATGTTGTATGAAAATGCTAATGCTGAAGAATTAGAATTGTTAAGATTTAATTTAAAAGATAGAAAATGGATTATGCACAATGGCGAAGATTTTTATTTAACAGAAGGAATCCCCGCAAATAAAATAGAATATGTAAGAGTATTTGATACAAAAAATAAATTTTATACGACTATAGATAATCTTGATTATGATTATGTTTCACAGTATTTATTAATATGGAGAGACTTAGAAGACTATAAAGTGTTTAAGGAAGTTAAAAAAAGAACATTAGCGTTAAAGAAGGAATAGTATGAGAAATATTGCAAAAGATTTATTTAAATTACAAGATAAAAAATATAGAGAAATGCAAATAAAAATAATTCCAAATATTGATCCTAATTCTATAATAGGAGTTCGTACTCCGGAATTAAGAAAATATGCAAAAGATTTATTTAAAAGTAATAATTATAAATCTTTTTTAGAAAATTTGCCTCATAAATATTTTGATGAAAATCAATTACATGCATTTATTATTTCAGAATTATATGATTATAACGAATGTATAACTTACACAAATAAATTTTTACCTTATGTAAATAATTGGGCAACTTGTGATCAAATGTCACCTAAAGTATTTAAAAAACATAAAGAAGAGTTATTAAAGGAAATAAAAATATGGATTAAATCAAAGAAAACATACACTATTCGTTTTGGTATAGGAAAACTTATGCAACTTTATCTAGATGATAATTTTAAAGAAGAATATTTAGAGTTAGTATCTAATATTAAGTCAAAAGAGTATTATGTAAATATGATGATAGCATGGTATTTTGCAACTGCTTTAGCAAAGCAATATGATACAACTATAAAGTATATTGAAAATAATAAATTAGATAAATGGACACATAATAAAACAATTCAAAAGGCAATTGAAAGTTATAGAATTACTAGTGAACAAAAAGAATATTTAAGAAGTTTAAAAATAAAGTAGGTGGAATATGGAACCAAGAGAGTTTTTAGATATATTACATGTGGTAGAAAGACTTAAAGATACAAAAAGACACTGTACAACTTCGAATGGTAGAGTTGAAAGTGTTGCAGAGCATAGTTGGAGAATTTCTTTAATGGCATTTTTATTAAAAAATGAATTTCCTGATGCCAATATGGATAAAGTTACAAACATGTGCTTGATTCATGATTTAGGTGAATGTTTTACTGGAGACATACCCACATTTATTAAAACAGAAGAAGACAGAATCACCGAGGATGACTTATTAATTGAATGGGTTAAATCATTACCAAAAGAAGTATCAAATGAGATGGCTTCTTTATATGAAGAAATGAATGAACAAAAGACAATAGAATCAAAAATATATAAAGCTCTAGATAAGTTAGAAGCAGTTATCCAACATAATGAATCTCCAATAAGTACTTGGGAAGAACATGAATATGAACTTAATAAAACTTATGCATTTGATACAGTAAGATTTTCTACTTGGTTAACTAGTTTAAGAGAAGAAATTTTAAAAGATACTATAAATAAAATAAATAATGAAACTAAAGTATTAAGAAAATAGGAGGAATATGAATTTCATATATAAATTTAGAAATTTTATGAATGGAAGATATGGAACTGACGAATTAAATAGTTTTATATTTAAGATATATGTTTTATTATTAATAATAAATATATTCATCAAATCTAATATTATATTCTATATAGAATTATTCTTATTACTGATTATTTTATTAAGATATTTTTCTAAAAATATTTATAAAAGAGGTAGAGAAAACAGAGCATTTCTTAATATAAAAAACAAACTTATATTTAAGGATGATAAAATATATAGAAGATGCCATAAATGTAAGATTAAATTAAAATTACCTTTACCAAGTAAAATAGGAATTAAGAAAGTAAAGTGTCCAGAATGTGGACATAGAAATAAATTTATTATTTTAAGAAGAGAAAAAATTGATATAATAAGAAATAGATAATAGGAGGAATTTATGTCAAAAGTATATTTTACAAAAGAAATAACACCAGAATCATTAATTAAGATTTATGAAGCTTTAGGAGTTGAATTAAAAGGAAAAGTTGGGGTTAAGGTATCAACTGGAGAAGATGGAGCTAAAGGCTATTTAAAAGCTGATTTAATAAGTCCATTTGTTAAAAAAGTTAATGGTACTATACTAGAATGCAATACTGCATATCCAGGTGCTAGAACTAATTATGAAGATCATATAAAGGTAGTTGAAAAACATGGATTCACTTCATTTGCAGAAGTAGATATTATGGATAAAGATGGTGAAATTAAAATACCAGTTAAAAAAGGTAAACATCTTAAGTATGATTTAATAGGTAAGAATTTTGCTAATTATGATTCTATAGTAAATCTTGCTCATGGTAAAGGCCATATGATGGGTGGATTTGGAGCAAATCTTAAGAATCAATCAATAGGTATTGCTTCAAGAAATGGTAAAGCATATATTCATTCTTGTGGACAAACTGAAAATGCAGATGAATGCTGGAGCGCAAAATATGAGCAAATAGAATTTATTGAGTCAATGGCAGAAGCTGCTAACGCAGTAAGTGACTATATTAAAGATAACAATAAACAAATTATTTATATAACTGTTATGAATGCACTATCAGTAGACTGTGATTGTGATTGTAATCAAGGAGATCCAGTTATGAATGATTTAGGAATAATTGCTTCTTTAGATCCTGTTGCTAATGATCAAGCATTTATTGATATGGTTTGGGCTTCTAAAGATGAAGGAGCACATCTACTTAGAGAAAGAATTGATAGTAGATTAGGCAGGGAAATACTTCCATATGCAGAAAGTCTTGGATTAGGTTCAACTAAGTATGAATTAATTGAAATATAAAAAATATTAAAAAGTACTAGAAATTTGAATTTGCATTTGATATAATACATATGCAAATTTGAAATGGCGATGTAGCTCAGCTGGTTAGAGCGCACGGTTCATACCCGTGAGGTCGTGAGTTCGATCCCCACCGTCGCTACCATGATAATAATAAGGTAAGAGTAATTTTACCTTTTTCTTTTGAAATATAGCTTGAAAATAAAAGAGTATATAACTATAATATTAAGTTATAAGGAGAATTTTGAATTATGAAGTATACAAAAGATTTTATATCAAGAGTTTTAGCGGTTGTCAGAGATTCAAGAATTAAAAATAACATTGAAAATGGTAATGTTACTTATTTGACACCAACATCAGCAATGTATAAAGCAGATTCAAAGGGTAATAAAGTAATAGACACTTCACTTGATGTAATTGAATTAGAAGAGCATTCTATAACTATGAATAATAATAAAGCTATAGATGAAAAGACTGATAATATTTATAAAATAACAAATGCAAAAGGTAAAGAATTTAGCTTTGGTGAATTTAGACATTTGTAATATCTAAAATAAAGGAGGTTTTGTTATGGATAATAAAAAAATATTAATTGATTTACTTGCATATGCTAATAAATTTATAAACAGCCAATATGAATGCAATATTTCTATAGGAGAAGTATCATATAAAAATATTGATTTATTAGTTGTATATAAAATTGAACAATTATATAAATTAAAAATGATAAGTGAAGATAAAAGAAATCACTTATTAGATTTACATTATAAAAAACTTTTATTAGAGCAGCAATTAGACGCTGCTACATCAAAAAAAGAGCAAGATTTAATAGACAGTAAATTAGTTGAAATTTGTGAAGAACTAATTCCATATGATTTGAATGAAGAACTATCTATTGAATATTTAATTAGTAATACATTTGAAAATAGAAGAAATACAGCTGAACCAATTAATGTAGACTCTTTAGATGCTATGATTCGAATTGGTGATATATTAAGAAATGAATATGGATTAAGTGTAAAGGAAACTGCTGAGTGCTTGAATTTAAATAAAGATATGCTTATATTTAATACTAGTAGTAAGGAAAATCTTGAATTTTTTCTACATATGGATTTTAGATTTTGGGCACGAGTGATGTATGGTGAATTTTGTCATAAAAAAAGTAGCAAAGGTCAAGATAATAGAGAAGGAAATGAAGAACTACAAAAAAAGCTAGTTTTAAGCAAAAAAGATATTGATTATTAAAAATCAATGTCTTTTTTTGTGAATATTGATAAAAATAATTAAGAATTGTAATTATTTAAATAAATATAAATCTCCTAGGACTTGGTAATATGGAAAAAGTATTTAAAAAACATGAAACATTATTTACTATTTTATTAATAGTTATTTATGTGGTTGTAAATTTTTATTTAATGCAAATTGTATCACTTAAGAGAGTAAAATATTATGGACTTAATAAATCAAAAATCCGAAAAAAACCATTATGTATTATTTTATTATTTAATCTTAGAAATGGCATTTATATTAATGATACATTTAAAATATTAAAGCTATTATTGTAGTTAGTTCAATTACTTTTGGAATAGGTCATATTGTTAATTTAATAAATGATACAGATTTATTTCTAACTTTGTTACAGGTTTGTTATGCAATAAAGTTGAATATATGTTAATAATGGTATTTTATAAAAGTAAATAAATAATTCCAAGTATTATATTTACGGGGTATTTAATGCTTTAGGAATTTTTAATAATGGTCAAATTCAAGTATTAAGTAGTATACATTCAATTTAAATGTTTATTTTTTTATAACTTTTAGTGTTCTAATTGAAATAATTGTATTTTTGTGTTATTATCAATATATGTTATAAAATAGGAAGTGCGGTATATTATATATGAAAAAAATACTATATATATTTTTGGTTTTGTTTTTAATAATTAGTATTCCTTTAGTTAAAGCTGATACAATTAGTATGGATGATTTTGATAAAGCAGTTAAGGAGGTAATGTTTTCATATTATATGCGAGGAAAAAGCATACAATATAATTCATCAAAAACAAATTCATCTGGTTCTGTTCATCCGCCTGAAGAATCAACACCTCAGAATGTTAATTATTTAGTTTGCTCAGCACTTCCTTATAACGTTTATAATGAACTTTTAGGGTTTGCAATTCCTCAATATACTACTGGTCAAATAGAACACGCACGTAATTATGTTGGGTATCCAGAAGTAGTAGCATATGGTAAAGCTGAAACTAAAAATGGAGAGAAAGTTTTAACGATGACATTTTCTGATGGGACAACAAAGGAAAATCCTACTCTTGTTGAGATTGCATCTAAATTAAGAGCTGGGGACGTATTAACTCATAGTGGGCACGCTATAATAATCTATGACTTAAAGTATGAAAATGGGGAAGTTGTAGATGCTTATACAATTGAAACATACCAAGGAAACAATTGGCCTGATTCTTATCGTGCAAATACAAAAATAACTGTTAGAAATCACAAATTATATCATAATTCTGTTTTAAGCCCATTAACTAATATTGTTGAAGGAGGATTGCATTTTTCAACACTAAGTAACGTTGTAGGATGGAAAGATCTTGTACCAGAAAATTATACTATAAGTCAAAAAGAATATGCCGCTTTAAGAATTGTAAATGAAGATAATGATGGCAATGCAATAATAACATTTAAAGGCAATAGTAGTGACGGTAAATTAGTAACTTTATCACCTAAAAGTAGTGATAGAATTAAATATAAAAAATTATATATTGAAAAAACAGTTGATGCACATAATGATGATGTAGTAAGTGTTGATGACAAATTGACATATAAAATATTAATAAGAAATAATAGTGATGAGAATTATTCTGATGATTTAATAGTGACGGAAGATTTATCTGAATATGTTACATATACAAATGAATATAATGTTACTAAGACAAACACTCAGTATAGTCAAAATGATAAAACATTAACTTTTAATATTGGAAAATTGAATAGTAAAGAGGAAGTAATCATTACTTATAGTGTCAAAGTTAATAATAATATTGGAGAAATGATAATAAGTACTGGAAAAGTTGCAAATATACCTTCTTCAATCGTTAGGAATACTATAGGTAATAATTTAAACTCTAATCAAATGCAATTAATAAAAGACAAATATATAAAGTTAAAGAATTCAAATGAATATATAGGAAAAGAATTAATAAATGAAGTTTATAAACAAGCATTAGGAATTGATTTAGATTTTACAAATTTTGATATAACAAATTTAGTAAATAATAGTAGAATAGATAGTACTGATGTAAATTCTCTTTCATTAAATACTGAAAATAGTTTTTATGGAACTGTTTTAAATAAATACTATAATTCATTATATAAAAAGAATAATACATATGATTTGAAAATGTGGGGACAGTATTTTAATAGAAATGGCATATATAATTATAATAGAAGAGCGGATACAGTATATGAAGAAAACTTTAAAACAGGTGATATTTTAGTATATATTAATGGTGATGATAACACTACTTATGAAAATGGTGAATATGCATACATATACATCGAAAATCAGGGCTTTGTTGGAACCAACTTGGGTGATAATATTGATGATGAGCAAGATAATCGAGATGAATTTAATGTTAAATATTATAAAGATAATAATTTAACTTTATATACAGACGAAAATGAAGAAGATCCAAATTTTTTATCATTTATAAATTATCAAACATTATTAGGCAAAGATTACTATGTAATATTGAGACCTGCTCTTACTATGATGAATATGGTGACCGCTAATGCAAACGGAGGAATTATACCTACAACAGAAGGCTGGATAAATTATGATAATAACACCTCTGCAACAAAACCACTAACATATGGTTCAGCTTACGGGTTATTACCAACACCAATCAGAACTGGGTATACATTTCAAGGATGGAATGGAAAGAATTTATTAAATTTGAATACTGTTATTAGCAATTGTTATATAAATGCATCCAATGGTACACAAGTAGAGTATTATAGTGAAAATACACCTTGGAATTGTAGTGATTATATACAAATTGAAGGTGGAAAAACGTATGTATTTAATCCTAATAGTTTGAAAGGAAGTTTAAGTACATCTCATTCAATATATGATTCAGACAAAAAGTTTATAAAATCATTCAAAAGTGGGCTAGCAATTATGCAAATGCCTAATAATGCAAAATATGTAAGAGTTTCATATAGAAGAAGTGATTCTTCGGATATTCAATTAGAAGAGGGCAAAGTTGCAACAGTTTATGAACCATATTTTATAGAAAGTACAACATTGTTAACGCAAAATGCAAATAATTTAATTACTGCAATCTGGAACCCAAATACTTATTCAATAAATTATGAAATGAATGGTGGAAATATTCCAAGTATTATGCCAACATATGGAATATATGATGAAGATGTCTCATTACCAATTCCAACTAAAACATTTACAGTAAATATAAATAATAAAAATAATCAAGACGTTAGTATAACTAGTAATGGTATTTCGGTAACGAGTGCAAGTAGTGCACAACTTTTTAATGGATGGACAAGCATTACACTTGGAACTAATGCAACGAGTGGAACAACTGAAAATCCAAGTACTGCGTGGACAGGGACAAATATTAAACATACACATTTTATGAACTTAGTGGAAAGCGGAACTGTAACAATGATAGCAAATTGGAAGGCGGTTGCAATAGCTTTGCCTAGAATAGAAAAAGTTGGGTATACATGTGGATATTCAACAACTCCAGATGGAGAAGTATTATATAATTCAGAAGGAATTTATATACCAAGTGAAACAATTGCAAGTGAAACACTATATGTAAAGTGTGCAATTAATAAATATACAGTAACATTTGATTCTGATGGAGGAAGTAATGTTGAGCCTCAAGTTATTAACTATAATGAAACTGCTACTATTCCAAATAATCCAACTAAATCAGGATACATATTTAAAGGTTGGCAATTAAATGGAAATACATATAATTTTAATACTTTAATAACAAATAACATAATATTAAAAGCAGTATGGAATAAAATACAAGATAGCTTGAAAACAATTTTAGAAAATAATGGATATAGGGTAATTAATAGTTATGTATTTGATTTTAAAGCTGGAGACATGGTATCTCAAATAAAAAATAAATTAGGTAATGATGTAGTAATTGAAACAGATAATGTTGTTATTGCAACCGGAACAGCTATTAAAAAAGGTAACGAGAGTTATACTGTTGTAGTTAAAGGAGATTTAACGGGTGACGGAAAAGTTAACTCAGCAGATCTTTTAAAAATGAGAAAGTATTTACTTGAAGAAATAAATTTAACAGGCGCTTATAAGGAATCAGGAATAATTGAAAGTGTTAATGATATAAAATCACTTGATTTATTAAGAATGCGACAATACCTTTTAGGTGAATATGAGTTTAAATAGAAAAGGAGTTTATAATGAAAGCAAAATATTTAATTATGATGTTGGCATTATTTATACCACAACTTGTTTTTGCAGCACCGAATGCCACTATAAGTACTAATGTGAATTCAATAGAAAATGGGACGCCAGTAATTGTTACAGTAACTTTAACAGATACTGCTGCGTGGAACATTAGACTTATTGGCAGTGGGGCGGCGACATGTTCTACAAAACAAGCTGATGTTACAGCAGATGGAAAAAGTACAACAAAAAATTTTACTTTATCTTGTACTCCTACTACTGAAGGAACAATTAATTTTAAAGTAACAGGGGATATTACTAACGAATCTGGTCAAACAAAAGATATATCTTTAACAAAAGATGTGAATGTAATAAAAGCTAAATCAAGTAATAATGATTTAAGTGAATTAAAAGTAGATGGCGTAATAGTATCAGGTTTTACTGCTTCAAAAACAACATATATCTTAAAAGATAATTCGGGAAGTAATATTAATATTTATGCAAATCCAAGTGATAGCAAAGCTAGTGTGTTTGGAACGGGAAGCAAAACTTTAAAATATGGCAAGAATGAATTTAATATCGTAGTAACAGCTGAAAATGGCGCTAAAAAAACATATACAATAGTTGTAAACAAACCTGACTTACGAAGTACAAATAACAATTTAAAATCATTGGCAGTTGATAAGGGTACGATACAGTTTAATAAAGATACAACAACTTATACAATAAAATTTGAGCATGATGTAGAAGAAATAATTATTTCTGCGTTAGCAGAAGATAGTAAGGCTAGTGTGTCTGGCTTAGGCAAAAAAGTACTAAATGATTATGCTAATGAATTTAATATTATAGTAACAGCTGAAAACGATTCTACAAAAACATATGTAATAAAAGCAATAAGAAAAGATAAAAACGGGAATTATGGAAAATTGAATGCGGATAATTCAGTTAAATCAATAACAATTACTAATTATGATTTTAAGTTTGATGACAATCAAAAAAAATACAACATATTGGTTGAAGAAAATGTTGAAAAGTTAGACATCATTGTTATCCCAAACAATGATTTGTCTACAGTATCAATACAGGGTAATGAATACTTAAAGTCTGGATTAAATAAGGTGATTGTTCAAGTTATCGCTGAGAATGGGGAAATAAATTCGTTTGATTTTAATATTTACAAGATGGGTGAAGAAGAAAAAAATGAAATTGGTTCTGTTGATACATCATCACAAAATAAAAATTCAAAAGTTAATATTATTTGGTTAATAATATCTGGGTTAGAATTTTTAATTATTGTTATATTGATTTTAAAATTAATGGGAAATAATAAAAATTCAAATAACTTAAAAAATAATGAAATTCAAATAAATAGTAAGTTTGAAAATGAAGAAATAAATAGTATTAATAATAGTAATAATAATTTAAATTAATTAATATTAAATCAAAATAATAATTATTTTCTTTTTGATAATACATTAAAATTTGATAAGATTTTATTTATTATTTATACTTTTATATTTTTAAACTTTATGGCATTTTATAATTTTTGTGAACATGTTTGACATATTTTTTCGTTGTGACATGATTAAGATGTATATATAATTTGATAAAGGAGGTTTATTATATGGATAGTGACGAATTAAATTTAGATGAACTAGAAAATGTAACTGCTGGATTCACTTCAAATGTTGATGCCATGGAAGCTCAAAAAGCAGAATTGGAATCCCAACTAGAAATGACATTTGATCTAAAAGAAAAGCAAATATTAATCGCTCAAATTGATGATTTAGAAGAACAAATAAATTCATTAAAAGGAAGAAGTAGATAAAATGACTTTATTAAGTCATTTTTATTTTGTATAATATTTATGAGGTGAAATTATGCCTGCATATATTTCTCATACTTTAATGGCTAGAGATGTATATAATAGACTTGATAACAAAGAAGTAAATTTAGATTATATGGTTACTTTTTCTCTTGGTGGAGACTTATGTAAATATTCTAAATGTAGAAAAGATTCTCATAACATTAAGCAAAAAGAATTTATTTATAATATGGCAGATTATTTAAAAGAAAATAATTTAAAAGAAGATTCTATGCTATTAGGTGTTTTATATGGACATATATGCCATTATGTTATGGATGATATGTTACATCCATTAATTAGAAATATTGATAAATCTTGTGTTAAAAATAAAAATAATCATACTTTAATAGAAGGGTATTATGATAATTATTTATTAAATAAAAAATTAAACATTAGTGTAGATAAATATGATAATAGAGTATTGTTTAAAGGAAGAGTAAATAAGAATGTTTCTAATATGATTAATTACGCATATAAGAAAACTTATGATACTAATAATGTATCTTTATACTATAAATTTAATTTATTTCTTTATAAAAAAATTAAATATTTATATAAAATATTTAAAATTAATACATTAAAGAAATACTCTGGATTTAATGAATTTAAAGATAATAACAGATCAATTGATTTACTTAATTATGGTGTTGTAAATTTAGAATCTCTTTATAATGAGAGCGTTAATAAAGCACTTGAATATATAGATGAAATAAATAAATATTTAAAATACATTTAAGAGGTGGTACAAATGGCATCTGCAATGATACACATTGCTATTGCAAATGAAATTAATAAAAAAATAAATAGAGATAGTTCTAAGCTTTTAATCGGAACAATATCTCCTGATATATCTAAGTTAGTTGGAATATCTAAATTAGTAACCCATTTTTCTGCAAAAGAAAATGTTAACATTCCTAATTTAGATAAATTTTTAAATGAATATAAGAAGGACTTAGATGATGACTTTGTTTTAGGTTACTATATACATCTTTATGTTGATTATTTATGGTTTAAGTATTTTATGACTGAGATATATAATGATAATATGATTAAGACGCTTGATGGTAAATCAATTAAATGTAGTTTTAGTGAAATATTTAGATACATATATAATGATTATACTAATTTAAATATTAAATTAATTGATGAGTATAATTTAGATTTAAAAATGTTTTATAATGAGTTGCCCGAATTTAATAATATAATTAAAGAAATACCAATGGATAGAATTAAACTAGTTGTAGATGAAATGGGAATAATCATTAAAAATTCTCAAGCACACAAAGATATGGTTTTTGATTTAGATAATGTAAAGAAATTTATTAATATGTGTGTTGATATTATATATTCTGATATAATAAAATATATTTGAGGTAAATATGAGAAGGATTAAAATAAATAGAGTTTATAAACATTTTAAAGGGGATAAATATTTAGTAATTGATTTTGCAACTCATTCTGAGACAAATGAAAAATATGTTATATATAGATCTTTATATGGAGAAGGTAAGTTATATATAAGACCATATGATATGTTTGCTGAAGAAGTTGATCATATTAAATATCCTAATGTTAAACAAAAATATAGATTTGAACTTCAAAAAATAGAGAGTATAAATAAAAAATAATGGAATAAATTATAGTTTTGTAGTAAAATTATAATAGGAAGGAGTTAGCTATGAATTATTTAATGATAATATTAATTGCATTAGCTGTTATATTGCTTTCTAAATTCTTATTCCATGTTGATGGAAGCAAATTAATAGCATTAATTATTAATGCAGTTATAGGATTTGCTATTTTATGGTTAATTAATTACACTGGCCTTGTATCAATTCCACTTAACATCATTACTTCATTAGTAGTTGGTATATTAGGTTTACCTGGGGTAGTATTATTAATTATATTAGCTTTATTAGGAGTTATCTAAAAGATACTCTTTTTAATTGACAAAAATCACTTAATATATTATAATTTACGTGTTAAATACGTTGAAGAAGAGGAGTAAAACATCAGTATTTTATAGAGAGTTAGTGTACGGTGAAAACTAATAAATATTATGTTTGAAGGTAGCTTTGGAGTATAATATTTAAGTAAATAGAATATTACGTATATCTACGTTACAGATTTGAGAAAAAAATAAGGTGGTACCACGATAACTTCGTCCTTTGGAGTTACGTGGCTTTTATTTTTTAAGGAGGAAAAATGAAAGAGTTGGAAAAAAAGTATAGTCCAGAATATTGTGAAAATGGTAAATATGAAAAATGGTTAAAAAAAGATTATTTTAAATGTAATGAAAATTCTAATAAAGAACCATTTACAATAGTTTTACCACCACCTAATGTAACAGGTGTTTTACATTTGGGTCATGCATGGGATGTAACATTGCAAGATATTATTATTCGTTATAAAAAAATGGAAGGTTATGATACTTTGTGGCTTCCTGGAATGGATCATGCTGCAATCGCTACTGAAGCAAAAGTTGTTAAAAAGTTAAAAGATCAAGGCATAAATAAATATGAATATGGTAGAGAAAAATTTCTTGATAGTTGTTGGGAATGGACTCATGAGCATGCTGATATTATAAGAAAACAATGGGCTAAATTAGGTATAGCTTTAGATTATTCAAAAGAAAGATTTACATTAGATGAGGGATTAAGTAATGCAGTTAAAAGAGTATTTGTAGATTATTATAATGAAGGTTTAATATATAGAGGAGAAAAGATAATAAACTGGGACCCAGTTGCTAAAACAGCTTTATCTAATGAAGAGGTAATATATTCTGAAGAAGAAAGTGCTTTTTATCATATTAAGTATAAACTTGAAGAAACAGATGAATATTTAGATATTGCAACTACTAGACCTGAAACTTTATTTGGAGATACAGCAGTTGCGGTTAATCCAGAAGATGATAGATATAAAAAATATGTTGGTAAAAATGTTATATTACCACTTGTTAATAAGTTAATACCTGTTATAACCGATGAACATGCTGATATGGAAAAGGGAACTGGTTGTGTTAAGATTACTCCAGCTCATGACCCTAATGATTTTGAAGTAGGTAATAGACATAATTTAGAAAGAATTATCATTATGAATGATGATGCTACACTTAATAATAATGTTCCTAAAAAATATCAAGGATTAACTAGGGAAGACGCAAGAGAAGAAGTATTAAAGGATTTAAAAGAATTAGGTTTACTTTTAAATATTGAACCATTAGTACATGAAGTAGGTCATTCTGAAAGAACTGGCGTTATGGTAGAACCTATGCTTAAAAAGCAATGGTTTGTTAAGATGAGACCTCTTGCTGATAATGTTTTAAAAACTCAAAAAAGTAAAGATGAAAAAGTTAATTTTGTACCATCTAGATATGAAAAAACTATGAATCATTGGATGGAGATTACATATGACTGGTGTATATCTAGACAATTATGGTGGGGTCATAGAATTCCTGCTTGGTATAAAGACGATGAAGTATATGTTGGCATGGATGCACCTAAGGAAGAAGGCTGGGTACAAGATGAAGATGTACTTGATACATGGTTTTCTAGTGCACTTTGGCCTTTTGCAACATTAGGTTGGCCAGAAGAAACTAGCTTATTAAAGAGATATTATCCTAATAGTGTTTTAGTAACTGGTTATGATATTATTCCTTTTTGGGTTAATAGAATGACTTTCCAAGGAGAAAAATTGCTTGGTAAAAGACCTTTTAAAGATTGCTTAATTCATGGACTTATAAGAGATAAAGAAGGAAGAAAATTTAGTAAGTCTTTAGGAAATGGAATAGACCCATTTGATATGATTGATATATATGGAGCTGATGCTCTTAGATATTATCTTGCAACAGATGTAGCTCCTGGAACTGATATGAGATTTGATGAAGAAAAAATTAAATCTACATGGAATTATATTAATAAAATATGGAATGCATCAAGGTTTGTATTATCTAATATTTCTGATTTAAATGAAATTGATTTAAGTAATCTAAAAGATGAAGATAAATGGATTTTAACTAAATATGAAAAATGTGTTCATGAAGTTAAAAAGTTTATGGATAAGTATGAATTTAATAATGCTGGTGCTTCTATTTATGATTTTACTTGGAGTTCATTCTGTGATAATTATATAGAAATGGCTAAGTATTCAATAAATGATATATCAACTAAATCAACATTGTGTTTTGTTCTTACAGGTATATTAAAACTATTACAACCATTTATGCCTTATGTAACAGATGAATTATATTCATATTTACCTATTAAGGATCAAGAAGATATAATGATATCTAGTTATCCAAAATATGATAAATCATTAGTATTTAATGATGAAGAAATTATTATAGATGATTCAATTGAATTTATTAAATCATTTAGAAATATAAAAGCAGAAAACAATATGACAAAAGATATTAAAGTAATGTTTGATAATAATGATAATACTGATTTAATTATTAAAGTATTAAGAATAAGTGATAATTTAATTAATGAACCATTAGATATTAAATCATATAGAGTACTTTCAAATGGGGTAAAGGCTACAATATTCTTTGAAAGAGTTGAAACCGAAGAAGAAATAAAAGCTAAAGAAGCATTAATTAAAACATTAAAAGATTCAATTGAAAGAAGAGAAAAATTATTATCAAATGAAAACTATGTTAATAAAGCACCTCAAAATATTGTTGAATTAGATAAGAAGAAATTAGAAGAAGAAAAAGCTAAACTAAAAGCTATTTTAGAAGAGTAATTTCTTCTTTTTTCTTAATTGACAAATTTTAATAAAGTATGTAGAATTATATTAGAGAATAGGAGAAAAAGATGAAAAGATTTTTAAAAGATAATAAGGTTGTGATGGCAGAATTAGTAACTTATCTTGTTATGTTCTTAATTGGTGTGTTTGCAATAGCTTTTCCAGTTTTAGGATTTCATAAACCAGTTTTATATTCTGCAGTAATATTTTTAGTATTAGCATTCTTTAGTTTTGGAGGTTATTTTTATACAAAGGAAAATAAAGTAAATTATGAGTTATTAATATTTTCATTAATATGTATAGTAACTGCATGTTTTATGTTAGTAGCAGAACCTTTAAATGTTAGCAATGTTTTAGGAACAGGTTTTCTTGGATTTACTGTATTAACAGTATTAAATAGAATTTATTATATATATAATTTAAAAAGAAGAGATAATGAATTATATTTATTAAGAAGTATTGCATTAATATTACTATTATTTATTGCAATATTATCTATTCAAAATTTTTATAGATCTTATAGTGAAGTAAGAAGTATTATTATTGGATATTATTTCTTAAGTTATGGGGCAATTGCATTTGTAGAGATGTTATTATTTATAACTATAAATCCTATGGCATTTAAAAAATTTGTATATGGAGGATTTTTAGAAAAACAAAAATTAAAAAGTATAGATAAGATAGATTCAAGTATAGATAAAGTTAACAAAATAGTTAAAAACGTAGATAAAAAAAGAAAGAAGTTACACAAAAGATAACTTCTTTTGTAATTAAAATAATAATTATTCATATATTTAATTAGGTGATTATATGGAAATTATTAAAGTATCTAGTAAAAGCATATCTCAAAAAGTGGCGGGTTCTATTGCAAATGCGTTTAGAAGTGGAGAAGAACGTGTAGAAGTACAAGGAATAGGAGCTGGAGCGTTAAATCAAGCTATTAAGGGTATTGCTATATCAAGAGGATTTGTAGCACCTCTAGGAATTAATTTAATATGTATACCAGCATTTAGTGATATCATGATTAATGGTGAGGAAAAGACTGCTATTAAATTAATTGTTGAAGCTAGGTAGCTTCTTTTTAATTTGTATAATGTACAATACTCTCTTGACAAATTTTTAAAATAATATAATAATTAAAAAAGCAAGGAGGACTAATGAATTATTTAGTAATAGTTGAGTCACCAAGTAAAAGTAAAACAATCGAAAAATACTTGGGTAAAGATTATAAAGTATTATCTAGTAAAGGTCATATAAGGGATTTAGCAACAACTGGTAAATTTGGTTTTGGTGTTGATATAGATAATAATTTTGAACCTCATTATGTAATTATAAAAGGTAAAAATGGATTAGTTAGTGATTTAAAGAAAATAATAAAAAATTATGATGAAGTAATACTTGCAACCGATCCAGATAGAGAAGGAGAAGCTATAAGCTGGCATTTAAAAGATGCTCTTAAAATAAAAGATAAAGATTATGGTAGGGTAGTATTTAATGAAATAACTGAAGATGCTATTAAAGAAGCATTTAAACATCCTAGAAAGATAGATGAAGATTTAGTTCATTCCCAAGAATCTAGAAGAATATTAGATAGAATAATAGGATTTAGACTAAGTAAATTAATGCAAGCTAAAACTAGTGGTAAATCCGCTGGTAGAGTACAAAGTGTAGCTTTAAAATTAATTGTTGATAGAGAAAGAGAAATAGATGCGTTTAATCCAGAAGAATATTGGACTATTGAAGCATTATTTAAAGATTTTAAAGCTAAATTATTTAAATATAAAAATAATGAAATAAAAGTATCAAATGAAGTAGAAGCAAATGAAATAATAAATAATTTATCAAATGCATTTCAAATTGAAAGTGTTGAAAAGAAACAAAAAGAAAAACCTAGTAGACTTCCATTTACAACAAGTACTTTAACACAAATGGCGTCTAATAGATTAGGCTTTAGTGCTTCTAAAACAATGAGAATTGCTCAAAAATTATATGAAGGTATTGATATTGGAGATGGACCTGTTGGTTTAATTTCATATATGAGAACTGACTCTGTAAGACTATCTGATAACTTTATTAAAGAAACATATGCATATATATCTAAGAATTATGGAAAAGAATATATTGGTTATGTAAAAAAATCTAAGAAAACAGAAAATGTACAAGATGCCCATGAAGCTATAAGACCAACAAGTATAAATAGAGAACCTGATAAGATTAAGAAATATTTATCAACTGATGAATATAAATTATATAATTTAATATATGTAAGAGCGTTATGTTCCTTGATGGCTAATGCTAAAACAGATGCTACTACTATTATATTAGATAATAATGACTATAAATTTAAAGCAACTGGTTCAGTATTAACATTTGATGGCTATTTAAAACTATATAAAGTATATGAAGATAAGGAAGATGTAATATTACCAGATTTAAGTACATATAAATCAAAAGTATTAGTATCAAATGGTATAGAAAAGAATAAACACTTTACTGAGCCACCTGCAAGATACACAGAAGCATCTTTAATTAAAGAATTAGAACGTTTAGGAATAGGAAGACCTAGTACTTATGCTAAAATAATTGATATATTAGAAGAAAGAAACTATATTAATTTATCAGATAAGAAATTTATTCCTACTGAAATAGGTATAACTATTACTGATAAATTACAAGAATTCTTTAGTAATATAATAAATGTAAAATATACAGCAGATATGGAAACAGACTTAGATAAAATAGCAGAAGGTAAAGAAGTATGGTATAAACTTCTTGATAGATTTTATAATGATTTTGAACCTTTAGTTGAAACTGCTATGAAAAATATGGAAAAAGAAGCTCCCAAATCAACTGGAGAATTTTGTCCTGAATGCGGTAAAGAATTAGTTGTTAGAAAAGGTAAATTTGGAGAATTTACTGCATGTAGTGGTTATCCAGAATGTAAATATATAAAAAAAGAAGAAAAGAAAATAGTAGAGATATGCGATTGTCCAGAATGTAATGGTAAAATAATAGAAAAGAAAACAAAAAGAGGTAAAACATTCTATGGATGCTCTAACTATCCAAAATGTAAAATAGCTTTCTGGGATAAACCAGTTAACGAAAAATGTGAAACTTGCGGATCATTAAAAGTTGAAACTAAAAAAGGAATAATATGTCCTAATTGTAAATAATTATTCATTATTCTTTATGAATTCTCTGAGCATTTTAATTAATGCTCTTTTTTCTATTCTTGAAACATAGCTTCTACTTATATGAAGTTTTTTAGCTATTTCTTTTTGAGTTTGTTCTTCTTCATTTAGTAAACCATATCTAAGTAGTATTATTTTTTTCTCTCTTGGGCTCAATACATTTATATATTGTTTTAATAAGTTAATATTATCTTTTAGATATAGTTCATCTATTATTTCTTTGTTATTTTCTTTTATTACATCTTCATATGTTATTTCATTACCATCTTTATCTAAACCTATTGGTTCATTTAAACTAACATTATTCATATTTTTTTTGTTACTTCTAAAATACATTAGTATTTCGTTTTCAGCACATTTAGCTACATATGTGGTTAATTTTACATTTTTATTAGGACTATAAGAGTCAATTCCTTTTATTAGACCAATTGTTCCAATAGAAATTAAATCATCTGTATCTTCTTTTAAATTATCATATTTTTTAGCGATGTGTGCTACTAATCTAAGATTATGTTCTATTAGTTTATTTCTAGCATCTCTATCTTTATTTAACATTCTATTAATGCATTCTTCCTCTTCTTCTTTTGAAAGGGGATCTGGAAATACATTTATTGAGTAACTAGTAGTAAAGAATAGACATTCTTTTAAGAAGTTAATTATCTTTTTAAACATTTAAAATCACCTAATAAATAATATGGTAAATTCTATAAAAATATAAGTGAAATAGGCAAATGTTTTTTATTAGAAATTTTAAAATGTTTTAGTTGTTAAAACTTTATTAATTATGTATAATTAATTTAATAACAAATATAAAATGTTATTAATGGAGGTTAGAACAATGAGCGAATATGGAAATGTAATTATTTATAAGGATAAAAATGGTAATGATAATATTGAAGTAAAAATGCAAGATAATACTGTTTGGCTAAACCAAGAACAATTAGTGAGATTATATAACTCAAGCAAATCTAATATATCTGAGCATATAAAACATATATTTGAAGAAGGAGAATTAGATGAATTTTCAGTTGTTCGGAAATTCCGAACAACTGCTAGTGATGGGAAAAACTATAATATCACATATTACAATCTTGATATGATTGTTGCAGTAGGTTTTAGGGTAAAATCGAATGTTGGTACAAGTTTTAGAAAATGGGCGACTGACAGACTAACTGAATATATGACTAAAGGATTCACGATGAATGACGATCTACTAAAAAGAGCTGGTGGTGGATTGTATTTTGATGAATTACTTGAGAGAATTCGAGATATTAGGTCATCAGAAAAAGTTTTTTGGAGAAAAATTTTAGATATATATGCAACTTCTGTTGATTATGATCCTAAAGCAGAAATAACACCAGAATTTTTTAAAACTGTTCAAAATAAAATGCATTGGGCTGCACATGGACATACTGCTGCGGAAATTATTTTTCACAGGGCGAATAGCGATAAAGAATTTATGGGACTTACAACTTTTAGTGGAAGTCTCCCAACATTAACTGATGCTCAAATAGCTAAAATTATTTAACAGATAAAGAGTTAGATATTTTAAACAGAATAGTATCTATGTATTTGGATTATGCAGAGTTACAAGCGATTGAAGAAAAGCCAATGACTATGAATGACTGGATAAAAGAGCTTAATTATTTTTTAACGATGAACAGAAAAGACATTTTAAAGGATACAGGTAAAATCACTCGCGAAGAGGCGATCGAACACGCTAAGAGAGAGTATTATAAATATAAAAATAGAATCTCATCAAGACCTACTAGTGTTGAAATTCACTATTTAGAGAGTATTAAAAACTTAGAAAAAATAGAAACTAAAATTTAATATGATAAATAAAATATTACGTTTTACAGGTGATATGCTCATCTGTTTTTATTTGTATCTATAGCGATGCAATAAGCAAATGTTTTTTTGCTAGATATTTTTAAAAAAATGATATGTTAATGATACGTAAATTTCAAAATAATTTAATCAAAAAACATTGACAATAAATTCTAATACGAGTATTATTATGATTATGATAGAGGAGAGGTAATATGGATAATAGTGTGTTAGAAGATATTGTTGTCGTTAAAAGAAGTGGACAGAGAGTCAATTTTAACGAAACTAAAGTAGCTTTAGCTATTAAGAAAGGATTTGATAGCGTTTATGAAGACTACGATGAGAAATTAGTTAATACTGTTAAAGAAAAAGTATTAGCTAAAATTGAGAAAGATTATAAGGAAAGAAAAACAATTGGTGTTGAAGATATTCAAGACTTAATTGAAGATACTTTAAAAAAGATGAAGTATGATGAAGTATACGAGTCTTTTAAAGGATATAGAGAAAGAAGAGCAGCTTCACGTGAAGCATTTGTTGTTAAACAACAACATAAATTTGTTAAAGCAATTGAATCTTTAGGATTAAAGAGTGCAGCTGAAGAAAATGCCAAAAGAGAGAATGCTAATGTAGATGGAGATGGACCAATGGGAACTATGCTTCATTTTGGTTCAACTGTTTCTAAAGAGTTTGCTAAGGCATATTTAATGGATAGTAAATATGCTAGAGCTCATGATGAAGGTGTAATTCATATTCATGACTTGGATTTCTGGGCAATGGGAACTACAACTTGTACTCAAATTGATTTAAGTAAATTATTTAAAAATGGTTTTAGTACAGGACATGGTTTCTTAAGAACTCCAAATAGTATTGCATCTTATACAGCACTTGCTGCAATTGCAATTCAAGCAAATCAAAATGAACAACATGGAGGACAAAGTATTCCTGCGTTTGATTATTATATGGCACCTGGTGTATTAAAAACATTTAAGAAAGAATTAAAACAAGCTATCTATAATTTAGTTGAATTTGAAGGATTTAAAGAGTTTATTAATTTTAGTAAAGTAGAAGAAATAATAGATAAACAAGAAAGCATTGAATTTGATTTAAATGTATTTGAAGATATTACAAGTAAAAGTAATAGATTAAAAGAAATATTTGAAGAAGCTTATAAACTTGCAATAAAGAAGACTGATAGAAGTACTTATCAAGCAATGGAAGCATTTATTCATAATTTAAATACAATGCATTCTAGAGCTGGAGCTCAAGTACCATTTAGTTCAGTTAACTTTGGAACAGATGTTTCACCTGAAGGAAGAATGGTAATTAAAAATTACTTACTTGCTACAGAAGCTGGACTTGGGCATGGCGAAACTCCAATATTCCCGATATCAATATTTAAAGTAAAAGAAGGGATTAACTATTATAAAGAAGATCCAAGCTATGATTTATTTAGATTAGCTTGCAGAGTATCAGCTAAAAGATTATTCCCTAATTTCTCATTCTTGGATTCAAGTTTCAATAAACCATTTTTAGTTCCAGGAGATTTTACAACAGAAGTAGGTTATATGGGTTGCAGAACAAGAGTACTTGCTAATGTGTGTGGACCATCTGTCACTCCAGGAAGAGGTAATTTAAGTTTTACTTCAATTAACTTACCAAGAATTGGTTTGAAACATGGTATTGCTCTTAATGAAAGAGATAAAGCTGATATGAAAGGCTTCTATGAAGAATTAGATGAAACTATGGATTTAGTTAAGAATCAATTACTTCAAAGATTTGAATGTCAATGTTCTAAGACAAGATCTAACTTTAAGTTCTTATTAGGTTCTGGAGTATGGATTAATAGTGAAAAGATGGATAACACTACTAAACTTAGAACTGTATTAAAACATGGAACTTTATCAATAGGATTTATAGGTCTTGCTGAAACATTAAAATCGCTGATAGGTGAACATCATGGCGAAAGTGAAAAAGCTCAAAAATTAGGTATTGAAATTATTAAACACATGAGAGAAAAATGTGATGAATATACTAAAGAATATAATTTAAACTTCACTTGTTTAGCAACACCAGCAGAAGGATTATCTGGTAGATTTGTTGCAATTGATAGATCTATATATGGAAAGATTAAAGGTATAACTGATAGAGATTATTATACAAATTCATTCCATGTACCAGTTTATTACAAAACAACTGTTAAACATAAAATGGAAGTTGAAGGTGTATATCATAAATTTACAAATGCAGGACATATTTCATATGTTGAACTTGATGGTGATACAGTAAATAATGTTGATGCATTTGAATCAGTAGTAAGAATTATGCATGATAATGATATTGGATATGGAGCAATTAACCATCCAGTAGATAGAGACCCTGTATGTGGTTATGTTGGAGTTATTAAAGACGTTTGCCCAAGATGTGGAAGACATGAATGTGAAGGCGTTGAAATGGAAAAAGTAAATTGTTATGATTGCTGTGGTAGATAGAAAGGAGAATTAAAATGGAAGAGAAGAAAAAGAAAGTTGTTGGAGAAGGAGTTAAATTTGATAGAATCAGAAGAATAACTGGTTATTTAGTAGGAACTCTTGATAGATTCAACAACGCTAAAAAACAAGAAGTTAATGACAGAGTTACTCATGGAACAAAATAAAGATTATATTCTTTTAGCAGCGGATTTACAAAGTGACAGTATTGTTGATGGTCCAGGGCTAAGAACAGTAATATGGACTCAAGGATGTCTTCATCATTGCAAAGGTTGTCAGAATCCACAAACTTGGAGTTTTAAAAGTGGTGGATTAGTTCCAGTAAAAGATATTTTAAAAGAAATAGATAAACTTGAATATCAAACAGGTATAACTTTTAGTGGTGGGGATCCTATGTATCAACCATATGCATGTAATGAGATTGCAGCATACTCTAAGAAAAAAGGATTTAATATTTGGGTATATACTGGATTCACGTTTGAAGAATTAATGGATATGTCCAAAAAAGATCCAATATATTTAAAATTTTTAGAAAATGTTGATGTGCTTGTAGATGGAAGATTTATTCTTGAAGAGAGAGATTTAAGTCTATTATTTAGAGGATCAAGAAATCAAAGATTAATAGATATTCAAAAAACACTTGAAACAGGTAATATTACTTTACTTGATGAATATGAATATATGGAAGAAAAAATGTTTGAAAAAGAACCTATGTATATTTAGGTTCTTTTAAATCTTTACTTGAAAAAATAAATATTATTTGTTAAAATACTATGCGAGGGAGAAATTATGGAGAAAGTTTTAGAAGTATTACTTATTGTAGTCTCTTTATTATTAATAGCAATTGTATTATTACAGAGTAATAAAGCTAGTGATGCTAGTCAAATTATTACAGGCGGTAATGATTTATTAATGGCTAATAGAAAAGAAAGAGGAGGAGAAAAATTTATAAGTAGACTTACTTATACATTAGGAGTTCTATTTATACTTATTTCTTTAATATTAAGTATATAAAAAGATATTATTTAATTAATATCTTTTTTTTGTTATAATATTCACATAAGGATGTATAAGTATGAATAATATAGTAAATGGAACAATAGAAGATAAAATTTTAATATTAAAAGAATTAAAAAATACTAATTATTCTAATTTAATAAACGATGTTAGTAATGAAATAATTAATTGCATTAAAAATGGAGGAAAAATTCTAATTGCTGGTAATGGTGGTTCTGCTTCTGATGCTCAACATTTTGCAGCTGAATTAGTTGGAAGATTTGAACTTGAAAGAAAAGGATATCCTGCAATAGCACTTACTACAGATTCTTCTGTTTTAACATCTATATCAAATGATTATACATATGAAAATATATTTAAAAGGCAAATTGAAGCATTAGGTAATAAAGGTGATATTTTTATTGCTATAAGTACAAGTGGAAATTCTAAAAATGTTATAAATGGTGTTTTAGAAGCCAAAGAAAAGAATATTAAAACAATTGGATTAATTGGAAATAAAAATGGGAAATTAAATGAATTATGTGATATATGTATTAGTTTTGAATTAACTAGGACTGCTAGAATTCAAGAATTACATTTATTAACTTATCATTTAATATGTGAAATAGTGGAAACAAGGCTAAAAGAATACTATGATAAAAAACAAGATTAATTTTTTTTCTAAATTAAATTTATTTTTTAAGAGACATAAAGTATTAAATGTTTTAAAATACTTATATTTTTATTTTGATAGATTTATTTGCATTTTTATTAAAAAAAATAGTGAAATATATCAAAAGAAACAAGTGCTTATTTTAGCGCGCTTAGCACTTGGAGATGCAATTAATTTTTTAAGTGTATGTGATATTTATCGTAAATTATATTCTAAAAATAAATATGAAATAACACTATTAACAACTCCTGGATTAGAAGCGTTATTTAAAAAAGAAACAAAATTTGATTATGTTTATTCAAAAGATTTTGAAAGTATAATTGTTAATTTAAAAAAAAGAATAGATTTGTTTAAATTTGTAAATTCAAAACATTATGATATTTTAATCGACATAATGGGGCCAATGGGATGTAGTCCGAATTTATACATAAGTGCTGCTTCTAAAGCTGATGAAAAAGTTACTTTATCAAATAAAGCATTTTCTCTTGTACCAAATTCTTTAATTAAAAAGACTTATACAACTATTTATGAAGTAAATAATAAAAGATTAGCTAATATTGACTATTTTAATAAATTAGTTAATTTATTAAATGGTAATAATGGCAAATATGAAATAAAGTTTCATAAATTTAAGAATCAAAAAATAAATATTGACTTACCTAAGAATTATTATATTGTATTTCCTTCAGCAAGTTCTGATGTAAAGAAATGGCCTTTAGAAAGATATGCAAAAATAATTAAACGTATATATAAAAAAACAAAATTACCTGTATTATTTTGTGGAACAAAAATAGATTTGAAAGATATTAAAACACTAATTTCACATATAGATGTACCTTATATAAATATTGTTGGAAAAACAAATATATTTGAGTACATTGAGGTAATTAAAAAGGCTAAATTTATTGTTACTAATGATACAAGTTCATATCATATTGGAATAAATGAAGAAATACCAACAGCAATAATAACTGGTGGGTATACTTACTATGGTTTTGTTAAATATGACTTTTATAATAACAAATATGGAAAACCATATATTATAGTCTCAAAAAAAGATTGTTTTGAATGTCATAGTAATTGTCCTTACATTGGTAATAAGAATATTTGGCCATGCTTAGATGAAATTACAGTTGAATATGCATGGAAAATTATTAATAAGATGATTGATGATGTGGGTGATTATGAATAATTATATAAGTAAAAAATTTAGTGATTTGTTTTTGCTATTTCAAAAGAATTTATTTTTAAGAAAATTAAAAGTAATATTTTATTATATTGATGGTATAATGTTACCTTTTTTGCCTAAGGCTAAGTATATAAAAGAAAAAAAGAAAAAAGTATTGGTATTATATAATCAATTCTTAGGTGATGCTGTAATATGGAGATGTTCATCAATTCATTTAAGAGAATTATATCCTAGGAATAAATATAAAATAACTTTATTGTGTCAAAAAGGTTTAAACAAAATATATGAAATTGATGGTATATATGATGAGATAATACAAATTGATTTTAATAAATCAACGTTTAATTTATTAGAAAGATTTAAGAACTATAAAATTTTAAGAAATACATATTATGATATTTTGATTGATCCAGTTGGAGTATCTGAATGGTTAACTAATATCTTTTATACTAGAATGATCTTAAGTAAAGAAAAGTATGGTGTTAGAGATATTAATTTAATAAGTTATTGTAATTTAAAAAAAGTTAATAAAATATATTCAAAAATTATTGAAATAGAAGAGAATAATTTACATTTAATAGAGTATTATTCAGAATTTTTATGTAAATTAACTAATAAAAAAATAAATGTAGGATTAGAAAAATTTAAAACAACACCAAATAAGTTTAGTCTTCCAAAAAAATACTATATTATTTTTCCTGGGGCAAGTACTAGTTTAAAAAGATGGAATCTAGAAAAATATGCTATGCTTTCTAAAAAAATATATGATAAAACTAAGATGAAATTAGTTCTTTTAGGAACGTCTTCAGATAAAGAAGTTATTGATAAATTTAAAAAATTATTAAATGTACCTTATATTGATTTATTTAATAAAACAAATTTAAATGATTACATAGATATAATAACTAAATCTTCTTTAGTTATTACAAATGATACTTCAGCTTATCACATAGCAGTAATGCAACAAACTCCAGTAGTTATTATTAGTGGACTATATACTTATCATAGATATATGTTGTATAATTTTAAGAGAATGAATGAATTTAAAAAGCCAATATTAGTTATAGATAAAAGAAAATGTATGGATTGTTATAATAGATGCGTGTATTTAAAAAAATCTAATGAAAACTGGCCGTGCTTAGAATCTATAACAGTTGATGATGCTTGGGAAAAAATTAAAAATATACTTTAGGAGAAATAATATGGATATTGAAAAACTAAAACAAATGTCAACTAAAAAAGTATTAGTCTTTGGTGACTATATGCTTGATAAGTATTCAGTTGGAGATGTTACTAGAATATCTCCAGAGGCACCTGTTCCAATATTAAAAATTAATAAGGAATTAAGCAAGTTAGGCGGAGCGGGTAATGTTATTAATAATATTGTTTCGTTGTCTGGGAAAGTGAGAGCTTTTGGATTTTTAGGTAAGGATAATGAAGGAGATATTATTATAAAATTATTAAAAGATAAAAAAGTAGACATAAAATATATAAAGCAATATAAAGAATTATCTACTGTCGTTAAAACAAGGGTTGTATCTAAAAATCAACAATTTTTAAGAATTGATAAAGAAGAGAACCCATCTAAAAAAATAATTGATGAATATTATGAATTTGTTAAAAAGAATATAAAAAGTATTTTTAATAAAATTGATATTTTAGTAATTTCAGATTATGATAAGTATTCTGTTTCAAATGATATTTGTAAATTATTAATTAATTATTCAAGAAAAAATAATATACCTGTAATTATTGATCCAAAAGGGGATGACTATTCTAAATATAAAAACGCAAATATATTGACTCCAAATTTAAAAGAGTTATCACTTGCTGTTAAGAAGAATTTGCTAACTGATGATGATATTAAAAAATATGGTTCAAAATTAAAAAAAGATTTAAAAATTGATAATTTATTAGTAACTATGTCAGAAAAAGGAATAGGTTTAATCAATGAAAATAATAAATTATTAAATTTTAAAGCAATTGAGAAAGAGGTTATTGATGTTTCTGGGGCAGGTGATACAGTGGTTGCGATAGTATCTTTATTAACTGCACTAAATTATGATATCAATGATATATGTAAATTATCAAATATTGCTGCTTCTATAGTAATATCAAAATTTGGAACATCAACTGTTAGTTTAAATGAATTAATTAAAAATATATATGATTCTAATAATTTTAAATATCAGAGTATTGAATCATTGAAGTATATAGTTGATGATTTAAAAGAAAAAAATAAGAAAATTGTGTTTACTAATGGATGCTTTGATATGTTGCATGTTGGTCATTTAAGTTCGCTTAAGCAAGCAAAAGAATTTGGTGATATATTAATAGTGGCAGTTAATTCTGATAAATCGGTAAAAGAAAATAAAGGCGATTTAAGACCAATTATTAAAGAAGAAGATAGAATTAAAATGTTATGTGAATTAGAATGTGTTGATTATGTTGTTCTTATGAACGAAAAGACTCCAGAGAAAATCATTTCATTATTAAAACCAGATATTTCTGTTAAGGGTGAAGATTGGAAAAATAAAGAAGTACCTGAATTAAAAGTATTAAAAAGTTATGGTGGAAAATTAAAATTTATTAAGTTAGAACCAAATTATTCAACTACTAAAATAATAGAGAAAGTATTGAAATGCTATGAAAAAAAATAAAGTTGTATTTTTAGATAGAGATGGAACAATTAACATTGATTTAGGGTATGTTCATGATAGTAATCAATTAAAATTCATAGATGGATCAATTGAAGGGCTAAAACTATTAAAAGATAATGGCTATATTTTAATAATTATAACTAATCAATCTGGTATTGGAAGAGGATATTTTACTGAAGATGAGTATAAAAAATTTAATGATTATTATCTGAAATTGCTATCTTCTTATGGTGTTAATATTGATAAAGTTTACTATTGTCCACATATTGATGAAGATAATTGTGAATGTAGAAAACCAAAATTAAAATTATTTTATGATGCAATAAATGAATTTAACATTGACTTAGATAATTCTTATGCAATTGGAGATAAGTTAAGAGATTTATCAATATGTAAAGAAACGAATATAAAAGGGATTTTATTAAATGATAAGAATGATAACTACATATATTGTAAAGATTTACTAGAAGCATCTAAATATATAGTTAATAATAAAAAATAAGATATTATTTAATTAATGTCTTTTTTTTGTTATAATGTTTTTAGAGGTAAAATATGAAAGATAAAATAATAGATATATTAAGTAATTCTAGTAAGAGTTTAAGTGCTACCGAAATAATGAATTTAATAAATGAGAATTATTCTACTGATGAATTAAAAGCTTTATTAGAATTATTGAACTCATTATATAAAGAAGGAATTATATATCAAAATAAAGATAATAATTATTTGCTATTTGAAAACTCACATTTATTAAAAGGTTATATTGAAATAAATGCATCTGGGTCTGGATTTTTATTGCAGGAAACAGAAGATGTATATATCCCATTTAAATATTTAAATAATGCAAATGATGGTGACTTTGTAGTAGTAGAACTTTCTAAAACTAAAGGTAGAAGAAAAGAAGGAAGAGTAGTAAGAATATTAAAAAGAAGTTTAGGTTCTTCCTTAGCAGAAGTGTGCCTTTCTAATGGAAAACTATATTTAAAATTATTAGATGAAAAGTATCAAAATTATAATTTAGAAATTGAAAAAAATGATTTAAATTTAGTTGAAGGTTTAATAGTTAAAGTAGAAATTGTTAATGAAATTAATAGAAAAGATTTTCTTGTTAGAATAGTTAATGTTGTAGGGCACAAAAATAGTCCAGATATTGATATATTAAAAATATGTAGTGAATTTAATATTGAAACAGAATTTAATGAAAAGGTATTAGAAGAAGTTAAAAGAATCCCTAATGAAATAGATGAATCTGATACTAAAAATAGAGTAGATTTAAGAAATGAAATGATATTCACTATAGATGGAGCTGATACTAAAGATATTGATGATGCAATAAGTATTAAGAAATTAGATAATGGAAATTATGAACTTGGAGTACATATTGCTGACGTATCATATTATGTAAAAGAAGGATCAGAACTTAAAAATACTGCATTTAATAGAGGAAACTCAGTATATCTTGCTGATAGAGTTATACCTATGTTACCAGTTGAACTTTCTAACGGAATATGTTCTTTAAATGAAAACTCTGATAGATTTGCTTTTTCTTGTGTTATGGAAATAAATAATAAAGGTGAGATAGTATCTCATAATATATTTAAATCTATTATTAATAGTAAAAAGAAAATGACTTATGATAATGTAAATAAATTATTTGATGGAAATATTCCTAAAGGTTATGAAGAATTTAAAGATACACTACTATTAATGAAAGAGTTATATGAAATATTAGAAGATTCAAGTATTAAAAAAGGTAAATTAGATTTTATATCTGATGAAGTTAAATTAAAAGTAGATGATAATGGTAAAGTATTAGAAGTTAGTAAATATGAAACTGGTGTAGGTCAAAAATTAATAGAAAACTTTATGATAGCTGCTAATACTACAGTAGGAACATATATTTATAATATGGCTCTACCTTTTGTATATCGTGTCCATGGACTTCCAGAAGCAGAGAAATTAAGAGGATTTGTATCGTATGTTTCATTACTTGGCTATAAATTAATTGGTAAAAGTAGTTTTGAAAATATTAAACCTATTGAACTTCAAAGTATTATGAAACAACTTGAAGATAAGAAAGAATATAAATATTTAAATAATAAATTATTAAGATGTATGCAGAAAGCCGAATATTCTCCATATAATATTGGACATTTTGGTTTAGCATTAGATAGTTATAGTCATTTTACATCACCAATTAGAAGATTTAGTGATTTAATGGTTCATTATTTCTTAAATGAGTATTTAGTAAACAATAATTATAATAAAGATTTTATTGATAATTGGAATAATAGATTACCTTATATTTGTGAACACATATCTAAAACTGAAAGAACTGCTGATGATTGTGAAAGAGAAGTTAATGATATGAAAATAGCTGAGTATATGGAAAGCCATATTGGAGATATATATGAAGCAACAATAGATGGATGTCTATCTAAAGGTTTCTTTGTAGTAACTGATAATTTAATAAGCGGTTTAGTATCTTTAGATACTCTAAATAAGTATTATGAATTTAATGAAGAACTTGAGGCATATTTAGACAAAAAGAAAAGAGTTGTATATAGAGCAGGAGATAGAGTTACGGTTATATGTATAGGTGCATCTAAAGAAAAAAGACAAGTAGATTTTACAATATATGAGGGGGATAAAAATGGAAATTGTTAATAGACAAGCAAGGTTTAATTATTTTATTAATGAAGAAATAGAGTGTGGTATTTCTTTAACTGGTACAGAAGTTAAAAGTATAAGAGAAGGTTCTGCAAATATAAATGATTCTTATGCAAGAGTTAAAAATAATGAAATATATTTAATTAATATGTTTATTTCTAAATATAAAGATGGAAATATATTTAATCATGAAGAAACCAGAGAAAGAAAACTTTTATTACATAAAAGTGAAATTAAAAAAATTTCAAAGCAAGTTGAATTAAATGGTTATACTTTAGTACCTTTAAAAATATATTTTGTTAGAGGTAAAGTTAAAGTGTTACTTGGCATTTGTAAAGGTAAGAAACTTTATGATAAAAGGGAAACTATTAAAAAAAGAGATCAGATGAGAAAAATGGAGTATTAATTATGTATGAAAGAAATGATTATTTAACTTGGGATGAGTATTTTATGTCCTCTGCAATATTGACTTCTCTTAGAAGTAAAGACCCAAATACGCAAGTGGGATGCTGTATTGTAAATGAAGATAATGTTGTTTTATCTCAAGGATATAATGGAACACCAGTAGGCTGGAAAGACGAGGATTTTCCTTGGGCTAGAGAAGGAGAGGCTTTAAATACTAAATATCCTTATGTAGTCCATAGTGAGGCAAATGCTATTACTCACTGTGTTGGTCAAGGAATGAGTTTAAAAGATTCAAGAATTTATGTTACATTATTTCCTTGTAATGAATGTGCTAAATTAATTGCTCAATCTGGAATTAAAAAAGTAGTTTATTTATCTGATAAATATAAAGGAACAGAAGGTAATTTAGCTGCTAAAAAAATATTTGAAATGTGTGGGATAGATTATGAAGAATTCAAATCTAATAAAAAAGAAGTTACATTGACTCTAAGAAAATAAGAAAAAGAAGTGGGTAATATGAAAAAAATATTAATAACTTATGCAACATATGGTAATGGGCATAAAGCAATAGCAGAGTATATTGCTAATTATTTAAAAGATGAAGATTATGATATAAAAATATTAAATATAATGGATTATACTGGTTTTTTGTGTAATGTAACATTAAAAGCATTTAATTTTGTGTATAATCATAGATTAGAACATTTATTTTCATTTTTTTATACTACTTCTGATAATGAATTAAATGTTAAACTATATAACTTTTTATTTAAAAAAGTAGTATACAATAAAAAAATTAAAAAAATCTTTATAGATTATAATCCAGATCTTGTAATATCTTCACATTTTTATGGAAGCAATGCTGCATATAATTTAAAAAAATCAGGATTAATAAATTCTAAAATGATTACAATAATAACTGATTATGCTTTTCATAAATTTTGGACTTCTAATAATGATCCAAATGAAATATTTGTAGTAGCTAATGAAATAGTAAAAAAGGATATGATTGAAAAGAAGGTAAGATCTAAATATATTTATCCATATGGGCTTCCTTTTGATATTATGAAATTTAATAATGTTCCATCTAAAGATAGATTATTAAAAAAATATAATATTAGTTCAAACAAAAAAGTAATATTATTCTTTATGGGTGGAGGAAATGGATCAAATGCTTATTTAAAATATTATAAATCTTTATTAAAATTAAATTTAAAAGATATAGAAATAATTGTTGTTTGTGGTAGAAATGAAGATATTAAAGAAACAGTTGAAGATATTAAATATAAATATAAAAGAAAAAATGTTCATGTATTAGGATTTGTTAATAATGTATATGAACTATTAAAGATATCAGATATAGTAATTTCTAAGCCTGGTGGAGCAACTGTTACTGAGTGTCTTGAAACTAAAAATGTTATGCTAATTTTACCTGGCATAGGTGGTCAAGAAAAATATAATGCTAAATTTATGTGTAAGAATAATCATGGTGTAAGAGTAAGATTTATATTTACATTTAAGAAAACGTTATTAAAGTTACTAAATAATGAGAAGGAATTTAACAGATTAAAAGATAGTTATAATAAGATAAATAAAAACGATTCTTTAGAAAAAATTAGTGAGTTAATTAAAAATATATTAAAATAGAGATACAAAATTGTATCTCTATTCTTGTCTTTTAAGTAAAGATTTTATTGTTTCTCTTGATTTTTCAGAACGAATAAGGTTTCTATCGTTATTAGATAGTTCAATCAAAGAATTATCCATTATATTTGATAATGCAATCATTTTTAAAAGTTCATCATTAACAAAATCAAAATTATTAATATCAAATACGAATTCAATTTCATCATCTTTTAAAAATGCAATATAATTTTTATTGAAATAGTATCTCATATCGTCATATGCTGTTCCTATGCTTTCAATTCTATTTCTTGATTTACTAAAAGCAAGTACTTCAACAAAATCATCACCATCATGACTAAAAGGCTTTTCAATAATAGTACAATCTTCACTTATTTCTGTAAAAAAACATTTCTTTTTCATAAAAAAACACCAACCTTCTAAATATAAAGTTTATTATAAAGTTTTAATTATATTATGTCAATTAAAAAACTTACATTTCTGTAAGTTTATTTTCTTATGGTGGAGCTGACGAGTAACGAACTCGTGTCCAAAGTATAAATTAATAGAACATCTACAAGTTTAGATAGTTTTGTATTTCAATAATTAATGTGGATTACTATCTTTCCCTTAATTATCTAATCCTTAAAAATTTCATTACTTATTTAAGGAAGAATAAGTAACTAAGTTTGCTAATATGAGTCCCTTAAATTACTCGGCAAACACAAGTAAAGTGGAACCACTTGTTTTTAACCTAGTTTAGGCAAAAGCAGGTGCAAAATTGTTATTTTTTCCGATTATTTTCGGTTGTGCATTTATAGTATGCCTACTACTTGCATTCTAATAATTCATAAATTGTCGAATCAATTCAGCCCCAATTTAATGGTATAATTATACCAAATTTTTATAATTATTTCAATTATAATTTGAAAAAAACTTCTTGAGTATTTATATATATGTAGTATAATAATATTTGGAGAGTAAGGTATTTATGAATACAAAATTAAAATTAGACTTGAAAATAGAAATGATGATAATAAGTGTTGTTGCCTTTTTGACAGCAATTATTGGTGTATCATTTGCATGGCTTAGAAGTAATTTATCAAGTTCTTCTTCAAATTTATTTGTGGGTTCAGCAGGATTGACGCTATCATACCATGGCACATCATCTATTACAAATCTTGACATGGCTCCTGGTGAAAAATTTGAAAAAACATTTGAAGTGGAAAATTCTGGCGATTCTCCAGCAACTTATAATCTTTTATGGAAAGATGTTACAAATACATTAACAGATAAAAATTATTTTATGTATACAATTGAAAATGTTGATACAGGTGAACAGTTATTTTTGCCAAAATATTTGCCAACAAACTCAACACATATAATTTATAATGTGCCAATTGCCGCTAGTGAAACTCATAGTTATAAATTAACAATATATTATGTAAATGATCCTAAATACAATCAGTTACAAAATTCTAATTTAGAATTTAAGGGAGATATAAGAATAGATGTTACAGAAGGTGAAAGAGATAATTCTGAAGTTTTAAGTATATTTGTCAATGGAACTCACAGCGATTATTTACCAACTTTATCTTCATATACAATAGATACATCAAGAACTTTTTGTACAGATGGTTCATCAATTTCAATTGTAAATAATGATATTCAAATTGATAATCAAAAAGATACAACAACATGTGATTTATATTTAGTATCAAGTTCTGCCTCTGCTATTACGCATGATCCATATAATTTATTAGTAATAGATTTAGATGGGGCAACATTAAATTCTGCCACAAAAACGGGTTATAGATATAGTGGAGATATAATTGATTTAGGAATTCCTGAAAAATCCGGGTATGCTTTTTTAGGATGGGAAATATCAGGTAGTGGATCTAGTATAGTAGAAAATACAAAAGTTAAAATGGGTGATACATATACTTATGTAAAAGCTAATTGGACGAAAGGTCATTGGAATAAAGTTGTTCAAACTTGTTCTTCAGGTGCTCCAACATCCTATACAAAAAAATATCAAACATGTGAACAGAGTATAAATGATTATACAAAAGTAGAAAAGACATGTGGTGTTAGTTCTTGGAATAAGACAACATCAGTGTGTGGTATTACTGCGATAACAAAAAAAACTTATGTGTGTGGAAATAATTCTAATAAGTATAGCTATCCAAGCAGTCCTACTACAACATCAAGTGTTTCTCCAAGCAATTGTACTGTTTCAAATCCACCATGTAATTCTGCTACTGATTATAATAATGGCAATACTAAAGTAACATGTACTGATCCAAAAACATATAATTGGACTTCTCCAACTACATCTACTTCAGAAACTTGCACTGTTTCTGGCTCTTGTAGTTCAAGCACGTTTGGAAATAGTTATGTAACAGCTTGTGCTGTGGCAGCATATAATTTTGGAGATGCTACAACATCCACAGTAAATAGTTGTACTCCAAATAATATTGCTTGTAGTTCAAGCACAAATAGTCAAATTAATAGAACATGCGCACCAAATTATTCTTATTCATTATCATCAGAAACTACTGTTACTGCTGATGCTTGTTATCCTTCTGAGTTTACTTGTTCAGAAAATACAGTTGGAGATGAATATGTGACAGAGTGTACTTCATCTGGATCTGGCTATGGTTTTGTTGCATCCACTGTAGAAACAGGATATTGCCTAGTTGATGAAAGTCATGATGCTTGTAGTTCTAGCACTACTGGTCAGACATATGTATCTGCATGTGAGCTTATTGAAATACCAATTCCACAATACATTGATGGAGCATCTAACCCAAGAGAAGTAAGAATAGGTTCAGAAGAATTCTATGTATTAAATGATATACTAAACTATAGTTCACTAATATCAACAAATGGAAACATATATAATTATGCAGCAGATAAATCAATATTATTAGCAAAATATAATTTATATGTAGGAAGAATATATAATAGTGGCTATACTGAAATATCAGCATCGTCAAGTGGATATGGATTACAAAGTGTAGATGCAAAGGGGTTTGTAGATAATTCAACACCAAGAGTAGCAGTAGTACCATTCTCAGGCTCAAGTAATAGTTATGGTTATTGGTATGATAGTGCAAATAGTACAATATATTCAAAATATGGAACTGGAACATCATATAATGCAAGTAATATATATGATACAGATTATATAACAGCACCAAACTATAGTGTAGCATTTTTAAATAATGCAGGTAATGCAAATTACAGTATAGCATATTATGTAGAAGAATATGTAGATAGATTAGGAATAGAAGGAACAGGAAGACTATTAACATATACAGAAGCAAATGCAATGACGCAAGCACAGAGAACAAATGGGGCTTCTTATTGGTTGGGTTCTGCTGGCGCTGGCAGTAGCGACGGCGTGTGGAGTGTGGACTCTGGTGGTGGCTTGAGCGTCAGCAGCTTCTCCTTCGTCAACTACGGCGGCGTTCGTCCGGTTATAGTAGTTAATACTTCTGATATCGGTGCATGATAATGCACCTGGGAGCGAATTTCCGGAGAAAATCGGTTCTGCCCAAAATTTTTTTGCCACGGAGATTCACGGAGTGGTTCAAAAATTTTATAAATAAATATACTATTTAGAATTTTTAAATAAAAAGATTATACTCAATGAAGCTTTTGCTTCATTTTTTTTGAATTTAATTTTAATTTATACTATAATTAATTTAGAGGTTTGGTTATGGAAAGAAAAGATGTTGATATAAATTTAGTAAGTCCTATGATGAAAGAATATTTAAAAACTAAGAGTGAGTATGAAGATACTTTGCTTTTTTATAGATTAGGGGATTTCTATGAATTATTTTTTGAAGATGCACTAGTGGCTTCTCATGAATTGGAACTCACTTTAACTGGTAAAAATGCAGGACTTGAAGAAAGAGTTCCAATGTGTGGCGTTCCTCATCATGCTGCAAATATTTATATTCAAAAGTTAGTAGATAAAGGATATAAAGTTGCTATTTGTGAGCAAGTAGAAGATCCTAAGACTGCTAAGGGAATAGTAAAACGTGAAGTAACTGAAATAATTAGTAAGGGAACTATTACAAATTCTGAATCTATTAATGAACATGATTTTAATTTCATAGCAAGTATTACTGATAGTTATATTAATTATATCTTTTCATATGCTGATTTATTAAGTGGTAAGGTTTATGCTACTTATTTGCCTCATGATAAAAGTAAACTAATAAGTTATATTAATAATTTAAATATTAAAGAAGTAGTGGTTAATTCTTCTTTTGATAAAGATATTTTATATGAATTGAAATTTAATTACAATGTATTTATTTCTATATTAGATAATGTTTTAGATATCAATTTTGATTCTGTATTTAATAAAGTAAGTGACAATAAAATTATAGAAAATACTAAGATAGTTTTATCTTATTTAATTAATAATCAAAAGAAAGAGTTAACACATTTTCAAGAACTAGAAATTATTGATAATAATTTATTTATGGAACTTAATAGTGAAACTGTTAGAAATCTTGAATTAGTTGAAACTATAAGAGGAAAAGATAGAACTAATAGTTTATTATGGTTTTTAGATAAGACTAAAACTGCAATGGGTAGTAGGCTTTTAAAAAGCTATATTATTTCTCCATTACTTGATAAAGATGAAATTATTAGAAGACAAAATATTGTTGAATTATTAATAAAAGAATTTTTATATAAAAGTGAACTTAAAACATACTTATATGAGATATACGATCTGGAAAGATTAACTGGTAGGATTGCATGTGGTAATGTTCATGCGAATGACTTAATTCATTTAAAGAATAGTTTGAGAGTAATACCAGATATTAATTTAGTTTTAAAAGAATTAGGTTTAGAAGAATTAGAAACATTTAACGAATTAGTTGTATTACTTGAAAATTCTATCGCTGATAATCCATCAATATTATTAAAAGAAGGTAATATAATTAAAGATGGATATAATATTGAAGTAGATGAACTTAGAGATATAAGAAAAAATGGTAAAGAGTTTATTTCTAAGTTTGAAAGAGAAGAAAGAGAAAGAACAGGTATTTCCACATTAAAAGTTGGATATAATAAAGTTTTTGGATATTATATTGAAATAAGTAAAGGACAAGTAAAGAATATTCCAGAAGATTTTAAATATGAGAGAAAACAAACTACAACTAATTCTGAAAGATATATAAGTCCATTATTAAAAGAAAAAGAAAATCTGATATTAAATGCTGAGGAAAGATTAAATAATTTAGAATATGATTTATTTAATGAAATAAAAGATGAAATTAAGAAATATATTCATGGTTTACAAAAAGTATCTTCTAAAATAGCATTTTATGATGTAATGCAATCTTTTGCTTCAGTAGCGGAAGAAAATAATTTTGTAAAACCTACTATAAATGAAAATGGAATAGTAAATATTATTGATGGAAGACACCCAGTAGTTGAAAGTGTTATTAAAGATGAATATACTCCTAATGATGTAATTATGGATGAAAAGACAAATGTATTATTAATAACTGGTCCAAATATGAGTGGTAAATCTACTTACATGAGAGAATTAGCGATTATAATTATACTTTGTCAAATTGGATCTTTTGTACCTGCTAAAGAAGCTAATTTATGTATATTTGATAAAATATTTACAAGAATAGGAGCTTCTGATGATTTAGTAGGTGGAGAGTCTACATTTATGGTAGAGATGAAAGAGAGTGCTATAGCTTTAAAAAATGCCACTAAAAATAGTTTAATATTATTTGATGAGCTTGGAAGAGGTACATCAACATATGATGGTATGAGTTTAGCAGGTGCTATTATTGAATATATTGAAACTAATATTAAGTGTAAAACATTGTTTTCAACTCACTATCATGAGCTTACTAAAATGTCTGAAATATTTGATGGAATTAAGAATGTTCACGTTTCAATATATGAAGAAAATGGTAATATTAAATTTTTGCATAAAGTAAAAGATGGTGCAGTAGATAAAAGTTACGGAATAAATGTTGCTAAACTTGCTAATCTTCCAAATAAAGTAATTGAAAGAGCAGATGAATTATTACATAATTATGAAGGCAAGCAAAAAAGAAAGAAGATTATTAAGCAAGTAGAATTAGATTTAAATGATGAAATTCAAAACCCATTATATGAATTTATTGATAATATAAACCCAAATGAGACAACTCCTATAGAAGCATTAAATTTGATATATGAGATAAAAAGTAAAAGAGAAGAAATAAAATAAAAGACATTCAGATGAATGTCTTTTATTATTGACATTGTAATACATTTGTAATACAATTTATTTGGTGATTAAAATGAAAGACAAAGTATTATGTGTAAGGGTAAATAAACAAACATATGATGATGCTAAAGAAATATTAGAACCTCTAGGAATATCAATTAGCGTTGGAGTAAACATGTTCTTAAAAAAAGTTTGTTTAAAAAAAAGTTTACCATTTGAATTAACGTATGATGATTATAATAATCAAACAAAGGATGTAATAAAAAAATGCTATCAAGTTGCTGAAGACGAGATAGAGTATAATAGTGTTGATGAAATGATAGAAGATAGCAAGAATTGGAAATAAAGATAGAAAACTATTATTATTTATTCAATTTTGAATTAATTATAATAGTTTTACCTTTTCTTTTATTTGCTTTTAATAAATTATTTTTTTCTAATTGATATTTTACTTGTTTAGCAACCCCTTTATTTCCATCAATAATTTTTATATTACTAAAATATTTTTTAATTTTATTTTTAATAATAGGGTAGTGAGTGCAGGCAAGTACAATTGAATCAATATTTTTATTAATATATGGATTTAAATATTTATCTAATAATTTATTTATTTGAGAATTATTTTTTGTTTCAATAGCATTAGCTAATCCTTCACAAGCAACTAGGTAAATATTTTGATGCTCTTTTTTGTAATCTTTTATTAAAATGGAGGTTCTTTTTGATTTTATTGTACTAGGAGTTCCGAGTACTAATATATTTTTATAATTATTGTCGCATGCTACCTTAATAGCAGGTTCAGTACCTATAAATATCATATTTGGATATTCTTTTCTTAATTTATGTATCAATCTAGTTGTAGCGGTGTTACATGCTATAACAATTAATTTTACTTTTTTATTAATAAAATAATCAACTATATTTTTAACTATAGAGTGTAATTCTTTAATTGGCTTTTCTCCATAAGGATTATTCTTTGAATCAGCATAAAAAATATAATTCTCATTTGGAAGAATTTTTTTTATTTCTTTTAATGTGGTAAGCCCACCAATACCTGAATCAAGAACACCTATATAATTATTATTCATATTAAATATTATATCATTTATATAAAATAATGATAATAAAAATCCTAATTATTTAGGATTTTTTCAGTATTTTTAAAATTAATTTTAGATATACTATACAAAGTATTTTCACCATATTTTTTAACTAATTCTTTGCCTTGAGTATTAACTAAGTCACCAGCACCCTTAGATAATTCTAAACCATATTTTTTAGATAACTTATCCATTTCTTGTAAGAATATATATCTACTTATAACTGAAGCAGCCGCAACAGATAAGTGGGCTTGTTCTCCTTTTATTAAGAAAGTAATCTTAGTAACTTTATCTGCTATGTTTTCCTGTTTTAAATAACTAAAATAACTTTTAGGACTAGTAAATTGGTCAACTATTATTTTATGATATTTTCCTTCACATTTAGTTGATAATTTATATAATACTTCATTATGTAATAGTGCTTTAATCTTATTCATATTATAATGTCTTTTATTAGTCCATTCATTAAATTCACTATTAGATAATATCTTAGTTTCATAAGGAATATTTTTCATTAAAATAGGTGCACATCTTTTAATTTTATCATCAGTCATTTTTTTAGAATCATTTATTTTTAAATCTTCCAACAGTTTTCTTGTTTCTTTAGTAACTAGAGTAGAAGTAACAACTATAGGACCAAAATAATCTCCAGTACCAACTTCATCAGATCCAATTGCATCATAGTAGTAATAACTTTTATCTACTTTAGCATTTTCTTTATCTTCTTTTTCTTTTATTTCTTTATCGATATTTCTATTATTTAAAAATGCTTCTTGATCTTTCCACATATTAGCGTCTATATCGGCAGAAATGCCTTGAAACATTACTTTACCAGATTCATATAATGTTATTATTGTATCTGCTTCTTGAGCCTGGAATATTGCATATGGAGGTGTTTTTTCTTTTCTTAAATCCATATAATATTCAATCATTTTATCTTTTACATTATCACTAACTTTAAATACAATATTCATTTTGCACCTCTAATGATATTTTATCATATATTTCTTTTAATTTCATTAACTTTAGTATATAATAAAGGTGAAGAGGTAAATATGAATATAATTGATGCAGTTATTATAGTATTATTTATGATTGGATTCCTTATAGGTTATAGAAGAGGAGCGATTAAACAAGTAGTTACATTAGTTGGTTTCTTCTTAGTAATAATTCTTTCATATTTATTTAAAGACTTTGTAGCGCATATTTGTTTTAGTCGTCTACCTTTTATTGATTTTAGTCTATTTGGAGCGGTATCTGTTGTAAATATAATATTTTATGAATTAATATCATTTTTACTTACTTTAACAGTTTTATCTATAGCTTTAAAAATTATAATAAAATTAAGTGGTATAATTGAAAAAATATTTGATGTTACAATTATACTTGGATTTATATCCAAAATAGTGGGCGGAATTCTTGGAATACTTGAAATGTATGTTATAACATTTATATTATTATTCTTATTCTCTCAACCATTTATGAAAATAACTGGTATAGAAGAATCAAAATTAGGAGACACTATTCTTAGTAAAACCCCAATACTTGCAGGCAAAATAGAAGGATATATGGTTGTTATTGAAGATCTTTATGTAATGAAAGATAAATATACAGATAAAGATTTTGAATATAATTCTATTGAAAAATTCTTAAAGTATAATGTAATCGATGTTAAATCATTAGAAATACTAAAGAAAAGAAATAAAATAAAATTTAAAGGATTAGATACTTTATTAGAAAAATATGGAGGAAAAGATGAAAATATTTAATAGGAATAATGATGATTTTAATTCATTAATAAAAGAAGGATTAACCATAGTAGATTTTTATGCTGAATGGTGTGGTCCATGTAAGATGATGGGACCGGTACTTGAATCACTTGATGATGTAAATGTATTAAAAGTAAACGTTGATGATAATGAAGAATTATCTACTGAATATAGAATAATGAGTATACCAACATTGATGTTTTTTAAGGATGGAGAAAAGAAAGAAGAGATAGTTGGTTTTCATTCTAAGGAACAATTAGAAGAAATATTAAAAAAATTAAGATAACTGATGTTATCTTTTTTTTGTTAAAAAATATGTAAATAATAACTATTTTAAAATTTTAATTAATAATAAATTATATAATTAAAGTATAGACTTTTAGAAAAAAATATGTATAATATATAGAGCGTTTGAGAAGGGGAAATGTCTATGAAAAAAGATAGGTTTTCTACTGATTATTATGATTACTATTTGCCCGAAGAATTAATAGCGCAGACTCCTATTAAAGATAGAAGTCATTCTAGGTTACTAGTTCTTGATAGATTAAGAGGAAATATTAGTCATAAAAGATTTGATGATATAGTTGATTATTTGGATTCAAATGATGTTTTAGTACTTAATAATACTAAAGTATTACCTTCAAGAATATTTGGTACTAAAGATGTTACTGGTGCTAAAATAGAGACACTTTTATTAAAAGAAGTAGACAATAACATTTGGGAATGTTTAGTTTCTCCTCAAAAAAGATTAAAAGTTGGAACTATAATTAATTATTCAGAAGATTTAAAAGGTGAAGTAATTAGTTTATTAAATGGTGGCATTACTCATATTAAATTTACTTATAGTGGTGTATTTATTGAGATACTTGAAAGAATTGGGGCAATGCCTTTACCACCATATATTCATGAAAAGTTAAAAGATAATGATAGATATCAAACAGTATATGCTAAAGTACTTGGTAGTGCTGCTGCTCCAACTGCTGGACTTCATTTCACTAATGAATTATTAGATAAACTAAAAGAAAAAGGTGTAGAGATTTTATATGTAACTCTTCACGTTGGTTTAGGTACTTTTAGACCAGTATCAGAAAGTGATATTAGAAATCATGATATGCATAGTGAATATTATGAAATTGATGAATATGCTGCTAATAAATTAAATGAAGCTAAGAGATTAGGTAAAAGAATTATTAGTGTAGGTACTACTTCTTTAAGAACATTGGAAAGCAATTACACTAAGTATAAAAAATTTAAAGCTACTAAGGAAGAAACTAATATATTTATATATCCTGGGTATCACTTTAAAGCAATAAATTCGTTAATAACTAATTTTCATTTACCAAAAAGTACACTTATTATGTTAGTTTGTGCTCTTGCGGGTAGGGAAAATATAATGAATGCTTATAATGAAGCAGTAAAAGAAAAATATAGATTTTTCTCATTTGGGGATGCTATGTTTATTAATAATGGTAATATTAAAAATACATATAAATGTTACTTAAAAAGATTTAAATATAGTAATAAACCATGTATGACTTATGATTATTTTAAAATTGTTAAAGGAAATAATAATATAATATTATCTGCTCCTCATGCATATAAACATATTAGAAATAATAGAATTAAGTCTAATGAAAATAATACTAGTAAAATAGTTAAAATATTAAGTATGCTTACAAATTCACATATTATATATACATACAAAGATTGTGAAGATGACCCTAATTATAATAAAAGTTCAGTATATAAGAAAGAATTATTAAAGTATATTGAAGAAAATAATATTAAATATCTAATAGATATACATGGATTAGATAAAGAAAATAATTGTCCTTTAGAAATAGGGTGTAATAATTATAAGAATTCTAGCGAAGAATTTGTTAATTTAATAAAGAATACTTTTAGTAAGTATTATGATGGAAATATTTTAATTGATGAAGTATTCGCTGCTAAAAGTGAAAGAAGAATAAGTAATTATATTAGTAGTAAATGTAATGATATAAATACTGTTCAACTTGAAATAAATAAAAAATATAGAAGCATAAATCGTATGCCTATTAAATTTAATAAAACAATAGTTGCATTAAAAGAAATAATAGATGATTTGGAGGGAAAATAATATGAATGAAGAAATTGATTTTGTAGAAAGATATGATGAACTATTAAATGTACAGCCTTGCTACGGCATTGATAGAGTAAAACACAAGGTCAAATATAATTATATAGGTCTTGAAATTGAAATATCAGTTAATTATGAAAGAGAAAGATATACTTTTATTAGAACTCTTTTAAAGAAAATAATTGCATTAGTAGGGGATAATGGATATTTTACTCATGATGGTACAATTATAGGCAAATACTCATTTGAAATAGTTCTTGATCCACTACCAATAAGTGAGATTAAAAGAATATATTCAACATTAATGGAAATAATTAAATTTAGTGATGGTTCAATATTATTTGATAAAGAACATAATTGTGGACTTCATATGAATTTTAATCAATATGATGTAGAAGATTTAAACGAGTCACATAAGAGACTATTGCTATTCCTAGATGAAAATGCTAATTTATTTGATAAAAATGTATATAAACAACTTGTAAATAAGTTTGATTTTGGAGAATATCTTGAATTTCAAAAGAATGTTGGTAGTAAGTATGTAGCAGTTAATTATTTAAATAGGAAAATAGTTGAAGTAAGAAATGTTAAAGTGGGGCTTACAACAAAGCAACTTGAAAAAGTAATGAATGGTATATTAGAAGCATTATTTTATAAAAAGAAAAAAGCAAAACAACTAGCGCCTAATACAGAAAAAATGATTGATGTAATGAGTGATGTTTTTGAAAATAATTCTTTTGATTTGATAAAAGATAGTTTAGATAATGATTTATTAATTATTAAATTCAATAAAAATAAAGCTAAGATTATTAAACCAGATAAAAGAATAATTGAGATGTTATCTGATTATGGGAGGTAATTATGGATGCTTGGATAGTTTATACAAAAAACACGATAGAGAAAAAGAAAAATAATGGTCAAATTGATACAGCTAAAAAATATGCTAAAGATAATTATAATATAGATATTGATTATGTTTCATCTCATGATTTTTCAATATCTTGTGAAGAAGGTAAGAATAAAATTTTTTATCAAGGCAAAGAAGTAAAAGAACTACCTAAGATTGTAGTATTTAGAAAATATGATATATACTTAGCTAGACAATTTGAACTTTTAGGTGTTAAAGTAATGAATTCAACACAAGCAATGATTGATGCTAGAAACAAAATGAAAACATATCAAGTTTTAGCTAGTAAAGGTATAAATATTCCTAAAACTTTATATATTGTGAGTGGAATAAAAAGAAAATATTTTTACTATGATGAAGTGTGTAAATTCTTTAATAGTAATAAATTTATACTAAAATATACATATGGTTCTCAAGGAAAATATGTTCATCTAATTACTAATGAAGAAGAATTTAATGAATATGTACAAAAATATGAAGGAATTTGTATATTTCAAGAATATATTGAATCTTCTTTTGGAAAAGATATTAGATGTTATGTAATAGGCGGTAAATTTGTAGGAGCTGCTATTAGACAAAGTGATGGAAATAACTTTAGAAGTAATCTTGCGCAAGGTGGACATGCTCTTAATTTTGATTATAATGAAAAAGTTGTTAAATTAGCAGTTGATGCATCAAACGCATTTAATCTAGATATATGTGGTGTTGATATTTTATTTAGAGGAAATGATGAATACACTGTTTGTGAAGTTAATGCTCTTCCTGGTTTTAAATCACTAAGAGCAACATCAGGCAAAAGAGGAGATGTTACTTTAATAGAATTAATAAATGATACTTTAAAGGAGTTATAAAATGGATTTGAAGTTTAAAGTAACTAAAAAAAGTAATGAGTGTAATGCTAGATTAGGTACATTTAAAACAAAATATGGAACTCATCAAACACCAATGTTTATGCCAGTTGGGACAAGAGCAACTGTAAAAAATGTATCTGTGGAAGATTTGCATGATGCTCATGCTGATGTAATTTTATCAAATACATATCATTTATGGTTAAGACCGGGTGAAGATATTGTAAATAAAGCTGGTGGTCTTCATAATTTTATGAATTATCATAGTGGACCAATACTAACTGATTGTGGAGGCTTCCAAGTGTTTTCGCTTGCTAAACCAAAAGACATAGAAGAAGAAGGAGTGACATTTAAATCACATCTAGATGGTAAAAAATTATTCCTAACTCCAGAAAAATCCATTGAAATTCAAAATAAATTAGGTTCGGATATAGCAATGAGTTTTGATGAATGTCCTCCATATCCTGTGACTCATGAATATATGAAAAATTCAGTTGAAAGGACACTTAGATGGGCTATTAGAGGTAAAAAAGTTCATAGTAATAAAAATCAAGCTTTATTTGGAATAGTTCAAGGTGGAGAGTTCGAAGACTTAAGAACTTGGTCTGCTAAAGAAACAGTAAAAGTAGGATTTGATGGGTATTCAATCGGTGGTGTATCAGTTGGTGAAGACAACATTACAAAATATAAAATGATAGACTATGCAATTCCTAATTTACCAGAAGATAAAATTAGATATTTAATGGGAGTAGGAGATCCAGTTGACATAATTGAAGGAGTTATTAGAGGGGTAGATATATTTGATTGTGTACTTCCAACTAGACTTGCAAGACACGCTAATGCATTTACAAGAGAAGGTAAAATTAATTTAAGAAATCAAAAATATATGGAAGATTTTACTCCAATTGAAGAAGGATGCGATTGTTATACTTGTAAGAGTTATACAAAAGCATATATAAGGCATTTAGTAGTTTGTGATGAGATGCTAGCATCTAGATTATTATCAATACATAATATAAGATTTTTAACTAAATTAGTTGAAGATATAAGAGAGTCTATTAAAAATGATACATTATTATCATTTAGAGATGAATTTGTATCAAAATATAGAAAATAAGCAAGGAAACTTGCTTTTTTCATGCTTTTTTGGTATAATAAAGCGCTGTAAAAAGAAAGGGGTATATTTATGGCAATGATAAATTTACAAAGTGAAGAATCAGTAAACACATATGGAAGTGATTTTACAAAGCAAATTAGAGGTATTTTAGATGTACTTGAAAATGAATATAAAAGAACTAGAAAAGTTTCAAGAAATAATTACAATATTCTAATTTGTGATAAAGCATATTTAAGTTTTTTAATTAGATCTGCTGAAAAAGAATTAAAAGAAGAAGGATATAAAATAAGTCAATATCCACTATCAGCTTCTAAGACTGAATTATTGGCGCTTAAAGACAAGAATTTTAATCTTCAAATGTTACAAGCAAGAATTAATTATTTATATCATGTATATGGAGAAGCAAATAGTAAAGCTGCTTTCTATGCAAGCAAAATTGATTTTAATAGTATAATTAAAAGCAGAATAAAATAAAAGAGTTATTAAACTCTTTTATTTTGCTTCTTTATTTTTATAATTTATTCCAAACATACCCCCAATAGTTGATGATAATAATAATATTAAAAAATATATACCAGCATTTAATTTTGGATGAGCACCTAGTATTAAGGCTAGAAACAGAAATAAAACAATATTAAATCCTCCAATTATTAATCCATTAATATATCCTTTCTTATTACTTCTCAAAGCTACCATAAAGCCTATTCCAAGAAATAAAAGTATTATCATTATAAAGCTTATTAATGACACTACTTTAGGACTTATTATATTAAAATAATTAAGTGTAGTTATTATAATTAAATAAATTAATAATGAAGCATAAAAATAAATAATAGGTTTTATATATTTTTTTAGTTTATCCATAAACCCTCCATAATAAAGATTATTCTTGTTTAAAAAATATATTACATATACATAATAATATTGGTGATAATATGGATTTTTTAATAGTAATTTATAGAACAATATTTTTTTATATATTTATTATTTTTGTATTTAGATTAATGGGTAAAAGAGAAATAGGACAATTAAGTATTCAAGATCTTGTTATTAGCATTATAATGTCTGAATTAGTAGCGATGTCTATTGAAAATAGAAATGATTCTATGTTTTTAACTATTATTCCAGTAGCAATATTAGTAATACTAGAAATCTTATTTTCAATCATTTCTTTAAAGTCAGATAGATTTAGAAATATTTTAGAAGGTAAACCATCATTAATAATAGATAAAGGTATAATTAATTTTAATGAAATGGTAAAAGAAAGATATACATTAAATGACTTATTATTAGAACTTCGTAGTCAAGGAATAAAAAGTATTGAAGATATAGAGTATGCAATTTTAGAAAGTGATGGTAGATTATCAATATTCAAATATAATTTTTTAAAGCTTAAATCATCGAATCCATTCCCATTAATACTTGATGGAGTCATACAAAAAGATACTTTAAAATATCTTAAAAAGGATGAAAAATGGGTAAAAGATATATTAAAAGATAAAAATGTTGATTTAAAAAATGTATTTTATGCTTTTTATAAAGATAATGATACTTATATAATTAAGAAGTCTAATTTGATATGAATTTGATAAAATCATCTAATTGTGATATAATATACCACCTGAAAAAGAGGGGTATATCATATGGAAATAATTGGAAAATCAGAAACAATAAATTATGATGAACTTTATTATAAGGAAATGTCTGAATTTCCTGTTTTGTCATATGATGAAACAAGAGAATTATTTATTCAATATGAACAAGCAACTGGTGAAGATAAAATCCTTATTAGAAATAAAATTATTAATCATAATTTGAGATTAGTTGCTTATGTTGCTAAAAAATATGTTGGTAGAGGTGTAGACCAAAAAGATTTATTACAAGAAGGAGCACTAGGTTTAATGATGGCAATTGATAAGTTTGATTATAGAAAAGGCAACTCTTTTGCACCTTTTGCAATTTATAAAATTCAATGTACAATTAAGGATTATATATTCAAAAATTTTAGTAGCATTAGAAGATCAAAACATTTAAATGAAAAATTAATCAATTACTTAAATATAAAGGATAAAGTATCTAATAGAATAGGAAGAGGGGCAACTATTGAAGAAGTTGCAGAAGAACTGGGTGTTTCACCAGAAAAAATTTATGAATATGAGAAACATTTGCAGCATCCAATTTACTTAGATCATGCTTTAAAACAAGATAAATATACTAGAAAGAAAACATATCTAGATTATCTTTGCGAAGAAAAAGATGACTTTGAAGAACTATTTGATAGATTAGTTATAGATGATTTAGAATATACATTGCATAATTGTGGTTTAAATGAAAAAGAAGTCGAAATAATCAAGACAAGATATGGCTTCTATAGTAATGATGAGCCAATAAAATTAGAAGATGTTGGTGAAATGTTTGGTGTGTCTAGGGAAACAATTAGAAATGTAGAGAAAAAAGCAATTAAAAAATTAAGAGAGGCGTTAATTAGTCCTAGAAACAAAAAAGATTTTTGTCTTGATGAACCTAAACCATTTGGAAAAATGAAATAGAAGAACTTATTACTAGAATGTCACTTGAGCAATTAGAAGAAATTTTAAATAGTGGTAAAATAAAAGAAAAAGATCTTGAAATTATAAAGACGAGATATGGTTATTATAATTATAATAAACCATTATCTATGCAGGAGGTTGCTGATATTTTTGGATATAGTAGTAAGCAAACAATAAGTGACGCTGAAGAAAGAACAATGAAAAAATTAAGAAGCGTTTTTATAAGCCCTAGAAATAAAAAAGATTTTCATATATTTAATGGGTATAATACACTTAAATAATATTATTTAAATAATTTGATTGTTTCTCTATAATATAATGTGGTAGAAGTAATTAAATTAAGAATAATTGCTATTACTAAAGAATATAATCCTATTTTAAAGAAAGAAAATATTATTAAACTAATAGTTCTTATAATTTCACCAAAAACAGTTATTTTCATAACTGTTTTTGCTTTATTTAAAGCTTGCAATGCATTATTGAGTGGTATTTCTATAAAATATAAAAGTATAAATGGAGAAAGTATTTTAATATAGTTTACCCCTTCGGTTGTATGATATAAAAGATATAATAATTTATCTGGAAATAAATATATTACTAATGTAGAGATAAAACCTATGGATAAAGATATTAATACTATTTGTTTTATTCTTTTAATACACTTTTTATAATTTTTTAATGAATAATGTTTGGATAATTCTGGTATTAATGAAGTAGACATAGATTGAGTAAAGAAACTTGGTAATAATAGAAGAGATAATGCGTATCCATTTATTATTCCGTATTCATTAATTATAAACGCTTTAGAATAGCCTACATATAGTAGTATATTTGTAATAATTATTGGTTCAAAGAAATAAAATAGTGATCCAATTATTTTACTACTAGTAGAAGGTATACTTATATTCATTACATCTTTTATACTAGATTTATCTATTCTTAAATCTTCTTTTTTAATATGTATTCCTTTAGGCAAAAATAAAATCATTACAATAATTGATGATGTTTCACTTATAATATTTACAAGTATAATAATTGATATTGTAATCATTAAACTTACTTTTATTAATTTAGGGATCCAAATTACTAAAAGTATAATTCTTACTATTTGTTCAACAATATTTGAAAGAATATAAGGCCCCATGTTTTGATGTCCCCAATAATATGATTTAATAATTGATGAAAGGCCTATAAAAGGTAATGTAAGACCTATGCATATAATTGGATAATAAAGTATTGGTTCTTTTAGTAAATATTTTGATAGAAATGGTGCTATTAATATAGTGATAAGAATTATTCCAATATTTATTAAAATGGATACAGGTATTATAGAAAACATAATTTTCTTGGTATTGCTATTTCTTTTAGCTATTAAAGAGCTAATTGCAGTAGGGTATGAGAATATTGCTAGTGTATTTAATATTGCCATAGAAGGTCCTAAAAGGCTATAAATACCTATACCTGTTGTTCCTATTTGTCTAGTTATAATTATTCTTAAAATAAACCCTAAAAATTTAGATAAAAAGCCCCCTAATAGAAGAATTAAAGTAGATTTTATAAATGTATTATTTTTAATTTTATTTATCATATTCAAATATATGAAAATTTTAGTAATTTATAATTGAAATATATTATTTTTTATGCTAATATACTTTTTTGCTAAGGAGTTGATATAATGAACTATAGTGAATTAAAAAATGGAGAAATATTTTCTATTGATTTTGATGAAAGTATGAATAAATCATATGAGCCTACTAGAAGAATATATTTTATTAAATTAAATAATAACACTTGTTACGAAATTATATGTAATAAAATATTTAGTAGAATAAATGATAATACATTTTGTGCTCAAGGTACAAGCATAATGTTCAATACAGACGCTACTCAAAATGTAAGTGATTATGAAAAATTAGAAAGCGTTTTAAAGGATAAGTATTATGTAGATGATATTAAAGCTTTTTTTAATACTCATACTGCTCAAAATATAAAGTTTAATCAAAGTTACAAATCAAGAAAACTTATTAAAAGAAGGAGTTAATATAATGATAGACTGGATTACTGAATATATAAAAAGGGAAGAAAGAATTAAGAATATTGTTTCTAGTGATGAATATGTTAAGTGGATTAAAAAATTTATGTCAAATAAAAGTAAGATTTTTGATGATGACTATAGTTATTACTCTAATAGAATCAATAATGAAGATAAAGAAAAATTGGATTTTTTGTCAGCGTTTTTTGATGGAATAGATCATTATGCAAGTGATCGTGATATATATCCATGCACATGTGAATCTGGAGTATACTATGATGTAAAATATAAGGATTTTTTCTTTAAAATTGGTATACTAATTGGTCAAGGAAGTTGTTGTTTTTGTGAAAGGTCATTATTTAATAATAAAAAAGAATATATTGATTTTGAAGATATAATTGATGCATATAAAAAAAGACCAGTAACAAAGGAAAGAGTAAAAAATGATAAAACAATGTAATAATATAAATGAATTTTATGAAGTATATCTTAGAGATATGCATACATCTTTTGAATTTGACAATGAACCTTATTTTATTGATATGGATTATTGTATAGAATTAATATATTCAAATAAATTGATAGATGAAAAATTATATTTTTTAAAGATTGATGAAAATAGATATTATGACTTTGTAAATCATTTAATGTTTAGAGAAAAAGGGGATAATATTGTGAATAATAGAAGTGCAACATTTTTTAATAAAAGAGATTTAAGAAAAGTTAAGAACACTAACGAAATATTAAAAAATATAAATGATTTTGATTATATGTTTGATGTTCAAGATTATTTTGATGCATTATCAAGATTAAGATATAAAGATAATATTTTAATTGCTAAAGCTAGAAAGTTATTACTAACTAAAGGTGTAAAATTTATGAAATAAATAGTATTTGAGTTAAACTATTTATTTTTTATTTGATTAACTTTATTACATTTTATATAATTATATTGTAATATAGTAGAGGTAAATATGAATGATTCTAAAAAGAAAGATGATTTAAAATTAATAAAAGACAAATATGGTGAAAAGATGATGCATCTATGTAGAAAACTATTTCCAACTATCTTAGAAACTAAAGGACTATTATTCGAAATATTATCAAGAAAATTTCAGTATTCAAGAGAATTACATGATGATATTGTTAGAGAAGGAAGAGTAAATAGTTTTAGAGATTTTGTATATATGTCAGCAACTAGAATTGAAGCACCAAAAGATGATGAAGAGACTAGAACTCCTTTTGAGATATTAAAAGAAGCTGGATATACGTTATATGAATGTAGAACTGAAGCTGAAATTCAACAATTTAGAAAATATTACGATCCTGGAGAAGTACTATGTACTTTTAATGGTGGAAGATTAAATGATTGTTTTGTTTTCTTTGCAGTCAAAGATAATATTGATAAAATAAGAAGAGAGAATTTTTATAATCCTCAAAGAGAAGATGAATATGGAACATCTGTATTAAGTATTCAATTTAGTAGAGGTGTAAATAATTATGTATCAATTAAAAATCGCTATAATCATACCATTACGAAGGAACAGGGAAATCCAGATGCAACTTATGGAAATGAATTAGATAATATTGGTGGCATTATTATGCCTAATGGAAGATTAGATAGATATGGAAAATCGAAAGGATTAACCGCAGCTTTTAGAAAACACTATGGATTTAATATAACTCTTTCTAGTGCAATGATTGATATTCCTGGATATATTGAAGCATCAGATGGAAAAACATATAAATATAATTATAGAATTAATGATAGGTTTTATTGTTCGGATAATATAATAATTGAAAATTATCCATTAAATCATGTAAGTAATAGATTTATAAATAAAGATGATTATTTAGTATTTGACTATTTTGCACTTGATATTAAAAATAAGAAAGTTATTCCAGCTGATAGAGAGTTAATTGGTAACGAGGGATTTTTTAATGTATTTATTGAGAACACTTTCGATAAATTATCAATTATAAAAAATAAAGAAGATAATACAAAAACTATTACTCTTGAGAATAATGATGGAAAAGTGGTAATAACAGTTGATAGACATAATAGAATGATAGAGTATTATGATGATATAACTAAAGTAATTGACCCTAAATTCTTTTCAGAGTGTTCTTTTATTAAAAAAATTGATTTACCTAATGCTGAATATATTAGAAATGAGGCATTTAAATCAACTATAAATTTAGAATACTTTAATGCTCCTAAAGTTAAGAAAATATATTCACATGTACTTGAGCACACACTATCATTAAAAGAATTAAGTATGCCTGAATTAGAAACAGTTGGAGATGATTCTTTACGCTCAACAAATATAGAAACTATTGAGCTACCAAATTTAAAACACGCTGGGGAAAATTTTTTACATTACTCTGAACAATTAAAAAGAGTTAGTCTTCCAAAACTTGAAAGTGTAGGCGCCCATTCTCTTGAAATATTAAAGGAATTGGAAGAATTAGATATTTCTTCCTTATCATCAATTGGTAATTGTTGTTTATGTGATGTTCCTAAATTAAAAGTTTTTGATGCTCCTAACCTTGAAGTAACAGGAGGGGATTTATTAAAAAATAACATTATTCTAGAAGTATTTAACGCTCCTAAATTAAAAAAAGTAAGAAGAGGTACATTGTTAAATCATAAAGATGTTATTCCAAATGAAATAGAAAAAGAAGAAGAACCTGAAATTACACCAAAACCGTTTAATCCTTTAGATTTTTTAAATGATAGAGGAGAAATACATGTTGATTTAAATGGAGGAAGACATAGATGATAAAATTAATTATTAAAAATATTGACAATCATTTGTATTGTTTAAAAGATGATAAAAATAATTCATACGAGATAATTATTGAGTTTCAAAAGTTAAATGAAATACCTAGAATAAATGATTACATTTATATTTCAGAAGCTTTATTAAATGAAAAAATGATTACTTTGGGTCCTCTTGGAAGTACTTATGGAAGAAAGATAACTAATCCATCAGATGATGATATAGCGATATTAGAAATTAAAGGAGAAAAATTATATTTGCAAAGATACTATGGTTAGTATCTTTTTCTATATCAAAATTGACTATTTTAGATATAAAAGATATAATATACTTAGTTTGGGAGTGATTAATATGATACAAAAACCAAAAGGAACATTAGATTTATATGGATTAGATGCTAAGACATACGAATATGTAATTAATTATATGTCTTCTTTTTTGAATATCTATAATTATAATTATGTAAAAATTCCTACATTTGAAGCTAGTGAATTATATAGACGTGGGGTAGGAGAATCTAGTGATATAGTAAATAAAGAGATGTATGACTTTACTGATAAAAGTGATAGAAATATGACTCTTAGACCAGAGTTTACTGCTGGTGTAGTTAGAATGTTTTTAGAGAATAAATTATATTCTAAAGAAGTAAATAAATTTTATTACTATGGTTCTGCATTTAGGTATGAAAGACCTCAAAGTGGAAGATATAGAGAATTTACTCAATTTGGAGTAGAAGCATTTGGTATTAAGAATCCTTATTTTGATGCAGAAATTATTAGTATTGCATATAAAATGCTTACTGATTTAGGTCTTAAAGATCTAACGGTTAAGATTAATAGTTTAGGTGATAATGCATCTAGAGATAATTATAGAGATGCTTTAAAAAAGTATTTTGAACCTAAATTAAATGATTTATGTGAAGATTGTAAGAATAGATTTAACACTAATGTACTTAGAATATTAGATTGTAAAGTTGATGCAGAAAGTGAAATACTAAAGAATGCTCCTAAGACAATAGATTATTTAACTGATGAAAGCAAAGAATACTTTAATAATTTGAAAACCGCTTTAAACGTATTAGAAGTACCTTTTGAAGAAGATTCTTCATTAGTTAGAGGATTAGACTATTACACTGATACAGTCTTTGAAATAGTATATAAAAACTCTGAATTAGGTAATGCTTCTGTTGTATGTGGTGGAGGAAGATATGATAATCTAGTTAATGAACTAGGTAAAATTAATACACCTGCAATTGGATTTTCTATTGGTGTAGAAAGATTAGTATTATTGCTAAAGGAAATAGGAGTAAATCCTATAAATAATAAAATAGATATTTATGTAATGAATTTAGGACAAGATAAATATGCTTATGAAGTAGTAGATATGCTTAGAAACAGTGGATTTATTACTGAAACTGATTATTTAGGTAAATCTATGAAAGCACAATTTAAATTAGTTGATGAATTAAATCCTGATTATGTTGTAATAATCGGAGAAGATGAAGCTAAAGGTAATTATGTAACTGTTAAAGATAATTTAACAAAAGAAAATAAGAAAGTAGAATTTGATGAATTAATTGAATATTTTTCAATGATATAGGAGGATATATGGATTTAAGAGATTTATTTTTAAAGTCAAAAGAGTATTTAAATAAAGATGTTACTGTTCAAGGGTGGATTAGAAGTAATAGAGATCAAAAAGAATTTGGATTCTTAGATTTTTCTGATGGTACTTGTCAAGAACATTTACAAATAGTTTATGATAATAAATTATCTAACTTCGATGAAGTATCTAAATATTCTTTAGGCTCTGCAGTAGAAGTAACTGGTACTTTTGTAGAGTCTCAAGGTTCTCAAGATTACGAATTAAAAGCTAGTAATGTTAAACTTTTAGGAGATTGTCCAAGTGATTATCCATTACAAGCTAAGGGAAGACCTACAAGAGAATTTTTAAGAGATATTGCTTATCTAAGACCTAGAACAAATTTATTTCAAGCAGTATTTAGAGTTAGAAGTGTAGCGGCTTATGCTATTCATAAATATTTTCAAGAACATGGATATGTATATGCACATACACCAATTATAACTGCCAATGATGGTGAAGGTGCTGGTCAAATGTTTCAAGTAACTACATTACCATTAGATAAAATAAAAGGAGAAGTAGATTATTCAAAAGATTTCTATGGAAAAAAAGTAGGGCTTGCAGTTACTGGGCAACTTGAAGGTGAAACGTTTGCATTGGCTTATAAAAAAATATATACATTTGGACCAACATTCAGAGCAGAAAACTCAAATACAAAAACACATGCTTCTGAGTTCTGGATGATTGAACCAGAAATAGCTTTTTGTGATTTAGAACAAGATATGGATATAATGGAGGATATGCTTAAAACAGTAGTTAAATATGTTTTAGATAATTGTCCAAAAGAAATGGAATTCTTTGATAAATTTGTAGAAAAAGGATTAATTGAAAAATTAACTAAACTAGTTAATAGTAAATTTACTAGAATAGATCATAAAGATGTTATAACTATATTAAAGAAAGCTGATATTAAATGGGAATTTGAGCCAGAATATGGACAAGATATAGCTAAAGAACACGAAAAATATATTACAGAATACTTTAATGGACCAGTATTCATTAAAAATTGGCCTAAAGACATTAAAGCATTCTATATGAAACAAAATGATGATAAAGAGACAGTTGCGGCTGTAGATCTTGAAGTACCAGGTGCTGGAGAATTATGTGGTGGTTCTCAAAGAGAAGAAAACTATGATAAACTAGTAAATAGAATGAAAGAACTTGGTATGGATTATTCAAGTATGGATTGGTATTTAAATCTAAGAAGATTTGGTGGATGTGTTCATTCGGGATTTGGAATGGGATTTGAAAGATTATTAATATATTTAACAGGTGTAGATAATATTAGAGATGTTATTCCTTATCCAAGAACACCAAATAACTGTGAATACTAATACTATAGGGGGCTTATGGTTAATTTAAAAGAATGTATTGATTTTCATAATCATTTTTCAACTGTTTCAGTGAGAGAATCTCGTAATTTAAGAGATAATATGTCGTCACTAGGAGAAATAAATTATGATAATAGTATCTCATTAAAAGAATTTTTATATTATTTTGGAATTTCATATAAAAAATTTAAGGAAGACCTTGATAAGCTTCCAAAGTTTAATTTGGGTAAATCTTTTGACTTTTGGAATTATTGGAATCATGGCAATGAAACAGAAATAACTTTATGCATTGACAATCCTACAATAATAGACGATAGTTTTTGCTATTTAAATATTGTAAAAAACAACGATAGTAATGAAATAAAATGTTATGTATCAAAAAATGATATAGAATATTACATTAGAATGAATGAAATTAATATTGATGATAATTTTGCTAGAAGTTATCTAGATCTTGGAAGTAAGTATTCTGATTTTATAGATTTTTATAATTTTTCAAATGGAAATGTAGCGGTTTCATGGCAGAATTGTATGATTTCAGTTAAATACAATGGCGATTTATATAAAAATGTAGATAACGTTACATTAAATGTAATAATGGAATATAAAGATAATTATTATATTACAAACATTGTTTTTGACTTAGATACTTTAAGTATTAATTATGATAAATCAAATGCTGTTAAAGATGGGAAAGAAGTAAATAAAAAAGAAATAATAGATACTATGATATCTAACACCTATGTATATAAAGGAAGATTTGGACCTTATTATGAAGACTCTGATGAAGATAAAATCTTAAGACTTAAAAAAGGATTAGACATATAATATATTTTTATGGTATAATTAAATTACCTAAGAATAATGATAGCTAACTCCAAATAAACCAACATAATAAATAATTGGAAATCTAATTAGTTGCTGGTGTTGAATACTGTTAATTTCAGGATCCTAAAAGTAACTATGTGATGTCCACCTCGGAAAACGAGTTTTATTATTTGTTAGCATTCGTATCCTTGGGTTCTTTTTTGAAAGGAAATTTATGAATTTAAATAGATTAGAATTACTAATCGGTAATGAAAACATTAATAAAATAAAAAAATTAAATATACTTGTTTTAGGACTTGGAGGAGTAGGGGGATATGCTGTTGAATCTTTAATAAGATGCGGTGTAGAACATATTACTCTAGTGGATGGAGACATGATTAAATCAAGTAATTTAAACAGACAGATAATATCTACTTCTAGAAATATAAATAGATATAAAACAAGGGAATTTAAGAAAAGAATTAAATCTATCAATAGAAATGCAGTAGTAAATATTGTAAATACTTTTATAAATGAAAAGAATATGTACTTATTATTTATGGAAGATTATGACTATATTGTAGATGCTTGTGATACTGTTAAAGTAAAGATTTTATTAATGAAAGAATGCTTAAATAGAAAAATTAAATTAATATCTTCTATGGGAACTGCTAATAAATTAGAAGCATCTAAATTAGAAATAACTACATTAAATAAAACATCATATGATCCACTTGCTAAAAAGATTAGAAAAGAATTTAGTGAATCTGAATCTAAAAAAATACATGTTATTGCTTCAACAGAAACAGTAAAGAATAAAGAAGGATTAGGTTCTATATGCTATGTACCAGCTACCGCTGGACTCTTAATAACTAATTATATAATTAATGATGTATTAAAAAAATAAAAGCATAAGCTTTTATTTTTTATTTATACTTTCTTTTCTCATTTGATTATATTTATTTAGTTCTATTTCATATTTATTATTCTTTGGTTTATAGTAAATATCATTTTCAATATTTTTAGGTAAATATTGTTGTTTTACATAATAATATGGAGGATAATCATGAGGATAAATATAATTAATAGGGTGAGATGATATATTATTAGGTACTGGATCTATATTACCCTCATTTAATCTATTCATAGCATTATGTATTGCTAAATATGCTGAATTACTCTTAGGAGATAAGGCCATATCAATTACAGCATTAGAAAGGGGTAAAATAAGTTCTGGATATCCAATTCTTTCTGCTGATTCTATTGCAGCAATTACTTTAGGTCCCATTGAAGGATTAGCAAGTCCTATATCTTCATAACATATCGCTATCATTCTTCTGTATATAATATCATAGTCTCCTGCCTCAATTAATCTAGCTAAATAGTGTAGTGCAGCATTTACATCAGAACCTCTTATACTCTTTTGAAATGCACTTATAGCATTATAATACTCATCTTCATTTTTATCGCTTCTCAAATTTGATTTAGTATTTATTTCTTCTATATCTTTTACGTTAAATTTAGGACCAAAACTATAATAGCAAAACTCTACTAAGTTATATGCATATCTTAAATCTCCGTTAGATAAAGATGCAATATATTCAATTGTTTTTTTATCTATTGATAAATCTTTTAATTCTTTCTTTATATTTTTAATTGCTTTTATAATATCTTCATTAGATATAGGTTTAAGCTCTAATATTTGACATCTACTTCTAATAGCTGGATTAATAGAATGATATGGATTAGATGAAGTAAGACCTATTAATGTAATAATTCCACTTTCCAAATATGAAAGTAGTAAATCTTGCTTATCTTTATTCATTCTATGTATTTCATCTATTACTAATATTAATCCATCATACATTTTAGCTTCTTCAAATACTATATCAAAATCCTTTTTAGAGTTAATTGTAGCATTTAATATTCTATAATTCATTCCTAATTCATTTATAATAGCAAGAGCTATAGTAGTTTTACCAATGCCACTTTTGCCATATAAAATCATATTAAAAATCTTTTTATTTTTAACTAAATTTGATAATATCTTATCTTTTCCAATTAAATGTGCTTGACCAATTACATCTTTTAATTTATTAGGTCTCAATTTATTTTGTAATAAATCCATAATAACTCCTAAAAATATTTTAACACATATTTGTTTGACTTTAAATAATAATTATAATAGAATAATTACTCGAGAGGTGGATTATGGATATAGCAAAGTATGTATTAGAAAATGTTGCTAAGGAAATAGTTAGTATATTAATTAATGGATACAATTTATCTGTTTCAGAAGCATATGAATGTCTTAGTGAATCATGTTTATTGAATGAATTTGAGGAAAGCCCATATATGATTATGAGGACCACATTTGATGATTGTGTAGATTATGCAGAGAAAATATATAAAAAATATATAAAAGTCAAAGAATTAGAATGAATTAGAACATTATAATTTTTTGACTTTTTAATTGTAAAACAAATATATTTAATTGTTATAAATATTAAAATGTGAGATAATTAGTATATGAAAGAATTAGATAAAGAAGTAAAGAAAAAATATGAAGATAAATATATTGAAGAATATATTACTTATATTGAACTCACTAAAAAATTAAGTGATAATACAATTGAAAGTTATACTAATTCTTTGAATTTGTTCCATAGATATTTAAATAAAGATTTGAATCTAGTAGATGAACATGACGTAGAAGGATATATTAAATATTTAAATGATACTCATGCTAATGCTAGTGTTAGCCATGAAATAACTGTATTTAATGAATTCTATAGATATTTAGATAGAAAAGGATATATTAAAGAAAATATAATGAATAAGTTTTCTACTAGAAAATCTCCTAAAAGATTACCTAAATTTCTTACAATTGAAGAAGTAGATAAATTATTAGATATTGAATTAAAAGATAAATTTGATTATAGAAATAAAGCAATGTTTGAATTTATGTATGCAACTGGTGCTAGAGTAAGTGAAATATTAAACTTAGAAGTAGGGGATATTGATTTTTATAATTGTAAGGTATTAGTTAAAGGGAAAGGAGCTAAAGAAAGAGTATTACCAATAAGTGATATAGCACTTAAATATTTAAAGATTTATATAGAAGAATATAGAAATAATTTCTTTCCTAAAAATAAAAAATATAATAATTATTTATTTTTAAATAATCATGGCGAACATTTAAGTAGGGTTTCATTTTTAAAAATAATTAAAAAAGAAGCATTAAAGAAAGGAATAAAAAAAGATGTATCACCTCATATATTAAGACATAGTTTTGCAACACACTTAATAGAAAGTGGTGCGGATATAAGAAGTGTTCAATTACTATTAGGACACGAAAATATTACTACAACAGAAATATATACTCATTTATCAAATGATTTCGTAAAGACTAGTTATTTTGAAAATATGAGTAGAGCAAATAAGGAGGATGAAGAAGATGTTTAAAAGAGTTTTTTTAGTAGTTTTAGATGGATTTGGAGTAGGAGAGATGGAAGATGCATCAAAATATGGTGATGAGGGCGCTAATACATTAAAACATGTAATAGATGGTACTAATTATAATTTAAATATAATGGAAAAATTAGGATTTTTAAATTTAGTTGGAAAAAATGAGAAAACAATGTATTCATTATATTCTAAATTGATTCCAAAGAATTTAGGTAAAGATTCATTAAACGGTCATTATGAAATGATGGGAATTGTTTTAGATGAACCATTTAAGACATATCCTAATGGATTTCCTCTTGAATTAATATCTAAAATAAAAGAAATATCAGGAAGAGATATTATTGGTAATGTAGTAGCATCTGGTACAGAAATTATTAAAGAATTAGGTGAAATGCAAAGAAAAACTGGAGCCCTAATAGTTTATACTTCAGCTGATTCTGTATTTCAAATAGCTGCTGATGAAAAAGTGGTTCCTCTTGAGGAATTATATAGAATATGTGAAAAAACAAGAGAGATAGTAAGTGTTAGTCCATATAATATTGGGAGAGTAATTGCAAGACCATATGTGTATGAAAATGGGATTTATACAAGGACTGCTAATAGACATGATTATACTGTAACTCCTCCAACTAGTGCATTAGATCTTTTAACTGATGCTGGTCTTCAAACTATTGGAGTAGGTAAAATATCTGATTTATTTAATGGAAAAGGTATATCACATTCTGTAAAAACTCAAAATAATTTAGATGGTCTAATGAAACTTATAGATTTTTCTAAAGGAGATTTTAATGGATTATGTTTTGTTAATTTAAATGATTTTGATTCAAAATACGGTCATAGAAGAGATAAAGATAATTATTTAAAAGCATTAGAAGAGTTTAATTATTATTTGCCTATATTCTTAAAGAATTTAAAGCCAACAGATTTAGCAATATTTACATCTGATCATGGTAATGATCCAACACATAAAGGAACTGATCATACAAGAGAAAATACTCCACTAATAGTGTTTAGTCCTTCAATAAAAAATTCAAGAAGAATACCAGATAGAAATTCAATGGCGGATATTGGAGCGACTATACTAGAAAATTTTGGAATAAATAATACTCTTGATTATGGTGAATCATTTATGAATGAAATAAAAAAAGAAGATTAATTTCTTCTTTTTTTTTTTAACTATTTTCTCTTACTGCTTCTAGATGCTTCATTTTTGTTTGCTCTTGAATTAGTTCTTCTAGAGCACTTTCTAGAACTTGTTCTTTGGTTAGTTCTATTAGCCATTATTAATCACCACCTATAATTATTATGGATTATTTTAAATAATAAATTCATTAAATATATGGGAATAATTGGTTTAAAATACATATAATTTATTATGAATAATATACTAATACCATTAATAATATCTACTATAGCTGGCTTGTCGACTGTTATAGGTGGTTTAATAGTTTATCTTAAAATAAATAGAGTAGAGGAGTTTATTTCTTTTTGCCTATCTTTTTCTCTTAGTGTAATGATATCAATTTCTATAATAGAATTAATACCTGAATCAACATTTCAATTAATAAGATATTTTGGAATGTTAAAAGGATTAGTACTAGCGATAATTGTGTTTTTAATAGGTATGTTTTTAGTTAATATAATAAATAATAAAATAAAATCAAATAAAAGTATTACCCCTACTAACAAAAGATTATATAGGGTAGGGATATTAAGTATGATTGCCTTAATGATACATAATTTTCCGGAAGGAATCGCTACATTTATGTCATCATATAAAGATATATCTTTAGGTATTAATTTAGGCCTTGCAATTATGATGCATAATATACCTGAAGGAATATCTATTTCTGTACCAATATACTACTCTACAGGATCTAGAAAAAGAGGAGTGGGGTATTCATTATTATCAGGTTTTGCAGAACCACTAGGAGCATTATTAACTTATATATTATTTAAAGATTATATAAGTGATTTATCATTAGCAATAGTATTAATATTAGTAGCTGGAATTATGATAACATTATCAATAAATGAATTATTACCAGAAAGTCTTAAATATAATAAGAATAAATATGTTATATATGGATTAGTAGTAGGGGTAGTATTAGTTATTATAAACCATTTTATATTATAGAAGTTAACATAATATATATTATGCGAAATAGCACATAATAAAAAAAGACCGGTTAGTTATGGCCTTCTTGATTGAATTTCTGCTATTTTAGTAAATACTTCTGTAGCATTTTCTTTTGTTATATCAGTATATCCTAATTCTTTTAATGCTTGTACTTTTAATGAATTTAATTGTTGTGTTCTAGATAATGCTTCTTCTTTTTCTGCATTAATTTCTTGTACAAATCTATTATGTGATTCTACTAATTTACTCTTAGTAGCTCCCCCATCGTTATATAAATTAAATGCAGTAAATATTATACTTTCTAATATAAATTGTTTAGTTTCGTCTAATTTAAATTCATTAGGATCTGTAAATCCATTTTTCTTTGAAAAATAAGCTAAAATGTATTTAATTTCTGGAACATTATCCATTGATTGTAATGCATGATATAAATATAAGAATGTATAATATGAATCTTTGCTTTTCTTTTCATCAGTAAACTTTTCTTTAATTATAAATATAATATCATTTAATAATTGCTTTTCTTCTTTTGATAATCCTTTTGTATCAAAATACTGTTCTGTAGTTTCTTCTTCTTTAATATTACTATAAAGTCTTGATTCAATTTTTTCTAAGTATTCTGCGTTAACTTTAATCTTTTTTAAAGTTTCCTCATTTCCATCTTCAATATCAAATAATTTAAACAATAATATTTTCTTTTCTTTTGGCCATTTATTTAAACTTTCTAATTCTAGATAATTATATATCATCTGTCTAGAAACTCCTAAATATTTAGCCAACTTTACCTTTGATATTCCAACTTCCTGTAATAATTCATTTAAATATGTCATAATTCTCTCCCTACTCTCCTATAATATAATTGTATATGTTTACATATTATATGTCAAGTAAAAAGTAAAATAAAAAAGCAAAAATACTTACTTAATAATTTACTTAAATATTTATTTTTGCCTTTTTAGAATTTTACAGCATTTTTCTATGAAAGTTTCTTCCCTTTTGTTGTTTACTAATATTATAGTTCCATTATCAATTTCTTCTTGTACTTCTTTTTTTACCTCATCTAAAGAAGCTTTCCATAATTCTTTTAAAGTTTCTTTTGAAGTATCAATTTTTTTAAGCTTTGATAAATTAAGAAGTAATTTCATTTTTCTCAATGCTCTTTTTTTAATATACTTTTTTAGTTCTTCTTGATCTTTAAATTCCATTTTGCACCTCCTTTCTCAAAAAGACTAATATATTTTAACACAATTTTAGAAAAAAGCTACACATTTTTTATAAATACCATAGCTTTTTTCCATTATTTCTAACTTCTTTAATAATTCCACCAATAATCATTTCATCATTATAATATATGACACACGCTTGTCCAGGTGTTACTGCTTTTTCACTATCATATTTTACAATTAATTCATTATCTTTATATTCAATTTTCACTTTTACATCATGTGATCTATATCTAAACTTACAAGTTGCTTCAGTTGGTCTTAAATCGCTTATAAAGTTTAAATCTTCAATGATTGCTTCATTAGACATTAAATATTTATTATCATCTCCAAATGCTACATATAAAATATTATTTTTAACATCTTTACCACAAACATAATGTCTTTTTTCATCTCCAGAAAGTCCTACATTTCTTCTTTGACCAATTGTATAATTCATAAGTCCATGATGTTTTCCAATTACTTCAAGAGTGTCAATATCTTTAATATCGCCCTCTTTACCTTTTAAATAATTTGATACAAATTTTTGATAATTTCTTTCACCTATAAAACATATACCAGTTGAATCTTTTTTATCAGATACAGGTAAATTAGCATCATGCGCTATCTTTCTTACTTCTTCTTTTGTATATTTACCTACCGGGAATAATATATCTTTAAATTGTTCTTTTGTTACTTGAGATAAGAAATAAGTTTGATCTTTATTACAATCTATTCCTTTATATATTCTACCATCTTTTATAATAGCATAATGACCAGTAGCGATTTTATCAGCCCCTAGTTTTCTTGCTTCTTTAATAAATACATCAAATTTAATATATTTATTACACATTATATCAGGATTAGGTGTTCTACCCTTCTCTAACTCAGACAAAAAATATTTAAAGACATTATCCCAATATTCTTTAATAAAATCTACTCTATAAAGTGGTATAGAAAGTTCATCACACACTTTTTTTGCATCAATATAATCTTGTTCTTGAGGACATATTCCATCTGTAATACCTTCTGGATCATTATTTATGTTAGAATCCCAATTTTTCATGAATAATCCAACTACATCATATCCCTCTTTTTGTAATAAATATGCAGAAACTGCACTATCTACTCCACCAGACATTCCTACTACTACTTTCATGGTATCTTTTCCTTTCGCGCTTAATTATACCACAAGTCTTACTAAAAGTGAATTAATAAATACTTCAATTAAACTATTTAATATTCCTAGAATTAAAAATATAAAATAAACTTTTAAATATTCTTTATAATCTTTTTTAAAATCATACATGTCATTTCTTTTAAGTTTTAAATACATTTTTTTGGAGAATTTTATTGATAATATAGATATAGTAATAAAAATAAATATATTAATTAATTCATGAGGAAACATAAATATTAATGATAAGAATAGTCCTTTTAATTTATATATCATAATAAAAGATGATATTGTAAATCCAATTAAAAAACCTTTATAAAATATAATAAAATAATTTAATAAAAATATTATAGGTATTAGTCCAACAAGCCATATCAATGTTATATATATAAAATTAATCTTAAAACTATTTATAAAGCCTTTTAAATAGTCTATATCACCACTTACTAGTTTAATGTATTCATTTATTTCTTTTTCTATTAATGTCTTATCTAAGTCTTTTAAATATGTAATAAATAGTAGCCCTACAGCTAGTCCAAATAAAAATAAAATAATAAATGATAATAATATCTTTCTATTTTTAAATTTTTTCATATTTAATTATATTAACTATTTAAATATTTATGATATAATATTTTTAAGAGGTTGTTATGAAAAAGAAAACAAAAGAAAGAATAAGAAAAATACTTATTTGGGCTTTGGCGATTGTAATGACAGTAAGTATGTTTTCAGGAATTATAGCATTTATATTTTCATAAAAAAATTAGTAATTATTTACTAATTTTTTTGTTTCTTATAAGCATTTAATATATTTTTCATAAGCATTATAACAGTCATTGGACCTACTCCACCAGGAACAGGAGTTATATATGATGCTTTTTTACTTACATTTTCAAAGTCTACATCTCCACATAATTTACCATCTATTCTACTAATACCTACATCTATTATAACTGCATTATCTTTTATCATATCTTCTGTAACTAAATGGGGTTTACCAGTAGCACTTATAAGAATATCTGCATTTTTTGTAATTAAGGGTAAATCCACAGTTTTAGAATGACACATAGTTACAGTAGCATCTTTATTTAATAATAAATTAAATAAAGGTTTAGATACCAATAAACTTCTACCTATGATTACTATGTTTTTACCTTTAACATCAATATTATAATGATTCAATAATTCTAATATACCAAGTGGTGTACATGGAATAATTCCTTCTTCATTATTATATAATTTAACTTTATTATAGTCAGTTAACCCATCTACATCTTTATTAGGATCAATTAAATTAATCAATTTATTAGTATTATATTTATCAGGTATAGGAAGTTGAATAATAATACCTGTTATATATTTATTTTCATTTAATTTAATTATTTCTTCTTCAAGCAATTCTTCAGATATATCATTATATTTTTTATGAATAAAGTTAATTCCTAATTCATTAGCTAGTTTTTCTTTTTGTTTAATATAAATATTGCTGGCTTCATCATCTCCAACTTGAACTACACATAAAGTTAGTTTATTACTTAATAAACTAATTTCATTTTTTATTTCTTCTTTTATTTTATAAGCCACTTCTCTACCATCTATTATCATATTAATCACCTAGTAAAGATCTTACTTTTTTCTTCAAATAAATATTATCTTTTCCTTCTTTATAATTATTTAAGGCTTCAACAATAATTTCAGCAGTCTCTGTGAATTCTCTTTCTTTAAATCCTTTGGTTGTCATTGCAGGAGAACCTATTCTTATTCCGCTAGCTTTAGATGGTGACAAAGTTTCAAAAGGAACAGTATTTTTATTTACTACAATACCAATTTTTTCTAATTCATCTTGTGCTTCAGCACCAGTAATACCAAGTGTTTTATTTATATTTATTAATAATAAATGGTTATCACTACCACCTGTTACTAAATAATAATTATTATCTTTAAACACTTTTATCATTGCTTGAATGTTTTTTAAAACTTGTTTTTGATATTCAATAAATTCTTTTGTACTTGCCTCATAAAAGCATTGTGCTTTAGCAGCAATTACATGCATTAATGGACCACCTTGGATACCAGGAAATACTGTTTTATTTATTTTGTTGATAATGTCTTCATTATTTGTAAGAATTAATCCTCCTCTAGGACCTCTTAATGTTTTATGAGTAGTAGATGTTACTACATCTGCATAAGGAACTGGGCTTGGATGAAGTCTAGCAGCTACTAAACCTGCTATATGAGCCATATCTACCATTAGATAAGCTCCACATGCATCTGCAATTTCTCTAAATTTTTCAAAATCAATAATTCTAGGGTATGCAGAAGCACCTGCTATAATCATTTTAGGTTTTTCCTTTAATGCAATATCCATTAATTCTTCATAATCAATCAATTCTGTTTTTTCATTTAATTTATAATCAATTATTTGATAATCTATACCACTAAAATTAATTTTATGTCCATGAGTTAAATGACCACCATGAGTTAAATTCATACCAAGTACTTTATCTCCATGATCAAGAAGAGCTCTATATACAGCCATATTAGCGCTTGAACCGGAATGAGGTTGAACATTAGCATATTTAGCTCTAAATAAAACACAAGCATATTTGATTGCTAATTTTTCTAAATCATCTACATTTTCGCATCCGCCATAATATCTTTTGCCAGGATAACCTTCTGCATATTTATTAGTAAGAACACTTCCTTGAATTTTCATTATATCTTTTGAAGCATAGTTTTCAGATGCAATTAAATTTATAACATGATTCTGTCTATATTTTTCTCTTTCGATTGCTTTCTTTATTTGTTCATTCATTTTATATCACCTCACTAAAATATTTTATCATAAAATATTTAAAAAAAGGAGATTATTTTTCTCCCTCTTCTAACATTGTTCTTATGAATACTCCATATCCCTCCATTGGACTAGAAACTACAACATGAGTAACTGCCCCTATTATTTTATTATTTTGTATTATAGGGCTTCCGCTCATTCCTTGAATTATACCTCCAGTTTTATTAACTAATTCATCATCTTCTATTTTAAAATTAATAGATTTAGAAGTCTTAATTTTTGATTTATTAATACTTGTTATATTTATTCTAAAAGTTTTTACTTCATTACCTTCTATATTAGTATAAATATATGCTTCTCCTAATTCTATTTCATTGAAATTAGCTACTTCCATTAGATCTTTTTTTGGTACTGAATCTACATATTTTCCATATAAACCAACTGGTGTATTTTTAATAATAGTACCAAGTTTATTGTTGTATCTTATTGAAGCATTTTTACTTCCAACTTTACCGGATATACTTCTATCAATACTTTTAACAAAAGAATCATATATAATACCAGATTTTACTTCAACACTTTTATTTGTTGAACTTAGAATTATTTCATGACCTAGGGCACCATATACTTTTGTTACTGGATCAATATATGTAAGTGTTCCTATACCAGTTACACTCTCTTTTACATATAACCCAGTTTTATATACATTATCTACATTTATTAGAGGTAAGTAAGTTTCAATTTTTTTATTATTTCTAATTATTGTGATATTTACTCTGTTATCTTTTACTTTTTCATTAATAATTTCAATCATGTCATCAATTGAATTTATTTCTATACCTTCAATTTCAATTATAGTATCCCCTATTTTTAAATTTTCTTTACCAATAAATTCTCCTTCTACTTTATAAAACCCAACAACTATGAGTCCTTTTGTATCAATTGTTATTCCTATATTTTCTCCTCCTGGAACGATTGATTCAGAGTATGCAAATATGTTTAGGGGAAACATTATAGTAATTAATAAAGCAGTAAATAATTTTTTCACTATTCTCACCTCTAAATATAGTATTTACATATATTAAAAAAATAAATTACCAATAATTTAATTGGTAATTTATGGCTATTCTACTTTAAAATCTTCAAATTCACCTGAATCATTTAATACTTTATTAATTGTTTCAGTAGCACTTTTTAATTTTTTATCACATAAATTTAATAATTTAGTAGCTTCTTTATACTTTTCAATTGATTTTTCTAAATCAATATCTCCACTTTCTAATTCTTTAATAATTGCTTCTAATTTTAATAAAGCACTTTCAAATGTTTCTTTTTCCATTAATTTTTTCCTTTCACTTCTGATAATATAGATCCATCGCTTAATACTATATTTATATTATCTTTAATTTTTATATCTTTTATTGATTTAATAATTTTATTATCTTTTTTAACTATACTATAACCTTTATTAAGTATATTATTTGGATTTATTAAATCTAGTTTTAATTTAGTTTTTTCAAGTAAATTTGAACTTTTTAATATATTATTTTTATATGCCGAAAGCATTCTTTCTTTAATATATTCTATTTCTTTTTCTTTTATATCAAATATACTACTTATATTAACTAATTTTTCTTTTATTATATTTAATCTATTTTCTTTAGATTCAAATAATTTCATTGGATTATTTATAATATAATTTGATTTATATTTATTAATTTTTTCTTCATAATAATCTACTTTATTACTTAAAGCAGTATTCATACGAGTTATTGCATCTGATAAGTAATTTTCAATATCTTCAATATTTTTTACTGCTAACTCTGCTGCTGCAGTTGGAGTTGGTGCTCTTAAATCTGCGACAAAATCTGCTATTGTATAGTCTATTTCATGTCCTACAGCACTTATTATAGGAATTTTACTATTATATATTTCTCTAGCAACTACCTCTTCATTAAAAGCCCATAGATCTTCAATAGACCCACCACCACGTCCTAATATAATTACATCCATATCAGTTTCATTTGCTTTTTTAATCATTTTTACAATATTTTCTTTAGCACCTTCACCTTGAACTAAACTTGGAAATAAATATATTTCACATAAAGGATATCTTCTATTAATAGTAGTTATTATATCTCTTACTGCTGCTCCTTCTTTTGCTGTTATAACTCCGATTTTTTCTGGAAACCTTGGTATTTTCTTTTTATGTTCTTTATCAAATAAACCTTCAGATGCTAATTTCTTTTTTAATTCTTCAAATAAAACATATAAGTTACCAATACCATCTAATTTTATTTCACTTACAACTATTTGATATGAACCACTTACTGGATATACATTTATTCTACCTCTTATAAGAACACTATCTCCATCTTTTGGATCAAATAATAGTTTACCAGTTGCATTAAAGAAAACTGCATTTATTTTGCTATTCTCATCTTTTAAAGAAAAATATATATGTCCTCTTGAATGATATTTTATATTACTTATTTCACCCTTAACATATATATCATTTAATAATGGTTCGCTTTCTAATATGCTTTTAACAAGTTCATTTACTTCCGTAATACTTTTATAGTCCATTATTTTTCCTCATTTAAAATACTATCTAAAACAGCATTAATCATAGGTACAACTTTTTCATCACTATATTTTTTAGCAAGTTCTACCGCTTCATTAATCGCTACTACATCAGGAGTATCAGTATATAGAAGTTCATATGTACTTAATTTTAATATTGCTTGATCGGTAGAACCTAATCTTTTAAAACTCCAATCTTTTAAATGATTTTCTATTAGTTCAATAATATTGCTTTCTTTATCAAGAACACCATATACAATTTCTTTTACAAAATCGTTATCAATATCTAAATTTTCTTTTATAACATCTTCAATAGAAAACTGCATTTTACCTTTTTTATAAAAGTCAATTTGATATAAAATTATCATTATTTTTTCTCTTAATTCACTTCTTGTGTATTTCATACTAAACTCCTTTTTTATATTCTTATATTATATATTTAATTATTAAAATTGCAAGTAATATTAGAAAGATCAATTTTTCCATTATTTATACTAATATTCCCTGTACAATTATGTAAAATTTCTGATTCATTAAAATAACCAGAACTTGCAATTGTTTCAAGTGATATAGTTCCGCTTGTTACTTTAATTATACCATTAGAATCATTTTCCATAATTAAAGATGATGGACAAACGTTATATCCAATCGGTTCAGTGCAATAATCATTTATATACATTTCAACTGCACTTTTTATTTGATTTTTTTGAATGCTACTTAATTTATTCCTACCTTCAGAGAAAACTTTTAGAACATTTGGAACTGCTAATAATATTATAATTGCAAGTAATGCAATAACCGCTAATAATTCAATTAATGTAAGTCCTTTTTTATTCATATTATCACCATATTAATTGTATAATAAATATGATACTTTGTAAATAATATAAATTGACATCAAAATAAAAATAGTGTATTATATTTAAGTAGTTACGGAGTAGTACTCAAGTGGCTGAAGAGGCGCCCCTGCTAAGGGTGTAGACCGGGAAACTGGTGCGAGAGTTCAAATCTCTCCTACTCCGCCATATAAAAAATAACCTATTTTTCAATAGGTTTTTTATTTTATAATATTATTTATTATTTCATTCATAATATATATTTTATCTTCTGGAATCATTAAATAATTGCCTTCAAGCTTTAATAATCCCTCTTTTACAACATCTTTTAAATCAAATACATCTTGAATATTTTCATTAAATTTTTCATAGAAATGATAAATATTAATTCCAGATAATTTGCGAAGCCCTAATATTAATTCATTTTCCATATCTTCTTTTTTAGACACTATTACTTCATTTAATCTATACTCATGATTAATATATTTATTTAAACTTCTTGTATTTTCATATCTAACACCATTTATATATCCTGATGCGCCTAAACCAAAACCATAGTATTCGTCATTATTCCAATAAGTTAAATTATGCATTGATTCAAATCCTACTCTTGAAAAGTTGCTTACCTCATAATGATTATATCCATAATCTTTTAATTTTTTACATATATACTCATACATTTTATAATCAGTTTCTTCATCAATATTTGATACATTATTTTGTTTTAAAACAGTATTATTTTCAATTATTAATGAATATGTACTTATATGATTAACATCAAGTTTTAATATATTACTTATATCACTTTTAAATGTACTAAAAGATTCAGTAGGAAGAGCATATATTAAATCAACATTAATATTAAAACCATAACTTTTTAATTGATTAATATTATTAAATATCATTTTTTTATCATGTTTTCTATTTAAAAATTTGAGGTTATAGTTGTCAAAAGATTCAACACCCACACTCACTCTATTTACTTTATTATTTTTAAGTATATCACATAATTCACTAGTTATATCATTTACATTTACTTCAAAAGTAAACTCTTCTAAATAATCTAATTTAAATGAATTATTAATTATTTCAAATAATTTTTTTAATTGTAAAATATTTAATGATGAAGGGGTACCACCACCAATGTATATAGTTCTAATCTCATCATTCTCATAATACTTACCTATTTCATTTTTTAATTCATTTAAATAATTATCAGCCCAAGAAGCATTATAAATCATCTTACAAAAATCACAGTAAGAGCATATACTATTACAAAAAGGAATATGTATATAAACACTTCTCATACATTTATCATCTCAATCAAATTATATCAAACATATAAACTAAAAACAATGACAATAATGATGTGAACCCTAATTAGGAGACACAAATAAAAAAACAGTAGATTAAAAAGAGAAAAAAAATTATTTTTCTCTTTTTGTGTAAGTTTTTCTTTTTTTCTTAACTTTTGATTTTAGTCTAGTTGTG
>Ga0247610_10000291_pt1 | contig 78283 bp, 119 predicted proteins | sample 174DNAGHGhighgp2_FD_193483 | JGI IMG/M metagenome (GOLD analysis project Ga0247610, IMG submission 193483) | Sheep rumen microbial communities from Palmerston North, Manawatu-Wanganui, New Zealand - 1742 DNA GHGhigh gp2 | ecosystem: Host-associated > Mammals > Digestive system > Stomach >...
GGGCTAGCACCCATTTCTCCCGTCATGCGAACATAGCTTGGTGTTCCATCGTCATAAGATTGCGTGGCACTATTCCATGTTCTCTTGACTATCTTAGTCCATAGATAAGGATAAGCATCGGTTGTTGCCTTGGGCGCATCTTGCCATTGTGGATAGTAACAATTGGCAGGTGGGGTGGTAGAACTCGCAGATGTAAGTGATTTGGAAATGTTAAACGTGTAGTCGGTTTCACCACCCTTCTCACCAACAATCAAGTGCCAATTAGACCATGTTGATTCGTTTGATTGCTTGGTGCGCATATACAAATCACCATCCATCCATGTTGTGTGTATTTGGCTTTCCTCGGGGTCGTCATTTGGTGCATATTGTGCCTCTACCGTATAACCATCCTCACCAGTCAGCCTAATGTATGATGTGCTTTCAACAACATAAGACGAACCATTGGCAACTTTTTTCTGCACACGCGCCCAAAGGTAAGGTTTTGATGTAGTAACCTCGATTGGGGCATCAGCCCATGAAGAAATATCGGAAGGTGGAATGTTTGGATTACCAGTTGTCTTGTATGAACTTATTCCAAAACTAAAATCTGTTTCATCTCCGCTTTCCCCGACTATTCTATGCCATGCCGACCATGTGCTAGAATCACTTTCTTTGGTACGCATATATAGGTCGCCATCCACCCAAACATTGTGTATCTGTTCAGTGGTGGGGTTAGCGTTAGGCGCATATTGCGCCTGTACGCTAATTCCATCCTCAATTGTGCTTACCGTAAAGCTATAAGATATTGTTTTTCTTTCGTGCATAAGAAAGCTACTTTTAATGTGTGACTACTTTTCAGCCAATACGATTGCAGTGAGATATTTCTTGAAAGTAACATTTACAATGTCATAGGTAACTGTAATATGTGCCGCGCTACCATCCCAAGGAAGTTGCCTCCATCCTTGGTGTGGGTCGCCTTGTTCTGTGATAACTTGTGGAATGCCAGATATTATGTCTGTAACAACGTTTCCATCAGCATTTAACAACTTAACAAAGAACTGCGTCCAAGTAGTATCAACCGTTGGGTCATCCTGCGCACCCATCCAAATATTCCATGTCATAGGAGCACTACCACGTTTCAATGTCGCAGACGTGTCATTGCCACCATTGTATTGAATGTACATTTGTTCCAAATCCGTTTGGTCATCAACGTTCTCAAACGTGGTGTACGTCAATGTTGTGCTTGTTCCATCAACACTTGTTGTGTAGGCAAAGTCACATTCTATTACAGAATTGTCAATGACTTGTTTTAATGCTCCAAGTGACGCATCCTCTGCAACCTGCATGGCATTATGATACGTTGCGCCACCAATAACAACATCACCACCATTCCCCAAGCTTGTGTTGTTCATTTTCCATGTTGTTGAAAATGGACTTCCAGTTGCCGTTGCAGGAATTTCATCACCATCAGCACCGAAAAGCCTAGCATACATCGTTATTTTTTGGCCATCCTCGGTAATGACATTGCTACCAACAAATTCAATAAAACCAAAGATGCCAGCAGATGAAATGCTAGTAATACGGACAAGCGTTGTTGCACTAAAGCCAATAGCCGAACCACCCAATGTGTAAGTGCCAGAATAGGTGATAGAATCAATATTAACATTGGTGCCAGATGCAAGGTTGGTAATAATCTTGATTGCAGCGGTCGGGTTGGCTTGTGTCGGGTAGTTGGCAACCTTTTGGAATCGGCCATCAGTTGAAACAGCCGTTGCGCTACTATCAGCCCATTCTATTTCGACATTATTATAATACCACTTTCCACCTGTGTCTGGTGTGACCTTGGTTGAACCACTTAGCAGGTCAACATAAATGGTTGGCCTATTGGAATCTTGCGTCCAATCGGGAACAGCCGCCGTACCAGTCCATGCTTGTGTTAAAGCTTTGGTGGAAAGAAGTTGTCCGTGTAGGGTAGAGCCATCATCAATGGTTTCTACATAAAATCTGTTTGATACGCTACTCATTTTTTATTCCTCCTCTATTTCTATTGTTTCGTTAACTTCATTGTTCTTATCGTTCTCTTGCTCCACCTGTTCTTGTTCGGTGGTTGCAACCTCATCAGTGGTTGTGATTTCATTTGCGTTTTCTTCCTCTTTTACATCATAGCCTAAACGATACTTGTTTTGACGAATAAGAGTTTTTGCCTCGTCATGTGTTATTTTTTCCACGCCAGCCAAACCATTGATGTATTCGTCTGGCGTAAAACGCACACGCGCAAGGTCACGATTGTTCAACACAAATCGTCCATCAGCAACACGGTAACGGCTATCTATAAGCCCACAGCGTAAGGCGATTTCTTTTGTGACGAGATAAATTGCTGTTTCTAACATAGTTTTTTGTTTTTTTGTTTATAATCTATCAAATACCAATTCGTTGTCATCCGTAACAGGCGAACCATCATCCGTTACAACATCATAAGCCCCAAGCATATACACCTCTGCATGCACTGGTGTTGAATAAGATGATGTCTGTTTTAAGTCGTTGCTTGGAACGGTTAGGCTTTGACCCCACCCCATATCGGTGTATGATGATGCCGTAGACACACGACGTTTATAGTTAAACAACAAGTGTTCGGCCTTTTGTGCATCAGTGAGAACGCCACCCTTGTAATTGACAATGTTTGTGAATGTCATGTTGCGTTGTGCAGCATTGACAACACTACCATTGTTGCATATCGTATGCGGGTCAATACGTGGAAATTCCCACACCAAAGAACAATATGCTACTGCTGGTAGTATCGGTGATGTAGATGTCTCCTTAACTTTGCATACAATGGTAATGTTCTCGGTGTACATTGCATCCAAGGTTATTGTGTCAGTGCCTTGCCCCTTTGATGCTTGTTGTGTGGCCTTTCTATAGCAATGCAAGCTATTAATAAGGCTTTCTGTGGTAGCATTGTTCTCTTTTCCATACCATTCAATGTAATAGCTACTTGTTACATCTTCATTCTTGCTATTCAAGATTTGCGCTTGGAAAGAGAACAAAGAACTTGCAGAAGTCAAAACATTGTAAATGGTTTTTGTGGGTGCAAGCAGATTTATTTTTAATGATGTGTTTATTGCATGCTTGCTTGATGTGAGCAATACGGTTTCACGAACTAGGTTTGTCACACCACTGTCACGGGGGTCAACGTATGTTGCAACACAACAGATGTTTTGGCCAGCATCACTACTACCAACTGATGGAGGTGCAATGTTTTTTTGAACATATAGTTTGAAATTTGGGTTGCTATCGGTTGGACAAAAATAATCATTTAATTCACCATCTATAGACGGTGATACAGCAGTAATTCTCACCCAATGAAGTCCAGGCCAAAACTCGTCCGAAGAATAGTCCGTATTGTTTGTGGGGTCAAAATAGTACCACACAACATTTGCAAATGTGGGGTGATATTCCACCTCTGCCTCTGTGTCAACTGATACTATTGTCGGTGTTAATTGTAGTGGAAATTGTGTTCTGTCTGGGCTGTATTCACCAGTATTAACATAATACCATTGCTCTAATGTGTCATTTGGCTGAACGGTAAACATATCCGACAATGCTGGTAACATTGTCTGTATGACCGTTGGTCTTGATGTGTTTAATCTTCTTCCCATACCTTTTATTTTTAGCTTATTATTTGATTATCTACAATTCGCGTTGTCTTTCCATCGTTAACCACTACCGTACAAGTGAATATGGCCTTGTTTTGTGATGACCATCCTTGCGGCATATCATTGTTAGTAAGCCTCAGTGTTTTAACACCTGTCACCAATCCTGTGTGTTGTGCATCCCATGTTTCATCCGCTTGCGTCTTTCCGCTTTCACTTTCACGCGTCCACGTCCAATATTCTACGGCCACATCAGCCGTGATGTCAACATTTCCATAAAACAAATGTGGTGTTATGGTTGTATCAACATAACCACGACGGAAAGAATAGCCTTTGTCCGAAACAAATTCAATTGTTAAGTTGTCATTGCCATCAACCAATTGCCAATAAGGACTATTCCATTTTGGTTCAAAGTATGTTTGTACACCACCAATTGTTACGGGCTGATGTTGTAGGCATTGCCAACGGCCTCCATTATGACGAACTTCGTGTATCTCGTATTGTTGTGAAATGTCATTGTATTCATTGTAGTAATACACACCATTTCTTGGTGATGGTGATGGAATTGCAGAACCATCAATCCAATCACCGCAGAACACAACAACTGGCACTGGCAAGCCCGTTTTGTCTATCTTCACATAGTTGCCAACGACAACACCTTGTGCATAAAGCCAATCAGTATGCTCACCAACTTGGTTCAATATTGCCCTTACATCTGGGTAGTTCTTAACAAATTCTGGCAGTTCGCCGATTGTTACGCCATAATTGCCGTTTTTCAGTATTGGAGCATCAACACCATTATACTTGACAACACGCCCCTCGGTAGTGCTAATCATAAACACGCGCTGGCGGCGAATGATAGATGCCTTGATTTCCTCGTAATCTGGGTCTTCGGGATTGGAGTAATCCACGCATCCCCATCGTGCAATGGTCATCAATTCGCAAGGTTCAAAGTTGCGACCAGCAGGAACGAAGTCATCACCATATAGAACAACACGAATTTGGTTTACACCAAGTGTGTTATCCGTGTTGTGTGTGGCTATTACGCGTGACCATGATGTGTAGTATTTGTTAGAACCATCCGCTTCTACCGACGTGCCACTTTCATCACTTATGCCTGCTTGTTTGGCGGCTAGCGTGTTGATTATTCCCTTTAGTACGTTACCATACATCTGCCCAGTAACATAGCCATCGTATTTTTCTTTCAGCGAAAGAATATAAGAGACACTACCATCGGTTTCATCAACAATTCTATCTACCTTATCAACTTGGTCATTATCCGTGTATAACGTATCACCCTCTTGTGCTTGCAGCCTATTGATAAGCAATTCCACAACCTCCAAATAAGAACGGACACGGGCTGATTCAAACTCTGCATTTCCAAGTTGGTCAATGCGCCAACCACGTCCATCATATAGGCCAGTTTCAAATTGTGGGCTTCTTAGTTCATCATGGAATATCACAGAACCAATGGCATCCAATCCTTGTTGGAAAGTTATCCTACCTTGGCTGACATCATCTTGAACACGGGAAAGCTTGTTATTGATTTCCGATACTACACTTTCGGAATAGTACTTTTGAAGTTCCGACAACTGAACACGCAAGCGGCTGACATCATCCGTAACTTGCCCTATTTGGTTAAGGACAATCTCAATATCATCAGTTAGCGTAATGTCGTATTGTGGTAGTACTTTTTCACCGAACTTTATTGTGATTTGCTTAATGTATAGGTTCACCTGTACACCAGCATACTGAAAGTGAACAATATTGTTGTTCTGCATTTGTTCAAGTATGCCTGTGTGTGTAGCAAGGAAGTGTTCATCAAATTTCAGCGGATAGTCATAGTAATGCACGTTGTTCTCCAACATGTATTCCATCATGGCATCATCCAATTCCGATTCTGCTTCGCTTATGTATGATGTTGGTAGCGATATTCCAAGAACAACAAATTCATCACCGCTATGTGGCTGTTGGTAGATGTTTGGCATTAGCGTGCCAAATGTGTCAGTCTCTTTTTGAACAATGACCGTAATCTGTTGTTGGTTAGACTTTGGGTATTTTTCCAAATCACGCTGAGAACCATTTGGTGCGAAGTTGCCGTTGCTATCATAGAAATTGGCCACATAATCTTCCCAATCAACTTGAACGGGGAAAGAGCATCCCTTACATGCACCTGTGCGCATGTTTATGGTCATTTCCTTTGTTATTGCAGCACTAGCATACAAGTCGAATGACAAACGTGGCAATTTTATCTTGAAATAGCTTTGTATATATTCGCCATCATCATTCATCTTGTCATTCCACTCTGTTGCTGGCGTGTGGCCTTCCTTTAGCGCAACAACGTCATAGTTTACGTTGTCCGAAGTGTATTTGATGTAGTAATAGTCATCATCACTTGTCACATCACACTTGAACGTGTATGAACCACCTGTATTTTCATCATGGTATGACACGCAGACACGTTCAATGGCATTGTAAAGATTTCGTAGTGCCTCCTTTTCCTTTTCATTCTTGACGGTTGTGATACGAACCAAAAGAGAACCTAGAAAAGCAGCCACATAGGTTGTTTGTGTTGAACCATCTTGTTTTACCGTGTCAAAAGGCTCTGCGCTAACAATTGCTTGTTGCCCAAGTCTTGGGTATATGTCCTCAAACTGGTGTATTTCTACCGAAGGTGCTTCTAAGACTATTGGGTTTGGATATGTTATATCTGCGTCATAATAATCCTTTATTTCGATGTCTGGGTCATAACCCGTTGCATAAGGATTTACTTTTTTGTTTACCGCATCGGAATACACCGACGGCATAAGCGTTGACCTAGTGAATGGATGCTTAATCAAACGAACTCTTTGACCGCCAACAATACCATCATAGATTGGATAGCTATTTGGCATGTTGGGATTGTTGCCAATGGTGTATGACCACGACTGACTACCAACCCACACAATTTGCGGATAGCCAAAAGGAACGTTTCTTTCACTACCATAGCCAACAATTCGGGTTACAATTTTGTTGTTCTTTGGTGTTCTAGAATTATTCTTTAATCCGACACCTTTTCCGAACTTGAACACGAAAGGCACGTTTGTCCTTTGTCCGTGTTCATCTATCTCGTATATTTCTTGTGATGGTAGCCCAAATGTAATAAGGAATTTCTTATCATTCTCGTTATCAGTAATAGTTGTTATCACAAACGGCACTTTCCACGTTTCGTAGCAAGTCTTTAGCGCATCACTGATATATTGCTTGTCGAACGAAAGTGGTTCATCACACATCTTGTTCCTTGTTTCTTGTGAAACACTAGGTGCAATGTCAACTACCCATTCTGTTGTCTTTAGGTTTGCATTCAGCTTGGCAATGAACTCAACAAATGTTCCAATCCATGCAAATGTCTTGTTTTGCGAAAGATACTTTGATTCATCACTTCCTGGTACGGCAATGTCGGCAAAAACAAAATTACCCAACATATACATTGGGTGATAGAACGTGAATGAATATTTTGTCATACCAGCAAGTTCGCCATTGTCAGCGACCATGCCCTCACGAACTATTGTTGGTGGCGATACCAATGAGTACTTCACATCATTGTAAACGATGTATTCCTGCATCGTTACCGAAAGGGTGTTGTCTCTGTAATAAACATCACCCGTTATCTTGTCACCAAGAGACATAACGATGCTTTCAACGGTAGATTTTTTTATCTCTAATCCGTGAAATGCAGTACCATCCGCATTAAAGATTGGAAACGTATAATTTCGTCCTAAAATGTTTTCAGCCATCTTATTAGTTTTACAAATGCAAAGATAATACAAAGGATTGAAATAATCAAAGAAATTTTATAGATTTTAGGAATTTTTGTTTTTTCAACGACCTTAGCCTCTTGGTGGTTTATCATTTCGGTCAAAGAATCGCACTTTGCTATGTATTGTCTCAGCGAGTCACGTGCAAGGTGAAAATGTGCGATTGAATCAAGCAATTGTTTTTCATATTCGCGGTTACGTGACACGGTTTCCTTTTCTTTGTGCCACGTTTCTTGCTTGATTACATTTCCTTGAGCATCAACCGTCATAACGGTGGAATCGGACTTTTCGACCTTGGTTTTTGTTTCTACTTTTTCCGTTTCCTTTACGTCCGTCTTGTGGGTCACATCAGTAGAGTCTTGTTTGACAATTTCGGTCTTTGCTGAATCAACATTAACCTCGGTCTTTTCCTTTTCGTCTTTGATGACCTCTTTCTTTGTCGCACATGACATAAAGCACATAATAAACAAGGCTAATAGCAAATAAACAAAAGGTGTGCCACAGCCATTATTCATCAATTGTTGTTGCCGCCACATTTCGGCATAGCTGAGTTTTTCGCCAGTTGTTTGTTCCATAAACCTTAGATGTTTTTGTATTCGTTTGTGGCATCAAATGACGGGCAAGCCTTGTTAGCGAAATCCCTATGCCCATGTATTCTTGCGTATGGGTATTTTCTACGCAGTTCTTTTAATAGGTTAACCAATGCGGTTTTTTGCGCTTCCGTCCTAGTGTCCTTTGGTGATATTCCATCCAGCTTGCAACCACCAATGTAGCACACGCCAATGGAATGTGCATTATGGTTGGTGCAATGTGCGCCCACAAGGTTAACATCACGACCAAGATTTAACGACCCATCACGATAAATAACATAATGATAGCCAATGGTATTAAAGCCACGCTGCTTATGCCAACGTGTGATGTCTGCCACCGTATAATCACGACCCTCTCGTGTTGCGCTACAATGAACAATAATTTCATTGATATAACGCTTTGATGTTTTCAGCCTGCTATCACCAAGGATTTTTGCCCATGTCAAATCTCCAACCACACCATCCGCTTTTAAGCCATTCTTCTTTTGGAAATCTTTTACCGCCTCCTCTGTTATTCGGCCAAAGATACCATCTGTGACTAAGTGCAAAGAGGATTGTAAGGTTTTTACATCATCACCTGTGCTACCTTTTTTTATCGTTACCATAGTTCAATTATTTTTTATGTGGTTTTTTCCTTTTTCTTTTTGTTTATCAGTGCTTCGATTCTACGTCCATTGCGGGCAATATCCTTTTGCATGTCTTGTATCTTGTCTTCAAGTTCGCCAATGCGCTTTCTTAACTCACGATTTTCTTTTCTTAGTTCCTCGTTTTCACGCCTTAATTCATCCCTATCTTTGCGTATAAATTCACAGGTATTTCGCCATTCCTCTATAGAATTGTGATAAGCCTCTTGTTGTTTTATCCATCCTTCTGCTTCGGCAACGGTTGCTTCACCATTAGCTTTTTTTCTGCTTGCACGCCAATGCAAAAACCATCCACCACCAAGGACTATTGTTATTACGGTATTTATTATGCTATAGATTTCCATTTTGTGTTACGACAATCCAGTTTCTACTCTGTTATCCACGATTTCGTCGCTACGATTCTCGCTTATGTTTTTGGCTTTTGCGGCATTTGCATCCATTCCGTCTTGGGGAATCAGTGCGCCACGTTCCTCTATAATACGTTCTATTTCGTCTGGTGCTGCATCGGGTGACTTTTCAATAATTGTCTTCATAGAAAGCCACTTAGCCTCCATTGAAAGGTTAGTGATTTTTGTATTGTTGGTTTCAAGCGACCAAGGAACAATTTCTGTTGAAATTTTCAATTTTGCATATTTGCTCGTGCCATTGTTTTCAATATCCATTCCCTCTTGGTGCAGGTAAACCATATCGTTGACAAATTTTTTCCAGTCTTTTGCCGTTTGTGTTGCCAATGCGTAGTCATTAGACATAGCCAAGGCTATACCATTGCCACCACTATTGGTTGTTGTTATGTCCTTTGGTGTAATGAATGATGTTGATGAAAAAAGTGATATTTTTTCCTCCAAAGCCTTTAGATATTCATTCATCGTTGTTGGCTCTGGGAATTTCAATACATCAGCGGACTGCTTTCCATTTTGAACATCACTTGATAGGTTGATAATCAACGTTGAACTATCACGCTTGAATGATTCCATGTCCATATCACCAGTAAACACCAATGCAAATGTTCCAAAGCGTTTCAAAGCTATGTTGGCAATGTTTGATAACAATTCCCACATTTCAATGCTTGATTCAGCATATTCCCAAGCAACTTTTCCACGCTTGTGAAGCAATGGGCAACGGCTAAAGCCATGCAATTCATTTTTAATGTTCCATCCGTTTTCCACTTGTGTGCATCTGTAATGATTTTTTGCATCAAATGTGTCAATGACAATTTTGTTCTCTAGCTGGTACACCAAAGAACGGGAAATCTCATATCCATATTCGTCATAGTTTGGGATTATCTGGTAGCCATCCTCGTAACTATATGTCGTTACGACTACCTTTCCCATGTCTTTGTCAAAGCTGAACAAAAGTCCGCAATTGCCAAGTTGCTTGCATATATTAATGGCTTGTGAAAGTGAATAGTCAAGGTTTCGCTGTTCCCATTCATCTTTTACGTCCTCAAAAGGTTCGATGCCTCCATTCTTCGCATCATTTTTGCCTAAAGTAAATTCAAGTGGGTTAGATGTCAAAGAACGTACATGTGCCGAATGTATAAGTTTTTGGAACGATGCCGTTTGTGTCATATCCATCATACCAAAGTTCAAAGGCATACCATCAATGCGAACTTTGATGTGTGGGATGGATTCATTTAGCAGGATATGATGCAGGTCTGGCCTATATTCCGTTATATATCTATCCTGTGATATTGGCTTTAGTTCCAAGTTAGCAAACCCTGTGTCTATCATGGTGTTATTCAAGACCGACTGACACTCGTATCCGTGAGGACGCATAATACCACCCCTTGTAAAAGGCTTCATCTGCATTAAGCGTGTGGGTTCGCTGAGATACCAATTTATGTCATGCTCTCTAATCATAATGTGTTTCTCTTTTGTTTATATTGCGCTAAGTATGTTTAATATTTCATTCGCATTTCTTATCTTCTTCACACGATGTATTCTTTCATCTTCAAATGGTTCGGTGTTAACATTAAGCAATGCCAACATATCATCCGACTGTATCTTTTTTCGCATAATCCCAGCATCTTCTTTCAGCATTCGATAGCAATCATAAATACTACCCCCACAAAGCAATATAACGTTATCAAAAAGGTCTGGTGACATTCCCTTTAGGATAGTGTGCATCTTTTCCTTTTCCATCATTGTTATTCGCCCATTCGGTGTTTTGTTAAACTGAAATATTCGGCTTTCAAACAACATGTGTTTTAAGATTGTTGTTCCACCCTCACGTTTCATGTTTTTATGGTTATATCGTGCATTGGCCAAAGATGGGTCGTAGTGTATCAGTCCAGATTGTATCATTTCCATTGTTACATGACCACTTTCGTCTTTCATTGTCCTAAACTGATTTTTACCGCGATTGGATGGTGATGTCGAACCGCTAAACAAAATGGCATGTGGGAAGCATTCTTTGAGAAATCCAAATCCTTGAACATCAATAATCATTTCTTTTTCTTGAAGATTATGCTTGTCACGAAATTGGATAGCCATAATAACGGCCTCACGGTTCAAGTTAGATAGAGAATATTTAATGTCACGACAAACCCAACCGTAGTGCGACCACAATTCCCAATACTTAAAAATCAAGTTATCAAAACCAGTGGTAGCCATATCCATTGTCATCCTTCGTTTGAGAATAGTGCTGCCATCTGGAATTGGATTGTTGCGAAACATACGTTCTACATCTAGTGTAGAAAGTTCAGCACTTATGACATCATCATAATTATCTTCTTCATCCGTCAGTGAATAATTCCAGTTTACTGAATATGCTGATGCTGCGGTAGCTGCATTTGCGGCCAATCCACGATAGCCTTTGTTTTTGGAAAGCATTTTCTTATTGTCACGCACATCAAACGTAAAGAATACCATTGAAAGAATGAAATCCTCATACGTCATATCCGTGTCTTGTGCCAACAAGACATCAATCAAATCCTTTCCTTTTTCATAGACTTCTTTTTTGGTTCTGCCCCATATAGCCTTTTCATAGTCACCATTTGGCATGTAAAAATACATTACCACACCATCCATTGACCTATCTACTGTGCCATCATCATTTATCCAACCGCCACCATGCGCTCCTTTTCCACACATCTTTCGCATAAAGCATTCACGCTCTGGGTTTTGAGCAAGAAATACTTGTGCTTTACCATTGGAATCACTACGCAAACGTGGAAAAAAAGATGATATGGTGCGCCACAAAAATTTGTTGCATTCGTCAAAAATAAGGATTTTTGCTTGCAATCCTTTTACTATTTTATCAATGACAATAGGATTCTCATTATCAAGTTGCTGGAATTTTATCTCACTTCCGTTGTACAACTTCATACCCATGTCTTGATTGTTACGAATAATTTCACCAATTGGGTCGTGTGGTTGTTTTTTTAGCGTTCTGTCAATTAATGGGTACATTTTTTTTAGCGTATCATTAACTTTTCCAGCACCCCAGAAATCGGAAATGTTACGCATAAAACACACAATCTTGGCATTGTCATTCATGGCAAGGTGTTCTATTGGCGCATAATAAAGGGCAACGGATTTACCGCCGCCAGTACCGCCAGTAAAACATACTATGTCGGCATTGGAACGGATAGCTAATCGTTGGTTTCCATCCTCCAAAGGGGCTAGCACTATGTCGTTTCGCTTCCTTGCCATACACGAACATTTATATAAACAACTATAAGAAATTTCTTTTTGCAAAGTTACACATTGTTTATAAGGCATTTAGCACAAGCTCTTATAAATCTTGTTGTATTTTACGAAAAACCAACACTATTGCAACAAATGCGTTTTTTTTATTTATTTAAATAATCCTATCTTTGCACAAAGCAATTTGTTTTTATTAAAATATAGTAGAAAACTATGACAAAAGAAGAAGTTTTACAGAAAGTAAACGACTATTGTAACGAGAAAAGTTACACGACCGAAACACTAACCGATGTTTTTAAGGACAAATTCGCAGACCACTTTCAAAAGGCAGACCCAGATGGTGACATTGAGGATGAAGCCGTGCAAAAAAGTTTGAAATTTGCACTTAACACAGCATTTAGTAGTGCCTCGGAACTTGCAACAGCAAAGGCAACGGCTTTTGAGGAGAAAGAAAACTCGTACAAAACCCGAATCGCCGAACTGGAAAAGAAAGTTGCCAAGCCAAAGGAAACAAAAGTCGAAATACCGAAAGAGGTACAAGACAAGCTGGAGGCTTACGAGAAGTTCGTTAACGAGGAAAGCAAAAAGTCCAAGTTTAAGAACATTGTCGAATTGGCAAAAAAGGACATTCGTCAAGACTTGCATGCGTCGTTCGAGAAATTTGCGGCAAACTATGAAGTCGAGTTGGAAAAAGAGGACAAGGAACAGGCAAAAAAGCTTACAAGCCAATTCCAAGACATCTTTCGAGATTCTATTGGCGATATTAAGCCGCTTGCACCACGTCAGCAACAACAACGTGACGAGGAACTTATAATGTCTTTAGGTAAAATAAAAGTTCAATAAAAAACAACAAAATCATCTATGGTAACGAATCTCCAATACTTTTTTGAAACCGCACGAAAGGTTCGTGGCGGCAAATGGGTTTGGGTAAAGGATGGTAATGGCGAAAGCCGTAACAACATCCTTCTTGGTGGCACTATTGCCAACCCGAACAAGGGATTTGGCCACCTTTGGGCTGCACAGCTTTTGCAGTACACTCCTGGTCAACCCATGCTTATCTTCCGTTCGTTCGCAATCTCTAAGACTAGTGCTGCCGCTGCAACTACCATTTACATCAAGGGTGATGGCTATTCGGATGCCCCTGAGGTTGGTCAGCTGATTATGGTAGCACCCCAAACCGCAGCTACTACTGGTCAGTCGGCAAAAATTACCGCCGTGACATATAGCGAGACTAACGAAGAGTTCACCGTCACTATTGACACCGCCCTTGGCGCACTTACCGTTGGAACTATTCTTGTTGAGGCTTCTGGCACTGCCGCATCAGCAAGCGCAACCGTACTTTGCCCCAAGCCCAATGTGTTCAATGAGGCTGACCGCGACATGCTTCCCACCGAGGGATATGGATTCCAAAATGCGAACTATAGCGTTTCTGGCGTGTACAACAAGCAAGCTTGGATTGCTAAGATGCAGCCCCTGCCCGCTTATGTGCTTGCCTACAACAAGTCGCTTATTGATGGCATTTTCTGGATTTAATTCACAAACACTAAATTAAAGAAAGGAAACAAGATATGGCAAATGCACTGAAATTTCACTTTACACCCGATGAGGCCATTGAGAAGCTGTATCAGCGTGGCTTTATGGATGGTGCTAATGTTGGCTTTTTGCAGTCACTGATTGATAACACCATCGAAATCGAAGAGAACGCTTTCTTCTGGCAAGAGCATTTCCGCGTAGAGGGTAATGAATATGACATTGACCGCAATGATTTGAAGAAGAATCCCGCATGGACTGTTCGTCAAACCATTAAGCGTAGTGTTCCTATGGCTGACGCAATGGCTCCGCTTTCGGAAACCATGCAGCTTGAAGCCGAGGGTTCAACCGAGAAGACTGGTTCTATCTACCAGTACGGTAAAGGATTGTTCGAGACTTCTATGTCAAAGTTGGAACTCCAAGCACGTCTGCGCGAACTTGGTGCTGACCAAAACCTCGTCATTGGCTTTGTTCGTGGCGTTGCTGACTTGATAAAGACCCACAACCTGCGTGTGTCGCACATGGCTGCACAAACGCTTTCCCGTGGTGGCGAATATGGAAACACTATTAATGTCACCAATGTTGCTGGTGGTACTACCACTACACAGGGCTTTAGTGGTGTTGTTGCTAACCAATCGGCCTACATTCCACTTGCAAACTACAAGACCGCAGGTGCAAAGGTTTGGACTGATGCTACGGCTGACATTCCCGAGCAAATGCGCAAGATTGAGCAGGACTTCAAGATGGCCAACTACATTCCCGATGGAACTCCGTTTGAGTGGGATTTGCCTTGGGATATGGTGGTTAACGTTCTGTTGAAGAATGCAGCTTTCATTGCAGAGGTCAATCGTTATATTGCCCTTTATGCTCCCGACAAGGTGATTATCGTACAAAATGGCCAGTCGCAGACTTCGGTTAATTCCATCACCTACGAGCAGCTGATGGCTTATAGCCGTTCGCCCATTTCCAAGATTTCGCCCATTCGTATTGTGCGTGAGCAACAGACCGTGCAGGGAATCACCACTTACACCACCGTTAAGGGATGGAAAGCTGGTGTGGCCGTTCTTCGTCCTCTTGGCTTTGCTGGTGTTCTCGTGCATGCAAAGGTGGCTGATGTGGAACTTATGCAAAGTGGTGAGGTTAACAATGGCATTCAGTTCTCTTTGGCCAAGGTTCAAGGATTCCTCAATGTCATCAACAAGGTTGTGCCTAATGGCATGCTGAAATCTTACCACACGGACGTTCTTGGTCGTTATGCAACGGTGCTGGATGAATCGCAGTATCACGTTTGTGTTGACACCACCACGGCTGACTAATATCTATTTTGATTGGTTTTAGGAATGCGAAACAAGTAAAAGATTGAGATAGCGATGACGGTTTTAGAATGGCTTAAAGCATCAACCACGTATTCGAGATTTGACGAGAGCAATCTTGTCAAGATAGCACTTGACCGTGGTTGCAACCCTACGGATGACGCGTACAATGAGGCAGTTGTTACAAAGCGACAAAAAGAACTTATGACGGCTGACATCATATTTACCGCCGTGTTGCTTAGTCCTTCAAATACCGCATCGTTATCACAGTCACACAATGGCTATCAAAAAACGATAGGCCAAGAGCAGGACTTTTACCAAGATGAAAAGATTAAGTACGCTATTCGAATATACACACTATATGAAGATGAACGTGCTGGTATTCTTGAAAACGCTAGGCGAAAGATAAAGTTTATTCCCATCGAGGACGTTGATTCACTACCTGCAAATGATAAGGAATGAAATATTAGAATATCCATATATAGGCGTTATTAAGCGCATTATAGATGGAACGGGTGACAATGATGATACTGAAATTGTTGTCTATGATGGTGTTATGGATGAACACCTTGTAACGGACAATGAGGGCAGGACATTACAGACAGCCGACTACATTATTTCCATTCCTCTAACAAAGGATGAAAACGATGAATATATAGTTCCGCGCAAAGGTGATTCAATTGTTCTCACACGATATGGTGAAATGTTGGAATTTGTTGTTGACAATGCAGAACCATCACAAATCGGTGGCATAAGCATTCATTCGACACGAAAAGCTTGGTAGTGATATGGCAACAAGGACGCGTGTGCAATTTAACAAAAAGGCTCTTGAACGGCAAATGTATAACTACGTTGCCGATGAACAAACAAAGAGGCTTGTTGAATATGCCAAGCAGGAAATTGTTAGAATTGCTACAACTGGGGAGTTTTCTAACAGGACTTACAACTTGATTGATTCCTATGTATGGGTAGTATTCTGTAATGGAAAGAAAAAAGGTTCTGGCTATTATGGAAAAAAATCTGCAAGTGTTAATTCTGTGTTACACGAATATAGCCCCGATATTAGTGTTGATGTAAATGGACGTGCGTTAGCACAAAAGTTTGTCAACGAATACCAACCCGCCGAAACAAAAGGATGGGAAATAGTGTTTGCAGCAGTTGCACCTTATGGCGCATACCTAGAGGGTGGATTTACGTTTCATGGAAAGAGGTATCAGTTCAATGTGATGTCACAACGTTATGATGAAATCAAACGCACGCTTACACCATTGTGTCATGTTACATTCCATGTAAACCAGCCGAAGTATTAAAAAGAAAACAAAAGAAACAACGACGATGTTCAACGAGTCAAGAATTGACATATACGACTATCTTTACAACCTTGTGTATGATGTTGTAACCAAGAATGTTTACCGAATGGGTGAGCCTACGGAAACAACCGATTCCGACACAAAGGATGGATTCGTGGTGTTAAATGTTGGCAACATGAACAATAATTCGGAGTTTGACTTTGATGCTTTTGGCTCTGTTCGATGCACCATTACCGCATTTGTGCCACAAAGAACAAAAGGGCGACTGAACAAAACCTTGTACAAGGCTTTTGAGACGTCCATAAATGAAGTTGTGAACAATGCAATACACAATGAAACTAGCCAAGCGTATTATATCAGTGGTGACGATGTTCTTTCTATAGACACGGTAGAAACCACACAACAAGGAAACCAATATCACGTCTACATTAAATCATTTTTGGTGATTATGGATGGCGAACTGGAACAATAAAAGTATATAGTAAAAAAAATAAACAATTAAAAGAAAGGAATAAGTTATGGCAAAGAAAACAACTTTGAAGCCTATTGGTTTGGGCTATCGTGCCGTTGGTTCAGCTGACAATGTTGAATACACTAGGTTTATGGGCGTTCTGCGTGGTCTTACCATTGCACAGGACGAACCCGATTCAACAGAGATTGAAGCCGAATTCTATGATGCCCCGTTTGACATCTTCTACCAAGGCAACCCAGTTACGATGACGTTTGAACTGGCCAACTATGACCTGTCCGAACTTTCTCCCATCTTCGGTGGTACTTACACCGCAGGAACAAGCACTACGGCGGAGGTGTACGAGGGCGCTGCTGCGGCTCACACTTCCGAAAAGGAATGGAAGCTGGATTTTGGACGTGGCTTTGGCTCACTGGTTATCTACAAGGGTCTTACCATTGGTACTTTGAAAAAGGATGCTGATGGCGCTCTTAACTACAGCGTGACTATTACCGCACTGGTTTACACCGATTCCCAGCAGCACGACCACATGTACAAGATTGTGGGCGACATGGGCGAGTAAAAGATAGAACACTTACAAGGATTCTGTCATAATAGTTGAACGTAGGGGCGTTTTATAGGGGTAAGCCCTGTAAACGCCCTTTTTGTTCACAAATCAAATGTTATGGATGGCTATGGCAAAAAAAGACACCAAAGATAAGATAAGTAACGAACTAGAGGATTTTTCGGTAGATGTAAAGCGAGATATTCTTGACATCATTAGCGATTCCCCATCACTGGTAAAGATAGGCAACAAAGAATACGCTGTTAAGAACATGCGTTATTATGCTTTATACCGAATCTGTAGGCTTGTCATGGAAATGCGCAAGATGGATGAATCCTTGGACACGGACAATAAGATTTTAATGGCCTTGTGTACCGATTTGGATGCGATGTGTGAAATAATGGCCATTGTCTTATGCAACCATAGGTTCACACCAGATGACATACACACATACGATGATGTGGATAGTGTTATGTCACGGAATGACAAGATGATTTCCATTATGAAAGCAAAGGTTATGAATAGCACCTTTGACACAAACCAATGGGCAGCTATTATCCTTGGTGCTATCAAGTCCATAGACCTGTCTGGTTTTTTTTTACTCAAAAAATCGGTGAGTACGCTTTCCGATTCTCTGCTGATGCGGAAGAAGAAATCGGAGGAGACAGCATCACTATTTACGGAAGCACAATCATTGCAGACGCAAGCGACTTCCTAAAGGTTTTCACCCAGTACAACCTAGATGATTATCTATATAGATTATCCATTGCCCAAATTCAGTTTTTAGCTGTAGATAACACGCATACGAAATACCTAAAAGGCGTAGACAAGAAAGTTTGGAATGGTTACAAAGAGGCTTATGAGGCTAATCAAAAGTTGGAATCGTTTATGTCTGGATTAGGCGCAAACAAAAATCTAAAAATGGGTGAGGAAATAGAAATACCTGTTCGTCAGGAAAAGAAAAAGAAGCAAAAGAAATAAGTTGTTCAACATATAAATACACTACAAAAAGATATGGCAGATGATGTTATCATTGTTGGTAGTCTTAAAGACACAGAGTTAAGAAAAACTATAGAGGATTTGGTTAAGTTTGTTGGTAAAAAAACTGACACTATGGCTGAATCATTCACGCAAGGGTTGGATAAGATGAAGCTTGCAATGAAAGACTTCGCCATATCTCAAAAGGTTGGCGTAGACTTGATGCAAGAGGCATGGCGAAAGATGTCTAAGTCTTTTGATGCTATGGTGGCTGCTGAATCTGCGGCAACTGGTAGGGGTGGTACTACTGGTGGCGGAGCTGGTGGTAGTGCCTATGCGCCGAATACCGTAGGGGCTTTGGAAGAAAGTATCAAAGCAGAACAACGTAAGCGTAAAGAAATGGAGCTTACCGATGCTGCATTGCAATCTCAAAATGACAAAATAGCACGACAAAAAGACTTGCTTGATAGCGTTACCCGTGATAGTGCCAAGAAATTCGATTTAATGTTTAATCGAAAGTATGGCGAAGCAATGAAAATTGATACTGGCAATCTTGCCGAAGCCGAAAGAAAACTTAACCGACTTAAAGACCTTGCTCATTTCTTGAACGTGCAAGGTATAACTGCTGGCGAGAAAGTTGAAAAAGTCAATTCTGCTATTGCACGAACCGAAAGAGCCATTGCTCGCTTAAAAGAAAAATCCCCAAAAACGTTGAAAGACGTTTTGGGTATGGACGAGTCTAGTATTGAAGCCGTGGCAAGAAAACTACGTGAATTAAAACGTGTACAAATAGACCCTAAAAACACAGAACAAGTAAATGCTCTAAGCAAAGCATATAGAGAACTGAAAGAACAACAGGCAAAGTTAATGGGTCAAAGCATTCAACAGACGCATGCTAACAATTATTTGGCTCAATCCTTTGGCTATATCCGTAATCGTGTTGTTTATGCCCTTACTTTAGGTGCTATTACATCTTTCACAAAGCAGATATACGAGATTCGTGGCCAATACGAATTGCTTGAACGTTCATTAGGCATTCTTGTTAATTCTTTTGAACGTGGTTCTTTGATGTTCCAACAATTAAACCAAATGGCAATTGAATCACCATTCACGCTGATGGAACTTGCAGGTGCAGCAAAGCAACTTACTGCTTATAATTTTGCGGCCAAAGAAGTTGTTGATACAACACGAAGATTGGCTGATATTTCAGCTGCCTTGGGTGTTCCAATGGAGCGTTTGACATACAACTTAGGACAGATACGCGCACAAACCGTACTTACCGCCCGTGATGCCCGTGACTTTGCCAATGCTGGCTTGCCTATCGTATCGGCCTTGGCAGATAGATACAGCGACCTAGAGGGAAGAATTGTTACAACTGGAGAGGTGTATGATAGGATGAGCAAGAAGATGGTGTCCTATTCCGATGTAATGGCCGTGTTAAACAGCATGACCGATGAGGGTGGAAAATTCTTCCAATTCCAAGCTAGGCAGGCTGAAACACTGCGTGTGCAAATGGCCAACCTTACTTTAGCATGGAACAATATGCTTAATGAAGTAGGTAAAAGCAATCAAGGGCTACTTGTTGCACCAATCAAGGGTCTTAAACTTTTGCTACAAAATTGGTCGACGCTTGACAGAATTATTAAGTCACTTGTCTTATCTTTTGGTGTGTTAAAAGTTGTTCAAATTGCATCTATTTCAGCAGGGAACGCTTTAAACAAAAACCTTGTTAGCACTAGCAAACAAGTGGTAAGATTAAGGACATTAATGAGAGGTTTGTTTTCAACATTAAAATCACTCGCCTTTAATCCATTTAATTGGCTTTTTGCAATAGGTGCTGTTGTATTTGATTTAGTAGGACAAGCAAATCAAGCCAAAAAAGCTGTAGCAGAATTAAACGAAGAAATAAAAAAAGGAGCAGACGAAGCATCAAGGTCAAACTTGGAATTTCTTAGCAATAGAGGAAACAAAGCGACGCTTAAACTTGCAAGAGAAAACCAGTTGTCTGCAGAACAAGGAGAGAAAGCTTGGGAAACAATTCGTGAACAAATAGAACAATCAGCAATGTCAAGCAGTAGTCTTATTGCCAAACTATTGCAAATAGATGACATCAACGAACGTGTTCGTGTTGGTTTTAATTATGTTGAACAGATACAAAAATCGCAAGCAGCATTACAAGATTTGCGCGATGACACAATCAAGATAACTTCGGATTCTTGGCTTTGGGGTGCTTTTGGCGAAGGACTTGTCAGTGACCTTAAAGATTTTAAAGAAGAATTAGGTGGCATTGGTGGAAAAATGTCAATGTTCACAAAAGAAGGCATGGTTAATGCCGACCTTGGAATTGGATTTAAAGAATACAGGGATGAAATAGAGGTAACAGCGCAAAGCATTAAAAACTTTCTTGATGCTTACAACATTAAAGACCCATTACAAATAAAGGAAATTCTAGAACGGGTAAAGGCACAAATAAAAGCAAAAAACCCAGAAATTAAAGGTGAACTTGCAGCTTTGTTTGACGTCACATTAGACCAGCGTATCAGCTTCTTAACTAAAGGTGCTGTTAATGATAATGAATCTTTATGGAACATGTTTATTGAACGACTAAGAAATAATTATTCATCTGCTTTTTCGGACATAACAAGTGAATGGGTTAAAAGCAATGAAAATCTTACTAGTCTTCAAAATAAAGCCGTATTAGACAACTTAGCCTATTTCAAATCCACCATGCCTTACTATTATGACACAATAGCGGCAATGGTAAATGATGCTAGTCAGCTTAAAGTACGCATTGGTGTAGAATTTAATGTAAAACAGCTTACTGATTTTCAAGAAGAGGTACAAAATCGTATTAAGGAAAAAGGAATTGTAAACTTTACCGCGAACGATTTATTGCCAAGTGATAATGATTTGCTTCCATCTTACGTTGATAAGCTACAAAAGGCCATTAAGTCTGCAAGGGAAGAAAACAAAAATTATGAAAGAGACGATTCGGAATATTCTAAAAGGCAAATAAGGGATAACAATATAAAAATCCAACAAGCCGAAACTATATTGGATTTATTTAACCAACCCTATGAAAAAGAAAAGAAATCTGGCAACAAGCAACAAAAAGACCTGCTTGGTGATGCACTAGCCAAGGAAATACAATACATCACTGACATACAGAAAAGGTTCAAGGATTATCAAAAAATGGGTGTTGATGCACAAACGGCATTGACACTGGCCACGGATGAATATGGAAAGAGCATTATCCGAAACAACGTGATTCTACAAAAGTACGGATTTAAAACGCTTTCATCCGAACAACTGGCCAACATGCCGCTGCAAAACATTCGTGATTTCTACAAGGAGCAGATAAATGGTGCAGGTGCAAGCACAAAGGGTGTAGAAGCGCTTGAAAAAGCCATTGCCAACCTTAATGTGGAAATTACAAAGATTGATTATAAAAAGATAACCGATGGCCTTAACAATGAACTTGGCAAGCTAAAAGAGGAATATGAACTTGCGGTAGAACTGGATGCCAACCCAGAAATGGGTAATCTCTTTGCCGAAATGTTTGACATTGACACCAATAGCCTGCCGCAGAACATTGACGAACTTGCAAAGTTAACAGTCGAGGCTTTTAATCGTTCTTTTGAAAAGCAAAAGAAAGGCTTTAGGCTTGAAACAATGTTTTTAACTGATGACGACCTAAAGGCATATAAAGAAGAATCGGAAAAAGAAATCGGTGCTATAGCGCAAGCAGATTACGAGGCCATTGAAAAGTCCACAAAGGCAATACGTGGTATGCGTGAAAAACAAGCGCAAGACACGTTGAAAAAGACACAGGAACTTGAATACAAGCTTGCTGACACCAATGGCAAGATTGCTATTGAGGAAAAGAAGCTTTCCGAACTACAGATTAAATATCAAAAGGAAACAAATGACGGAAAGAAAAAGCTGCTTGAATTGCATATACAAGACCAGAAAAACGCAATTGACAAGCTAAAAGAAGAAGTTTTGCAATTGCTACCCACATACAAAAACCTTTTCAATAGCATAGTTGACCATAGTGCTGTGGTTACAAGGAAAATAGCTGAACAATGGGAAAAAGCACTTGAAAGCGCAGTAAAGAACCCAGATGGCACATTTACCATAACAGACCCACATAGCGGCGAAAAAGCCACTATTAGCGAAAGGCAATATGGTAAAGAACTTGATAGGGTAAATGGGAAATTGCGTGAAACACAGAACAACTTTGCAAAAATTAAGGAAGCTTTTACAAAAGGAGAAGATGGCATTGTTGACTGGGTACAAGGACTAAACCTTGTTGCAGAAGAAGCACAAAAAGCCGCGCAAGGGCTGAGAGAGATTGCGAATATAGCAGATGAACTTGGGGCAAGCGAGGAAGATACCGAAACAATAAATGATATTGCCAATTCGTTAGAAGGGTTATCTACCGCAGCACAAGGCATAGGGCAATTTGCTAGTGGTGATTATATTGGTGGAACAATAAACGCCATTAAAGGTACATGGCAAGCAATCAGTACATGGTTTGACAACAAAAACAAACACATTGACCGACAAATTGAACAAAGCAAGTTTAAAGTGCAAGAACTGGAACTTGCATACAAAAAACTTGAATATGCAGCTAGTAAAGCACTTGGTACAGAGGAAACACAGGCAAGGCGCGAATCAGTGGCCGTAAAAGAACAAGAACTACTTGAACTTGAACGTCAACTTGCACTTGAACAACAAAAGGACTACAAGAAAAGTTCGGACAGACGGGAACAAGAAGAGCGCATACAAGGCTATCTTGATAGCATAGAAAGCTTGCGGCAAGAAATTCAAGATGCAAAAGAAGATATTGTCAACAACTTGTTTGGAGAAGATGTAAAAAGTGCAGCAGAAGCATTTGTTGACACTTGGGTGCAGGCTTGGCAGGCAGGAGAAACAACTCTTGATGCAGTTGAGGAAAAGATGAACGACATGATTGTTAACCTTATCAAAAAGGCTATGACAAGCAAAATTGTCGAAAAGCTACTCACGCCATTGTACAAGGAACTTGACAGGATGACTGATGTTAATAGTGCTGGTGGAGAAGAACTGACGGTTTATGAATTACGTCAGCTTGCACAAGACGCAGGAATAACGGCACAAGAAATAAACACGGCACTTGGTGAATTTTACGGCAACCTAGAATCACTTGGTGTTTCAATAAAAGGTGGCGAAGGAACAAAGGAACTTTCGGCATTACAACAAGGAATACAAGGAATCACCGAAGACACGGCTGGTGCATTGGAATCTTACATGAACATTGTTTCGCAGAGGATTTTTGAACAGAACCAATACCTGCTTGAAATTCGTGACCATGTGGCATCCTTAGAGTTTGATGTTCAGTTGGGTACACTTTCCCAGATGTTGCTACAATTACAACAAAGCTACACCGTACAACTTGCAATACAAGGAATACTTGATGGTGTGCTTAATCCCAGTGGACGTGCCTTTGTCGTTGAACTAAATTCATAAACAAAGTTATGGAAACAAAACAGGATTTGTTTAATTATTACAAAAACGCGCTTACCAATGGCCTTTGTGGAGAATACAAAGGTCGTTGGCAGGCATGCGGACAAGACAAGTACAAGCTTGTCAAGCTTGTACTTGCACAACAATGCCTACCGCATTTCATTTACTATTGTTACAATGGCATTGGTCTTAGCAAGGAATACATTCTGGAAAATTTTGGTGATTATATCAATGGAAAAAAGATAATCCAAGATGCTGATGGTGTGCAAGGCTACACATATTCGCTTTATGTGGCATTTAAGGGCATTTTTAAGGCCGACACGGACGTTTTGGCATTGATGTGGACAACTAATAGCACCATTGAAATTAAAGCCACCAAATCGCCTATTTTGTATGTTGGTGCATGTTCTAGCATACATTTGTTACTAAATGGTCATAATCATCCGAGAATTTACTTGTTTGATGATAGCACAATTGAACTTGATGATGGTGACGAGGCAAGCAATGTGATAATATACAAGTATTCTAAAAAAGCTAATGTAAAAATTGGTAAGTATTGTCTTTCGGAAATAAAAATTTTTGACAAAGAATTAAAATTGTAATAGTTATGGCACAGGATTTAAGGCAAGTATATTTTGCGAAAAATACGGAAAACGGAAGTTTTCAAGATTTAACCACGTTGTTTGATGGTGTTCGTGTGTTGAAGATAGATGGCATGATGTCGCAGGGCAAGCCAGTGAATATCTACACGGCACAATGGACTGATGAACAAGAAGAGGATTTTCTTATTACAACCATCAAAAATGGTGTTCCTGTTGTTATTCGTGAAAACGTAAACATTGAGATTACTTTCATAGTGCGCCAAAAATATGCCACAAACACCATTAATGTGCAACAAGTACATGATGCTTTTGTAAGCTATATGACAAGTACTGATGTGTGGATAAAGTCTGCCTATGTGGGCAATAAATACGTTCATTGCGTATGCTTGAATGACTACAAGCCGACAACAGTAAAGTTAGGTCGTGGCGATTCATCATGGATTATGGGAACTATCACCTTGCACACATTAGATGCTCCCCAAATATAACACTTTGTAATTTATCTTATCTGTCTTTTTATTGCCTATTATCTTTTACGAATGAAAACACAATTGTGGCCGCAATCCCACGAAAAGGAAAGCGGCCACTTTCATAGCTAAAGAATAGATAAATCACATTTTAAGAAACAATCTTTTGTACCAAGGCTTTTCAAAAATGCACACATACTTGTCATATAACCTCTGGTACGCATCGTCGTGCATTTCCTTTTCTCTTGCAATTCTCTTTTGCAATTCCACGACTTGATTCTCCAACCCCTCAATAACTCTTTCCTTTGTAGTGTTGTCAATAGAAAGTTCATTGTATGCCTTTTGCAATTCCTCGATTCTTGCAACTTTCTGCTCGTTCAGTTCATCTGCTTCACGGGCATAGGCTTTTTCTTGTTCAAGCCTATTTTCCAGTTCCTCAATTTTTCTCTTGTGACGTTCGTTCACCGATTTTAGTCCACCAATTTGCTGCTTTAGCGTAACAATTTCGTTTTGTTCCATGTTTTATTGATTTATAGTTTATAAATAAAGTTTTAACCCTTTTTATTGTGTGGTAAGAGCATAAGAATTTTTATACCTATGTGCTAGAAATCTGGTTTATTAAATTCATCCAAGTTCGGTGTAGCATAATCACTTGCTTGGCTCTCTTTTATCATCTTTTGTTCCTGACGCACACTAGAACGTGGATAACTAAATACATTACAGCACTGGCCTATAACGCTATACCCATCTATTATCTTTTCATGGTTAAGGGCAAAAGGAAGCACATCACCTTTTATTTCAACCAGCATTCCATCCGTGAAATGTTCATTGAAATATTTCTTGAAATATGGTTTCCATACCGTTTTCCACGAAAGATACCTATCCTCGACTATCGTGCCATCACTTTTTTTATAGCCTTTCTTAAACTCCGACACAAAGAGTAGCACGCTATCCTGCAAGTAGCGTATATGGTCAACAAATCCTATTATCGTTATATTTGCCATAATGCTATTCATGATACAAGTTACACGCAAGGTCGGTAACTCTAATTGTTTTCAGTCCACTATTAGAACGTTTGGATGGTTGCATTTCACAACACTGTACAATCTTTTCCGAATGTTCATTTAGTGCATACCGCTTTCGATGTATGCACGTTCTACAACGTTTTAGCTTTTCTTGTTTCATGCTATTATTTTTGTTTTAAACAACTTTTTAGCCATTTTAAGCGCATTTTATCGCATAGGTGGTATAGTTGGCCACCAGTGCAATAAAACGCGCTTGTAGGGCTTTATTTTACATCTGCATATCTCCATCCAACAAAATCTTTACCATCCCAAACCTGAACAAAAGATGATATAAATTCGTCGTCTTGTTTGTTGATTTCCGAAACATAATATACTCTGCCAAGACGTAAACCTAATTTGCATTCTCCTTCTTTTGTGTAGAGGAATAGTTTTTGCCATTCTTTTGGCAATTCGGACATAAGTTGTAATTCATTCGCTGTCTGCTTACCATATTCCACTTCTATAAGCATATCAAGACAATGCCGAGCCTTCTTTAAGTCTGTTTTACCATCTTTGTCACGGAAACGTGTAACATACTTAACAATCGAAAATTGTAATGGGTCTAGATGATTCTTCATCGCGTACTCCATTGGTTGTATGGCTAATTTCTTATAATGATTACCTCCAACTTGTTTCTTTAATGCACTTTCGCTATTCTTCATAATACACTTTTGTTATTCTTTATTTTGTTTTGTTATTACCATCTTTGCTATATGGTGTATGACACACGCGTTTTTTGTTTGTACACATTACCTTGTTCGTCACAAACCTCGTTATACTCAATTGTCATTCCTTTTCTTTTTCGTATTGAAACAGTAATCCAACTATTGCACGGCACAAGTCATATTGCGATTTATTCTTTGGTAGTTTATCCCAATTGTGGCAAAGCCAGTCAGCAAGCTTTTCCATACCGCCAAGTTTTGAAAGTGGTGTATCTTGAATGTCACTTGCCTTTAAAAGCATGAAACAATCATTAAGATATTTACCCGTTGAATAGGATTTGCCGTACATGTGCTTTACGACTACCCAAACTCCTTCCTCTAATCCTTTGTCAATGCACATTGACTGACGTTCGTAATACACCTTGTTACCACGCTTAACCTTCCTATACAACACATTGTCGTGTGGGGATTCTGGTTCACGATAAGGCTCGTAACGACCCTTTTCATTTTTAACATAAAGTTTTGGTTTCTCCATATCTCTTTAAGTTTTTGTTGCAAAAATACTACTTTGTTTTATATATTCAAAATTTTTTGCTGAAATTTAATTGTTTTTAAGGTTAAAATGGTGCGGAATCCATTGTTGCACCAAAAGGCATATCATCCGTTGGCTGAAAAGCATCCATATTAGCCATTTTCGGGCTTTCTGTTGGCATTTGTGGTGCTTGGTGGTACTGTTGCCCACTTTCGAAGGACATAGTGCCTTGTACTGGCTCTTGTTCCCATCCATATTGAACATTTTCATCCATGGTGTTCTTGAAACGTCGGCTTTCTATTTCATATTGCATACCTACCATCAAATCGACGATACCATACATACGGTTCTTTGCCACCTCGATGACATTGCCGAAACCTTGGAAACGTTGTATTTCGCATTGACCGAAAAATTCAGCACCTGCCCTAAAGAAATCGTTGTTCACACGGTGGCAAATAAATATATTATCCACAGCATTCATTAAATCACCGCTTCCGCTAATATCGTTCTTTCTAAGAAAACTCATTGTTTTCCTTGGGTGTGCAACCAATATAATGTGTGCTTGATTTTTCTTTGCAAAGTCTTTTATCTGTAATATCAATTCCTTTTGCTTGTTGTTCTTGTCGCCCTCAAGTAAATCAATATTCATGGAAAACAAGTTGTCAAGCATGAATATACGGCAACCAACCTTTAATAGTTCGCTCATATCGTGGAATATTTCTTGCCATGTATTGCCGTATTCATTATTGAATAGAAAAAACTTTCCATCGAGCCAAGTATCTATTCTTTCTGCTACATTGTTCGGAACGTAATATTTTCCGTCACCATAATTTGATGGCTTTAGATTATTTTTCCCAGCCGCAACCATTTGCACCCATGCCTTCAAAATATCCGCACGTAATTCTCCTGACCATAAAGCACATTTCCAACCTTGCTGAATGATATTGAGTAATAACGTATTTAGCCATGACGATTTACCGCTACTATTAGAACCACTAAGCAAAGTAACCTCCGACATATTAAGCCCAACTATATTTCTATCCAATTCTACAAAACCAGTCTTAACACATTCTATTTGCGAAAGGTCAATTTTTTGTATATCGGACATACACAACCATTTCTTACCCAATTCTGGCAATTCCTCTTTTATATTGTATTTTGGTTGTGGTTGATATTGTCTTTGTTGATACATTGGTTGAGGTACGTAGATAGGTCTATCGTATGCGTTAGGCTCGTAGAACAATCTAAAATCCATCCAAGTTTTACCCTTGCAATGACTGTGCTGACAATTAAATGTTAATTTCCCTTCGGAATCTTGAAACAATGCGCTATCCCACTTTTTGTGGTCGCTATGTTGGTCAACCCACGGGCATGTTTCAAGTGTAAAACGTGTGCTATTGCCCTGTTTTTCCTCTTTATAGACAATTCCGTGCTCATTAAGCCAAGTTCTAATATCAAACGGTGAATTGTTGTATTGTCTATTGTTTGAACGATTGGGTGTTTGGTTCGGTTCTTTCTTTGGTAGTAAGTCTGCAAGTCCTTTGAACTTTTCAATGGGTGTTATATCAAGTTCTTTTGGCACATAGATGATTTCCGACATACGCCACGGTCTATCTTGCAAATTCGCACCTTTTTTAGCCATTGTGCCGTACAACTTGCAAAGCCGTGCAAGGTTAAAAACTTTTGTATCAATATCAACCTTATCGTCGGAATATATGCTTGCAAGATATTCATAGAAACGCTTTATTGTTTCCGTTGTTTGGTCATCATTCGGTAAGTCAACCTTATACGTCAAATGTAGCCCGTTTCCGCTTTTGCTTATAATCGGTTCACTAAAACCTTTGTCACGCAAGAAACGGAAAACATCTTGTGCTCGCTTGTGGGCATATTCAAATTCCTCGTTACTTGCATTTGTTCCTGATTTCCTAACGGGGTCAAAATCAACAAAGACAAAGCAGCGTTTAACAATATCGTTATCGTTTGTCGTTATCTTTGGGCTTTTCACTATCTTACCGCTTTGTTGGCGACCAAAACAAGCATTATCTATCTTGTTAAGTACAAAATACATCTGCTCGTCATCCATTTCGGCATACGGCTTGATTGAGCTTATAAGGCTATCTACATTGTCGAAATAGCCACTATATTGAAAACGGCCAAGTATGCGAACTTCCGTAAAGGTATTATCTTTTACGAAAATATCCCACCATTTGCGTATTGTTTGTTCGTTTATCATACTATTGCTTTATACATTTTCATGTTCAAACACATCTTACCATTTCCAGTTAAACGAACCATGTTTACAGCAATCGTTCAACCATTCAAATAAGGCAAATCCAAATGGCCGATAGTCTGTGGAATAACTTCTACCTGTTGCTATATAATAGTAAGCAAACATAAAAGCATCTACAGGAATAGTCAAAATAAAAAGTGGAGATAATATAACCACTAAAATTCTTATTATGTATATCATTGCTTTATCCATGTTTTAGTTAATGATGACCATACCAACGTACAACGCCCATTGTTAAGCGTTACACTTTCTCCATTCGGCCTGCGTCACTATGCTCAATGTGTTTTGTTATCATATCAATAATCAGTTGCACATCACGCACATCAATGTATTCCCTATTTTCCTCTGTCAAGCATCCGCTAATCTTCACATGCTTGATAAATTCATCTACGGTAAGCTTTGTTTCCATAACTATGTTAATTTGTATAAAGTCGCTTTAGCTATGCCACTGAACTACATTATTTTCTTTCCCATTTCTTTGTTGCCGCATTCCATACGATAAAACCACCACCGTTGCCAAGCATGACTTTCGCATCATTGGGACGATTATCATCCGTATATCCATCAAAAACATGACCATAATACATTCCAACGTAAACATAACAATTTAGATTGTCGCTCCATGATAATGCACCGTCCGTTAGCGGCATATATACCTCATTGGCTTTGTCTTTCTTGTCTAACCTTGTAGGGTCATATATAACCTTGTTTTTCGAAAATACGATTGTGGTAAATGTTTTATCGCGTAGGTATCGTTCAAAATCCTGTTGAAATTGTAATTCACGACTTGTTACATAAGCCTTGATATGTGGAAGTACCATTTGCTTTTCACTTTCGGTTAGTTTTTTCCAATACGGCAATGATTTTCCTTTTTTTCCTTTTCTTCTATATGTAATCCAACATTTCTCAAAAAGTTCAACATCGCTGACACTTTTAGATAAAGATTCTTCTTTATCTTTTTTCCATTTAGTATTATCTATATTATTATTGGGTGCATTTTTTTCACTACCCTCATCCACATTTTGTACTGGTGGTGTAATTTTTTCACTACCCAATGAATAGGCGCAAAAAGTAACATTATTTTCCTTGTATGTTCTCTTAACGAGTAATTCACTTTCAACCAATTGCTTTAGAATGGCTATCACGGTGTTTCGTGTTAGGTTAGTCCATTCACAAATATAATTTATACTACCCTTAAATTCATGTATTCCATCTTTACAAAAACCATGTATAAGGGCATAGATAATTAAATTGTTTCCGCTCAATCCAAGTTCCGTTACCATGTAGGCTTGGATGGTTATATAATCGTTTCTTTCCATATTAGTAATCAATCATTAAGAAGTAAAGATACGTTTTCATCTATTTTAGCATTATCATAGTCTTCAAGAAAAATAGGATAATTGAAATTCACCAATTCCTTTTCTTTAATCCCCAATTTAACAAGGGTTTTAACATCGTCGTAATTTTGGGTGCTCATAACAGCGTTATGGATTTCTTGCTTTGTTATATCAAAACTCCAATGTTTTTCTTGTTCTTTTATGCTTTCAAAAAAAGAACAAAAGCCGCACAAAATTGCATTAAAAATCGAATCACTAAAACCAAACTTTCTAAAACAATCTCTTGCATTTGTAAAATTTTCGTAAAGATTGTTTTTTTCATCGGTTATGTATTCGTGACACCTATTGCACAAAGTAATCAAATCCTTGTCTTCGTATTCCCAAGGTTTCTTTCCTTTTTCGTACACTTTGTGATGAATATGCAACGTCCTATCCTTACATCCGCAAAATTGGCAAGTAAAGTCGTCTCTTTGCATGATTTCAAGACGTTTCTTTTGCCATTGTGGGCTGGCAAGTGCCGCTAAATACTCTTTTTCCATAATTTGTGACCTTTTTTAAAAACCGACGAGCGACATTACTTGTGTCGGTCACTACACTTTCATGTCGCCCGTAGGCAAAAATAGTAATTACTTATATCTTTTCGCTTAATGCGCCTAAATGACCGACAACGCATCAACGATTAAATTCTTTGTGCAAAGATAAGCAATTTATTTGGAATATGCAAATATTTTATTTTTTTTAATCAAAATAATTCTTGTTGCACCAAATTTGCGCCATTGCTTTCAACCATAACGCCCTTGCAAAGCCCTTCAAAGCGTTCGTTGCCCTTGTTAAAGTATAATGGCTCTACCTCGCAGCCAACGAAATCAAATCCCATCTTGTAAGCGGCAATTCGGCTTGATTGGCTACCCATCATCGGGTCGAACACCAAGTCGCCATCCTTTGCAAAATTGCGCAAAATCCACGCATATAATTCAATCGGCTTTTGAGTAGGGTGAAAACGTTTGTCATCAACCTTGCTTAATTGGCTATACTCAAATAACTTTGCATTTCCTTGAAAAGACGTCCACGCATATTCGCACATAGCCATCGAGAATTGCTCTGGTATCTGCTTCCTCCAAACCAAGAAACACCTTGTCGCTGGCATACCATCGAAATAGTTTGCACCCCATATAACTTGGTTCTTGGAAACACGGAACAACTCTTCAAAGAACTTATTGCTTGGCAACTTATCCCATTCGTCAATGTCAATCGGATTTCCGTCAACTTGTCTATAACGATTGAATCGCCCTTTGTGGAAACGACCGCCCTTAATAAACGCCTCACTATTTCCGTGCGAATACGGAGGGTCGGCTATGGCAATGTCAAAGTAATCATCTGGCAATGTGCGCATATATTCCACGCAATCCACGTTAAAAACTTCACTTCTTTGCTCCATCGTCTTTCCTTCTTATTTTTTTAACTTGCTTGCGTAAAGCAATGAGTAAACCTTTGAATAAATGCCAACACGCTTTAGCTTTTTGATACGTTCAAAATCACCATCAGCATTTGCCTTTCTATAGGACTTGCCTAGGATTCTTGGCACATCAGTTCTTGACAGACGTTCATCATCAACCATCCTACTTAGCATCTGGACTTCTCGCTCTGTGCCGACACATTCCCGACGTTTATTCATTGCAATTAGGTTGTTAAGTTGTGGCAACAGCCCGTGCTTTGATGCAACATATCTTAGGCGACCGAGATAATCCCTGCATAAGCGTTGCAATGTTTCATTTTGGCATCTTTTCATACCAGTCCTTTTTCCTTCAACTTTTTCAGCCAGTAATCAAAAAGGCAACGCATCAGCATCCTGTGAATTGCCCTGCGGCTGGGGTGATGCCTGCGGAACACCCTGCACACCTGCCATCTGCTGTGCTGGTGCTGGTTGTGGTGATGATTGTTGAACCTGCCCATCAATACGCTGCGCACGCCATGCCTGTGCCTCGGTGAACCACCGTTCTTTCCATTCCCTTGATTCCACATCAAAAGAAACGTTGTACACACCACCAACAACAATGCCCATCTGCTTGAATTTTTCATCACCCATCACCACAAAGGCAATCTTTCTTGGGTACTGCGTGTTCGTTGTCTCACCAACAAACGTGTTGCGCACATAAACATTGCCATTCTTTGCGCTAGTAAACGACTGCGCTGGCAAAATGCTGATAATCTTTACCGAAATCTCCATAATTTATAATATTAAATAACATTCCATGCCGAATACAAACGTTCAAACTGGTCAACACATACGTTCCATGTCGGCGAACCACTGAAATAAACCCTAAAGAAATCATCACCTTCCTTCGGATGACTAATCGCAATAATACTTCGCAAATCAACCGTCACCAAACGCTTGTTGAATGCTATGCGAATCTTTTTTTCATTCTTTGCCTTTTCCATAATAATTAATCACTACTATCAACTGAATAAGATAAACCTAATTTTGTACAACGAAAATGGTGGTCTGTGCCACGATAACCACTACTATAACACTTGTCACAACGAAAACCCTGCGCACGAAAAGCCTCCATAATGGCTATCTCCATACCACCATACATGAAGCCCTTGTCACCTCTTGGATTCCAATACCAACCATTCGCGTACCATAAATCACCTATTGGGGCTAGCTTGCGCAAATCACCCAAACCAAACAACCCAATCTTTCGTACCAATTCCTTTTTCCAATTTGGCACTGAATCATAATTCTTGTAAGCCATAATTCATTAAAATATAAATAAAACACTAAATTTGCCACTTTTTAAGCTTTACACGGCATTTTTATAATGTAGATGGATAACTTATCCACCAGCATTATAAAATGTGCTTAGAACGCTTTAAAATCCATTTTGCAGGTTCTTTTCAACAAAACGCAATATCCTATCCCACGATTCCTGCTCCACTATGTGGTACGATTCACTACTACCAATGGTGTAGACACGCTTGTTCTTTAGGTCAACACCCTCAATCGAGTCCAAATTGAAAAAATAAGGAATCTTCTCCTCAACTCCAACATTAATACGAATAAACCTTGCCATAATTCTAGTATTTTTTACCATGTTTGTAACTACGCATATCATTATAACGCATCTTCATACGAATGTGACGCGAAAGGTCAATGTCATGCCGACAAGCAAAATAATGAATGAACGCAAGACTTGAACCAAATAATTCATCACGCTCCTTTTCACCCATCACACCCTTGTAACCAGTCAAAAGACGAACAAGGGCATAGGACTGCTCACAGAACGTCATGTCACCAAAAAGGTCTACCCAGTCATACCACAAACTGGCAATCTGCTTGTTCGCCCTGTAAGGCTCAATGTCGAAATAACCACACATGTCGAAAAGACGAATGCACACATCAGCCATCTCATCCTCTACCGTGTCCTTGATGAATTGCTCAAAACAGAACTTCCAGTGCTTGTCCTCATTACCATCTGGCTGCGGCGTGACACTCTCACGGTCAAACATCACCATCTGGGCATGCCTACACTTGCGGTCTGCCTCAACCATTTCACCAACCTCACTGATAACTAACATCATCTGGTGTTCAAACGACGTCTTCTCATCATGGAAACCATGCCTATAAGCCATGTCATAGGCAATGCCGATAAACTCATTAATACTACTAAGCATAAACTAATTAATATTTAAGTAAAACAAATCAATCATCACTAAGCATATCAACAATCAAAGACGTAAGAATACCATCAATACCCAACAGGCAGTGATAAATACCACCAAGATGCTCAAAAAGATAAACATAACGCTTGTAAATGGGAGATTCCTCATAAGAAACACCACTTGCAACACAGGATTTAACATAACCATCCATGTCATCACGAATCTGCGAAACAACATGTCGCAAACCCGAAAGATTCATGTCACTCGATTCCTGCATCACACTAAGAATCGAACCCCAAAGATTTTCCTTTTCAATTTTTTCCATAAACAACAAAAATAAATCTAAATTAATAACTAAAAATAAAAATCACGATGCAAATGTAATAAACATATTTGGAATATTGCTAATATAACCGAATGTTTTATAATTTATTAACTTAATAAGGTTACACTATTAAAAATAGTAAACACTATAAATTAAGGATATAATAATATGTATATGCTTGTACTAGTATAAGATTAATATTATTATTCTATACCATATATATATAAAGTATATACTATATATAAGGTAAACCATATAAAATAAGTTTTTCTTTTTTCAAAAAAAATTTTCCAGAAAAATTTCAAAAATCAAAATCAAAAAAATTTTTTCAAAAAAAATAAAGTGTTTGCACCACACCAGCCTGTGCGCCCTGTACCCCCCCGCCCCCAAATAACGCACCTAACTTGCTGGTTTTTAGCCAATTATGTTTTTACAATGTTCGTTTAACATTCATACAAACATTATCTTTTGACGAAAGTTGTGTGTTTCTGGCATAAAAAACAGCCTCAACCGTTTGCAGGCAATAAAAGGCGAAGAAAAAGAGAAAAGAGGCCACATATATATAATATATATATAAACATAAAATATACACATTATAAAGGTTTTATGTTAAGTTATAAGAGTAATATAAAAAATATATCATAATAGAAAGAAAGAAAAAAGAAAGAAAGCTTTAAACTAAACATTTTAGTTTTGTTTCTGTTTTAGTGTTCGTTTTACACCAAATAACGGCCTATTTCTAGTGTTTCACGCTTATTTAGATTTTTATGTGTTAAAATTGGGGTTTTTTCATATTGTATATTACACACTAAAACCTTTGAAAAAGCCTATCTACAAAGGGCGTTAACTAAAATAAAGAAATATGTATAATAATGTAAAAACGCCCGAACTCCCTTTATTTACTAGTGTTTCACGGGATTTAAGGTATTTATTTTTACATTTCTAAATAGTAAAACATGCCTGTGCACGTGCACAAAACGCTTTTCTCATCCAGCATGGAATAACTACCCACAACTAGGGAGAAAAAGCCGCCACGTCATTTTTGGGGTATTTTTGTTTGTAACTGGCTATAAATCAACCACTTACTATTTGTTAATAAACCTAACTTATTGATTTACAGCTAGTTATAAAAAAATGCACCTTTTGCTTTTTGGCCTGTTTTTTAGTGTTAATATTACACTATTAAATGAAGCCTTATTTTTTGTCAATATCAAATCATAAACAAATATATCTTTTTTATCTTCGTCAAATGTACATCAACTAGCAACTAACAACTAACAAAAAACAAACGTTTCAGCCAGTCAAATTAAAGAAGGCTATTGTGCACGCACACAAATCAATTATTCCTGTATAGTGGTATAATTTATCAATAACTAGCATTTTAATGCCTCCACAGGCTTAAAAATAGCCTTAAAAGGCATTATTATACATTTTGACACATATATACGTGTACACGTGTGCATGTGTGTATATTCATATATAGTATAGTTATATATACTGGCCTGAATAAGCTCCAAAATAAGCTAGAAAAAATGTTTACAAAAAATATTTTACATTTAATTATTTAAAGAAAACCCTAAATTTTTGGAATTGTATTTTGTACACTTATTCGTTTAACTAACTGATTTTCAGCTATTTAAATACTTTTTTGTTGTAAAGATTTTTCATAAATAAAATAAAAGTTTTCTTGTTTATTTACAAAAATATATGAATTATATTTACATTAACTTTCATTTTAACATTTAGCTATTAGTGTAAATGGTTGATAATTAAGCAATTAACAATAATATTGTGTAAATATTTTTCAAAGTGTTAAAATCATATTTTTTATTGCCTGCTTTGGATTTTGTTTGTATCTTGCATTGCATTCAGGTTAGAACGGCAAGGCCACGCGGCCACCATAGCGGACAGGAGACCTGATGCGGGCGAGGAAAAGGCCTCGACTATTTCGTGCAAGCGCTAGCAATATATTCGCAGTATGATGACGGTGAGCGAACTACACGAGCAAAATAGACGAGCACACTATCCCGAAGGCATGCGTTTTACTTGTTTTGCGCGCACTGTCTTGACCACTGTCACCTCGTAGGGAATTAAAAAGAATAGCGAGGGCAAATTTAAAGAAACATTGATACGTATTTAATTAGTTCAAAAACAAAAATATACTTGCCTGCCTCATGGTTGTTTGTACATTTGTTTTTGTGTGTGTGAGCACTGGTGACAGTCGCACGAGCAAAAACGTTTTTTGATGTACAAAAAACAGCCAGCAGAGCAGGCATTAACAAACCTCGTCGTGTTTTGCGATTTTTCGGCGAGGTACAATTTTTATTAACTTAAATTATAGGAGATTTTATTATGCTGTTTATCAATTCAAACAACGGTGAGACAAAAAATGTTAGTAACCTAACAATGAAAAACGGACGTATATTTTTTAGCGTCCGCGGTAAAGGGTGCGGCACGAGGTTTTTTAATAATAACCCTTGCTTATTGCTCGACGAGCATGCCGACAGCGGTACTTTTTTAAAGCTTGCCGAAAATTGGCAGATTGCCGCCAAACAGCCGACGCCCAAAGCAGAAACAGCAGGCAAAGAAACAAAACAGCCGCAAAAAGCTGCCGAGCCTACAGTGACGGAAAAGGCCACGGAAAAGGTCACGGCCGAGCCTGTTACAACTCCCGCCAGTAGCACGGGAAACGGCGATAACATTGACGCAACAGCCGCCGCAATTGCCGCCGCACTTCGTGGTGCAAAACTGGCACAGCAGCAGGCAGTTATTGACGAGGCCACGGTCGAGGCTATTGTACGCCGTATAATTGCCGAACAGCCACAGCAGGCAAGCAACACGGTTGAGGTTAAGGTCGTGGGCAGTGAAACGACAAACAAAGTTAATAGCCCTCACCCACTTCTCAAAAAGGTGCTCGCGCTAGTTGTTAACGACCGTGCCACGGGACGCTATCCGTGGCTCTTCGGGCCTGCAGGCAGTGGTAAGTCCACGCTTGCAAAACAGATAGCCGACGCTTTGGGCCTGCCTTTCTATTCGGTATCATCACTCCAGCAGAAATACGAGTTGGAAGGCTATACCGACGCGACGGGCGAACTTGTTAAGACTGTTTTCTATAAGGCAGCAAAGGAGGGAGGTATATTCCTTTTTGACGAGGCTTCTACTACATCGGGCGAGGTGCAGGTAGCATTTAATTCGATGCTTGCAAATTTGTGGTACAACTTCCCAAAAGAAGGCATGGTGACAGCGCACAAAGATTTTCACATTATTGCAGCCGACAATACGACTGGCAGGGGAGGCAATAGTACATATTCTGCACGTTTCCAAATGGACGCTTCTACCCTTGACCGCTATACTTGCATCGAGGTGGGCTACACGGATGAGCAGGATAATAACATGGCAGAAAATGACACGGAATTGGTTGCGTTTATTCGCGACCTTCGCCATGCTATTTCCGACGCTCGTCTTACCTATACTGCCAGCCCTCGTGCGCTGCGCGCTATAAAGGCTCACCAGAAGATGGACGTATTTACGGAAATTGAAGCCTTTGAGCTCGGCCTTTGCTCTGGATGGAATAAGCAGGACATGCGCACGTTAAACGCTCGCCTGTTCGGAAATAACAAGTATTATAAAATGTTTGCAGAAATTGCCAACAAATAATAATCAATAAGATATGAACACAGTGAAGTTTTATGCAAGCGCTGAGGAATTTGCCTCGGCGCTTAATGGAAAGGTCGTAAACAAACATTCTCAGTTGTACGGCGTTTCTGTGCGCTCACAGCATTCGTTGCAGCGTTTTGCGGGCGTTAACAGTGTAGACGACGCCAGGAAGTTATTCGAGTACGGTGATGCAGATGCAGCCGCCAAAATTAGGGCCGAGGGCGATTTTATTAAGCCAGCGGAGGAGCATAAGCCTATACTTCGCTCCGCCGTTTGTGGCTGTTTGCCAAACGTGCCGAATTATTTGCGAGGAGTGCCCGCGCAAATGTATCAAATAAAAAGCAACAGTCGCAAGAAGCCCGTTATAGATATTTATGTGGAGGCTACAATATACGACGGCATAAATGAGTCTAAACTGGCAAAAAAATGCGCAGCTTTGGCAAATGCAATTGCAGCAGTTGAGTTGGCAGGCTACCGCATCAACTTGTATGCTGTTTGTGCCTGTAAAAACAGCTATAACAGTTGCGGCGTCTGTGTAAACATAAAACAGGCCGACGCTCCGCTTAACCTGTTAAATATTGCTTTTCCATTAACCAATAAAGCGTTTTGCAGGGCTGTGTTTCTCAGGTGGGTAGACGTTAATGTTACCCACACAATTCACAGCTCTTCTTCAAATTACGGGTACATGGTTGGAGTTGATAGGATAAAAGATTTGTTTGACATAAAGGACGGTCTTTTCTTGTCGGTTGCAAAGCTAACCGACAACGACGTGTCTCAACAGGATTTGGAGAAGAAAATTAACGAATATATTGCAGGCATTTAAAAAATAGTTGCGGACGCATAACGCAAGCAATTGCGCCGACTGCGACACGGCGGAGCGAGACCGCCGTACCTACAATTGAAACAAAGTCCACTGTAGCAATTATTTTGGCTCACCTTCATAGTTGTTGGCTGAAACAGACAAAGCGCAACCACGGACTTTAAAATAGCAAATTACATTAACCAAAAAGCATTTTAATTATGATTACTATTAAGAAAGAAACAAACAAAGGGCAGAGTTTTATTTATGCCTACAAAATGAGTAATTGTGAGTCAATTTATGACGCATACAAAACGCCATCGTTTGCCAAGTGTTTGGCATTCCGCAATTGTGTTGACCTGTGCAACAAGGAGAACGGACACGGCCTCAAAATTACAGGCGCTGGGACATTTTGCTTTAGCGTGGCATGGTTGACTGGTCGAGGTTTGCGTGTTGAGACCGCACGCAACTCCTATTTAATTGCATAATGTAATTTACAAGACCGTCACAGGTTTTCTCTTTGTGGCGGTCTTACTTAAAACCAGGAAGATATGTTAGTTAACGGAGTTATTTTGATGACGCTTTTAATATTATTGGCAGGAATCTACAAGTTAAGTTATTAAGTTTAGCTATTATGAGGTACAAAGTATTGAGAAAGTTGGTAGCTTTTAGAAGGTTCGCCAACACGGAACGGGGTGAAAAAATTATAGTAAGAGTATTAACCGTAATAGCCGCAATACTGGTTGCAGATGTGGCATTACTTGTGGTTGGGTTTTTAAACTTTTAGTATCATGGTACGTATTATAAACATTAGATTTAAGTGCTGCGGCTACAATTTTGATGCAGCAGTAGACTGTGACTGGTTTTTGCACTGCTACGAAGAAAAGAGAGATGACGTAACTCCGATTGAGTTATATAACTTTGACGAACCAGATTGGGACGTTAGAGTTGTCTACCAAAAAGGCAGGAATGACCAGAATCAAGAGTACGGTCACACGGCGGTTGATTGGAGTAATTTAATTGCAGAGGCGCGCAAATGGGTGCGCCAAATGAAAAAGAAAAAGGTGTGAACATGAAAAAGAATTTCAAAAAATGCGCTGACCAGTTGGAGCGCATATACGCCCTTTATTTGAATGGCTTTGGTTCTTCTACTTTACTAGAAAAGGCGGAGCGCTTTATGTATAAAGCAAACGTCGGCATGTGTTTTTAGTCCGACAAGTATTAATAATTAAACATTATAAATTATAAAGACTTTTGCATTATTATTTTCTATCGACACTTACGAGCGTGAAGAGTTGGCAAAACTAACAGCACAGGAATTGCATGACCTTGCAATCGTGGCAGAGAATGTGGGTTACGACGAGGCGAGTGTGTTGACGCTTGACGAATTATCCTATAAAGTTAACGAGGATATGATTTCACTTGATAACGTGTGGCTGTATTTTGTTAGTATTAACCAGTAAGACATTACAGCTATGACAAAGAAGGAATTTAATCAGAGGGTGAGTAAAATGTGCGACTTCGTGAAAGCGCACAAGTACGACAACATGCGGGACGAGTTAATTCGGCGCAATATCCGCGACCCGTTCTCTTATGCCGCGTGGTGTGAGCGAAACTTTGAGATGAATTTGCGCGAGTGATATGAGAGAAAAACCACCTACACAAGAGATTTCTCAATCGCAGAGTGGTGCGTTCCTGTCGAGGGTATGTCCGCAATTGCCAGTACATTGCGTAATGCTTTGAAGAATTGGCGCGATAACGTCGAATGGTTTGTAGAAATTCTTATTGTTGCAAACCTCAAATCATGGGAGCATGCTGCCCGTGGTAATAATGAGTACGTCAAAATGTACTCGGATTTGTATTACATGGTGCGCGAGTTGTACTTTGACTGGTTCGATAAAGACAACAAGCAACATGAAAAGGCGGTGCAATATTATTACGATTATGTTGACTAATATAAAAACAGAAGTCGCTTTCAAACGGCTGACAAAAGTTAATGCAATATGGATATTTTAAAAAGAAACATGGATAACGCTATCGCTCGTTACACAAAGCGTTATCAAAACGGGCATTGCACTTCTGAAGAATTGCAACGGATGATAACATGGGAGAAAAAGAATTATGAGAGCGGCGGAAGATTGTATGCAGAGCGTTTGGCAAAAGCATTGACGCCTAATCCAAAATGGTTTAAGTAAAGTATGAAGAATGTTGTTATTTATCTGGTTTGCACGGCTGCTTTGTTTGTAGCGGTCGTGCTTACGCTTTCAGGCGGCTGGTGGTCGCTTGTTGGGTTGGCATGGTGTGCCCTGCTATACATTAGCGGATTAGCTTTTCCGAAAATATGGAAAAACTTCTGGATTTTAAATTTGAAAATAACAAAAATATTTGAGTAATGATTTATAAAGGCTTATTAATTATCCATGACGCATTTGGTTGGAAAGTCCGAAAGAACATTTATGAAGAATAGCTGGCAACAAGCAAAGAGGACGCAATTAACCAAATCAACCAGTATTATAATAATTAATAATATAAATTAAATAAAGGAAACAAATGGAAATAATTATCATTTTGGGTATCCTTGGCCTAATATTAGGTGGGGATATATTTAAGATGGGAGGGCGTTAATGCTCGCAGGCGGTATAAATAAAACCTTTGTAGCCGTGGAGGAAACGGCAACCGCCACAAGATTGGTTAAGTAATAAATAATAACGATTGATTATGAATACAATTAAGATTAACAAGATTTCACCAAACGGATATGAGGGTGGCATTGCAGAATACGATGCTAAGTTTTCACCCATATATTGTTTGTGTCTTTATGTATGTCAGTACGTGTTGCATACAGACTATATGAACAAGAGAAATATAGAGAACGTCCGTAAAAGAATACAACTTGGCAAGTACAACAGAGGTTGTTATTATTGGGCTGGCAACGACATAACATATAGTGCAATCGCTACCAGTGGAAGTGATGTTCTTACGGGAGAATGGGGAAGTAAGTACGACTACGAACCCGTGTTAATATGAGTTAATATATTTGCGATTGTTGTAACGGGAAACGTAAATCATCAAACGGGTATTTTTGGAAATATAAAACGTCTTAAATTATGGCAAAGAAATATGTTAGTTGGCGTCGTGTTAGTACATTTCGCCAATCACAATCTGGTTTGGGATTGGAGGCTCAGAAAGAGATTATCCGTTACTTTGTTGAACGTGACGGAGGTGAATTAATCGCAGACTATTCCGAATGCTACACAGGTAAAGAATTAAGTGGATGTAAGGAATTACGAAAGGCGATGAAATACGCAAAAGAAACTGGGGCAATACTTGTTATTGCGAAGTCAGACCGCTTTCGTAATTGTCAAGAAGCATTGAGCATACTTGACGAAATGGGAGAAGGTAATATTGAATTTTGTGATTTGCCTCATAGTGACCGCTTTACCTTGACATTGTTTTGGGCATTGGCAGAACGTGAGGCATTGATTACGAGTATTCGTACAAAACAGGCACTTGCAGCCAAAAAGGCTCGCGGTGAAAAAACTGGAGGTGCATCGGAAAAATGGATTGAAACGTATAACAACAAAACAAAGGAACAGAAAGAAAAAGAATCAATGGAAAGAGGGCGAATGAAGAATGCACGACACCTTGCGAGCAAGGACGTGCAGGTATTCCTGAAGATTGTTAAGAATGTATTCCCACAGGCTTGCACAAGTGATGACGCATCATTGTGGGATTGGAACACAGTTACAACAAAAGGGGATTACAAGATACGTCTTTTGTCACTTATGCGTGACTACAAAGAGATGGATGACACTGGAACGCTGTTCGCAAAGTGGGATTTGTCCGACCTTGACGCGACAAATTTGCGTGCAAGATTGTGCGCAAACATACAGAATGTTAGAACAAGTTTGATGAACCTAAAAAAATAATTAAAATGAAAACAAAAGCAATTAACGTAAACTTAAACAAGAAAAAAAGCCAGTCGCAGTGCAATAAGATTGCGGCATGGCTAGAGGCAGGCTATTCGATTACAAGCCTTGAGGCATTGGACATGTTTTGCTGCATGAGGCTTGCGAGTAGGATTTGCGACTTGCGCAAACGTGGCATGAACATCACAACATGCAAAATAAAAACTGACACAGAGAAAATTGTAACTGAGTATTCACTAAAAAAGTAACAACAATTATGGAAACAAGAATTTGTAAGTACTGTGGCAACGAACTGCCACTGGAAAACTTTGCGAAAAATGGTTTTGGCTACACCTATGTTTGCAAGGAATGCAACAGTAAAAACAGGAAAGCAGCCAAGAAGCTTTTGGCTGAAAAGAAAAAGCAAGAAGAGAATGCAGTAAATGCCAGAAACATACGGCTTTCGGATTTCCAACCTCGTGAACTGATGGAAGAATTAAAGCGTCGTGGTTACGAATTTGAAATGACATACGTTGAAGTTCACAAGATTTCATCAAAAACGCTTTAAAGCGATTTCTGGCAGCATTTCTTTCTTATTGTGGGATAATTACCCACCAAAGCAAAGAAACGCTTTCTATGGGCTTAAAAACAATGTTAAATCAAAACATACTTATAAATCTATGGAAACGTGGCAGGCTAAAATCAAAGAAAAGGGGAACGACCACATTCTTACCCCAACATATATGATTCCGAACGACATGTTTGGATATATCAAACCAAAGGAAAAACGTGAGGAAATGACGCGAAAATACTTGGTTGATTTCTGGGGCTTAAATGAGCCAGATGTGGAATGGTATAAACTGGAAAAATTAGCAAAAGAAGAATAAAACTATGAAGCAAGTAAAATTCACAAACAAGATAAATGGGAAAGATGAAACGATGCTTGCAGGCAAAGTTGGTGAAAAGGTCTTTGCCATGACAAACAACGTGAAAGAAACAAACGATGCCATACGTTGGTGCAACACGCATGATGTAGGTGATGAATTGGAATGGGATATTTACAAAATCGAAATAATAAACAAGATATGAAGAACGAGGTAACAAATTTCATGTATTATATGTACAACAGATGGTGCATCAAAGAGGCACAATTTCTGTTTGGTGAAAGTCTTGGCAACCACATCTATGCAAAGTGGACTGAGAAAAGAGAGTGTTCAATCGACCAGAATCTTTCGTGGTATGCAGACCTTGATAGGTATTGTCGGCAAAAGCTTGTAGATAGGGCAAACGAGTTGTATAACAATCAATAAAATAACAAGATTATGGAAGAAATTACAATTTACAAAGCATTTGACGACACAAGGTTTGACAGCAAGGCTGACTGCGAATATTATGAAAGTATTTGTAAGAACGTAAGCAACATTTTGGTAAAGCTTAGACCAAACGAAGATGTTTCAAGTTGCATTGCCATAAGGCAAGACACTGACGTGGTAAGAGAAGTTAAACAAGACTTTTTCTTAATTTGTGCCGAAGCGATTCCTTCTTTTAGTCAATGGTTTAAAGAGGTCGCAGATGGCACGAGGCACATAAGCCACGCAGGACGAATACTAAGTGACTACAGTAAAGACTTTCCGATACTCTATAGTACGTATTACAGATTTGAATGTATAAACGACTGTAGCGGTGTTGAATACGAACAACCGTATTTCGCAAATCACGAAATAGAGTTCGATGGTGTTATAATTTAATAAAAGAACAGTATTATGAGGTATTTAAAAGAAATTGCATGGAAACTTCCATTGTTTGTGATATGGTCGCAATGTACGTTGTTTGCAAAATACGATAAGCCTTTTTGGTTCGGTTGTGTTATTGCATTTGTGTTTTTTATTATGCTAGACTTGATTCGTTGGGGTTTAAAGAAATAGGATTATGAATGAAAAGACCTACGACAAAAAAGAGCGTATCGTAACATATTTCATGTGGTACGTCTTTAATGTGTGGAACATAGCAGAAAGCAAATCCGTGTTTGGGTATGAATTAGGCATACACATCTATAAAAAGTATGTCGAATACGTGCTTGACAATAGAATGGACGTTTTGCGGTGGTATTCTGAACTTGATACCGATTGCAAGACCAAACTTGTAAATCGTGCATACGAAGTTTATAACAACAAATAAAAAATCGGAGGACATCAAAATGAAAAAGGTAAGGTTTTTTAACAAAGCGAAGAATGAATCAAAGGTGTATTTGGTTGGCAATGTCGGCCAATACGTGTTTGCATGTGTAAACAACGTAAAGGAAACGAATGACGCAATACGTTGGTGTAACACCCACAAGGTAGGTGATGTTTTTGAAAATGATGCGTACAAATTAGAACTTGTCGGGGTATGAAGCAGCGGTTTGGATATTGTAACGATTGTAAGAACACAGACTGTTGTGAAAAGTGCTACCGAGGTAGTTACTACGAGCGCGACCACGAGGACGACGATGTTGATACCGATGATGAGTGGTAATTGTGTTCATTAAAAACATTCAATGTTAAAAAGAAAAAAGTTTATTTTTGCCACGTTGTTTTAACAAAGTGGCTTAACATAAATTTTCTTTTATAATTTTCTTATACTTATTGTCTATTATATTATCTATATATGGGGTAAGCAAACGAATAAGATAGCGTAAGTAAATGAATAACATTGGGGTAAGTAAATGAATAAGACCGTAAGCAAATGAATATGTATAGTAAGCAAATGAATAAGGGTTATTTGGTTTAATTTTTGTTAATTTGCTTGTTTACTTTTGTTTGTTTCAAAATAATATGTATCTTTGCAAGTGGAAAGAAAGGGATAGGCTGGGAGTAGCTACCCTACCGACAAGACCTTTTTATCGCACCTGTTATGGTTTTCCCTTTTTCCACTTTTAAATGGGTGCAAGGATTTTTAAACAGGTACGAAAATGAAAAACGTTTATTACAAGAGGCTTATTGCCGACCGACAATGTTTAAATGCGACGGAAAGGATTGTTTTTTCTTTCTTGGTTTATTGTTCTATTTGCGATTTGGATGACGTGTGGGATAAAGAAACTGGAACTTACGATAAATATGCGTTAGAAGAATATGGTGACACATTTCCGTTACCAAACTATATGTTTGATTTTGAAGGAATTTTTTGTTATGGCAATAAAATATCCAAACAAACAGGCGTTAGTCAACCATCTGTATCAAGAGCAATAAATAAATTACATGACATGGGAATCGTTTATGATAACAACACGATTAAACATTGTGATATATATGTGAACGGTTTTTTTACATTAGATAATAAAAGTGGATTGAAAAACGAATTGCTAATATTTTATTCTTGGTTAAAAAACCTTCGCGGAAATGATAAATTTATCTTTTCTACAAGAAAAAGACTTTCCGAAATGTACGGATATATAGGAGAGAAAAACATACGCGACTACTTGCAAAGGTTGAAGAAACTTGGTCTTGTGGAACGCGACGAATATAAACGATTAATAATAAAAAAATAAGTTTATGGAAGAGTTTAGAAGACTAAAAGCAAACAAAATTTGGAATCGAAAAACTTAAACCAATTAAAATATATTAGGATTATGAAAATAAAGAAATACAGACCAAACTTCTTTAGTGGTTTTGATGATGTTTACTACGAAGTAAATAGTAAAGAAGAATTATTGGCAAGTGGGCTATGCAAGCGAATCATTGATAATGGCTACGAAATTTGCTTTTCAAAAGAAGCTAATCGTGGATATATAATGGCAATCAAGCAAGCGAACAACGAAAGGGGTGCAGAATGGTGGGTGCTTGCAATCATATATAACACACAAGACGTTGCAAATCTTTCAGAGTGGCTACCAGATTGGAATTTTAAGCGCAAAGAATACGAAAATAAATTAAACAGACAATAAGGCTATGGAAACAAAAGTTATACCAACAAAACTTGATGTGTTTAACATGGGTGACAAATTGTCTTTTGATGTGAATACACCTCAGTTCTTAAAAGAAGCATGCGAAAACAGCGAAAAAGGTATGTATGCTGTGTGTTGGAATGTGTTTAGCAACTTACTTGCGCAAGTTGCTGAACGTGCAACTGAATTGAACGACCCAGTTTTGAACACTCTTATGATTAGGCTTAATCTTTACGAAATACCAAATAAAGACAGGTATAAGGTTATCGAGCAATTAAAGGAAATGTATGATAAATCAGTAAAACAACAAGAATTATGAAAAAGAAAATTAGATTTTACGTACCCATCGTTAAAGGTAGGGATTTACAGGCATTTTGTGTGTTTGTGTGTGTTATTGTTTCAATGTGGCGGTATTTTACTGGCGATGTTGACCGTGCATCGTTTTGGATGATTGCGGCAATGCTCAACTATCTTTGCTATAAGTTATGACTACCACACACAACAACTATCTTTGCCACACAAATACGTGGTTTGTGGTACGTCCATTGACATAGTTCACAAAAAGGGTATCGGAATTATCTGCGTGAAACTTGACGATGACTACCCCTCTACCGCTTTCCTTTGCAACCTTTCCGTGTTTGAATTGAACCGCAAGCAAGGCATTGGCCGCGAACTTATGCAAAACGCCTTTGCGGTTGCAAGAAAACATGCAAGGTCTTATGCTGAGATACAAGTAGATAAGATGAAAGATTGGCTTGTTGCTTGGTATCAAACACTTGGTTTTGATATAACTGTTATCGGAAAAGACGAATACACAATGTTTAAAGTGTTATAAAAGAGTTGGTAATTAAATTAAAGAATAAATAAGTTATGAAAGCAAACGAAATAATACTTGGTACTTACGTCTATTTTAACTGCTTTGATGGCAGTAAAATTGTTGTACGCGTAACTGGCTTTAATGACGGAATTGTGTATGTCGACTCTAAGAATGGCTCGCATTGGTGTAATATCAAGAATGTAGAACCTATCCCTCTTACTCCCGAAATTCTTGAAAAGAATGAGTTTAAGCCATATATTCCAGAAAACCATCTTGAAACCGTATATGCCTGTCAAGACGTATCAAAGGCTGTAGCAAACGAACTGTATGCTTTATGGTCATATCAAGATGGTTCATTTTATCTTTTATTGAGAGTAGGTGGAAAAGATATGGTTAGAATGGATGTTCATTATATACACCAAATTCAGCACGCTTTAAGGCTATGTGAAATTGATAAAACTATTGTATTATGAAAGCAAACGAAGCACCAGAGAAGATTTATCTGACACCACTTGAGTGTATGGCTGCAAGTTATCAACCCAAAAGAAATAACACTATTGAGTACATCCGTACAGATGCATTTATTAAAGAGGCTTGTGAGTGGATTATATCAAATATGGATGATTATATCCATGTTGAATATGATACCACGACTGGGAAGCCTACAAATGAAGCACATATAGCACATAAGAAAGTTATTGAGGACTTTAAAAACGCAATGAAAGGATAATGATTATGGATTTTGACACTTTTTACAGACTTTGGAATAACGAAATAGAACCACGGTTAAATGATATTGAAATGTGGTCAGCAATCACGGCTTTAGGTATCAAGCCGTATAAAGATGGCAATCAATGGTGCTTTCTTTACGGTGATAATATTCAAGAAGGTATCTGTGGTTTTGGCGACACTATTTATCAAGCCGCTAAAGAATTTTATTTAGAATTATGTAAACATCAATAGTTATGAAACTGATAGACAAAGACGCTTTAGTAGCGGAGATAGAGAGATTAAGAGAATTGCTAAATCTTAATTTAAGACACGACCAAGGAGTCTGTGACGGATTGTATGCTGTTCAGAAATTCCTCGACACCCTTGAAGTTAAAGAGGTGGATATAAATAAGGAAATATCTCAGTTTATAGACGATAATTTTGAAAAAGCAACAATAGGTCACAAACTAAGTTTAAGACGTGTTGCCAAACACTTCTTTGAACTTGGGCTTAAAGTACAGAAAGGAGAATAAGTTATGGTTACACATACTGCTGTTATGATATTATGCGGATTGAGTGCAATAGTGGGTATTGCCGTAGGTTATGTAATTGGATATTTTATACAGAAAAGAGAAGAAGTATGACGAAAAAAACTATCTTTATGACCAAGTATGGCATAAAAGAAATGGAATTTTATTGCGCGAATGATGAATGTTATGAGGCGCGTTTCGTGGCCGAGGACGGCACTAAGTTTGAATACAAGATGTCACGTGCAAAGGTCATGGAACACGTGGAACGAACAAGCGCACACCCCGAAAAGTACGTAACTAACAAATGGCTTGTTGTGGCACACTTTCATGCTATGGCAATTGCATGGTACAAACTAACTCATTTACCCAAAAATTGACGTTAATATTCTTTAACTTAAACAAAATTAAAATATTTGCAGATTTGGAATATTACAAGTACCTTTGTACCAAATTACAATTGATATATGCAGGACAAAAACATAGTGTTATTAGAGGGAGTCGTCGGTGATGACTTCAAATATGGGAGAACGAAAGAGGGAAAGGATTTTGCAACCTTTTCCCTTTGCATCAATGCCTACACAAAGGAGTTCTCGGATGCCACAGAAAGGACACATTCACAGACATACATACGCATATTCTGTTATGACAAGAAACAACTGGAATACCTGCAACGCGTCAATGCTTGTCGTGGCAATCGTGCATCTGTTTTTGGTCGATTATCATCATTCAAGAATGAATATAAGGGCAACACATTTATGACGAACAATGTTGTTTGCAGGGATATAACCATTATTAAAACAAAGAAAAGCATAAATGGAGAAAAAGAGGAAAATCTACATGTCGCTACCGATTAGTGGTTACGACATAAACGAAAGGCATGACACGGCAATGCAGATGGAAGTTAAGTTGCGTGGCCGTGGTTATGATGTGTTTAACCCATTGGGTAGCCAGTGGGTTGAAGGTCTAACCACATACGAATACATGGAACATGACCTACGGGCGTTGTTGGATTGTGACACGGTTCTGTTCTTGCACGATTTTAATCGTAGTGCTGGTTGTCATACGGAGTTATGTGTGGCTATGGCATGTGGCAAGGATATATGGTTTGAGGATTTACAAGACAAAGTAAAATTATAATCAAATGGAAAATTACAAAGAAAACATTGCGGCAACAAGATTGGGTTGCCTCGGTTCAAGTGATGGTAGGGTATTGTTACAAGTGGCAGTTGCCAATTGTGTTCCAAAGTCGGCCTACAAGCGCATGGCCGTGGTTAAGGGTTTGATACCACAAGAGGAGATTCCACGAACTGATGCCATCAAGGCAGGTGATGATGTAGAGATGATGGTGTTTAATCACCTAAAGGCAATGGATGATAGATATGAAAGTAATCCATTGTGGGTAAGCGAGAAATACTCCAAGAAAAACGTCAAGCTGATTTCCCATCCAGACCTTGTACTGGTTGATGAGGAACACAAGGCAATCAATGTGTACGAGGTAAAGACAACGAAGTTCAACTACGAACAGACAAGACAGACGTACAAGGCGCAATTGTTTATCCACAACGTGATAGCCAAGGAAAAGGCCATTGAGCGCGGAAGTGAATGGACTGCCCGTTTGTTTTTGGTACACTATTCTACGGATGGTTTGGATTTATCCCAAGGTGTTGACTTTGACCCGTCGCGGCTGACAATAAAGCGTGTTCAGTTTGCATCAGCTTTCTTTGATGTTAACAAGGCAATGACGATTGTTGACGCTTTTCTTGATGATTTCACTGAGTATTATGATGGTGATGAAATTGATAGCGAATACCTGCCCGACATTGTAAAACAGGAATTTGATGTGATAACAAACGCGCTAGCCGAAATCAAAGAGCGTGAGCAAAAGGTTGAAGAATTTAAGTCGCGTCTGTTTGCCTTTATGGACATTCATAATATTAAAAGTATAAAAAACGACAACTGGTCAATAACCCGTGTGGATGCCACAGAAAGCCATACTTTTGATTACAAGGAATTTTTAGCCGACTATGCTAAGAAACACCCACGGGCATGTAAAAAGCTTACTAGTGACTTTGATAAGGTGGTTAAACGCAAAGGGTCAGTACAGATTAGACTGAAAAAATAAAACTAATATTTAAATTCAAATTTTTAAGATTATGGCAAATACAAATTTGGTAGCCCTAAAGGGGTATTTTGACAACGATGCAGTAAAAAAGAATCTACAGGCTATGCTTGGCCAAAAAGCACAGGGCTTTGTAACCAGTGTTCTTTCAGTAGTCAATAACAACAGACTATTGCAGAATGCAGAGCCTACGACAATTTATTCTAGTGCAATGGTTGCAGCATCACTTGACCTACCTATTAATCCCAATCTAGGATTTGCGGCAATTGTTCCTTATGGCCGCATGGCTCAGTTCCAGATTATGACAAAAGGATTGCTCCAATTGGCTATCCGCAGTGGCCAGTATGCAAAGATTACAAATGCCGTGGTACATGAAGGAGAATTGGTGAAATATGACCCATTCACAGATGAATATGTCTTTGATGCAAGCAAGCGAACAAGTGACAAGGTTATTGGCTTTATGGCTTTCTTTCGCACCATTGGTGGCTATGAAAAATATTTCTACATGTCGTATGACGAGGCGATGGCACATGGAAAGCGTTATAGCAAGTCATTCAACAATGGTGTATGGAAAGACAATCCAGAGGCAATGTGTTTAAAGACCGTGCTAAAGCTTTTGTTGTCAAAGTATGGAATCCTATCAATAGAAATGCAGCGTGCTATTAAGTTCGACCAAGGCGTTGTCAAAGGTGATTTTGCACAGATGGAAAGCGTTGAGGATATTGATGCCATTGAGGTTGATGATATTGACTATGTTGACAATCCACATTCTACGACTATGGTGGATGAAGAAAAGGCAAAAAAAGTCGCTGAAACGTTTGCTGATTTTAACAAAGAGGAGAAGTAAGGTATGAGCCACGGATTATTGACTTTACATTCACACAGTGCGCTTGAAAGGGAACTGAGATTCCCCAAGCACACTGTGCTTGTTGACGAGAAGTTTGGTTATATGTTCACGATTAAAAAGCCTTTTGTGCATAATCGAATAAACTACTTTGAAGTGCCTACGATTAACTTTGTGCAGAATGGTGGTGTGTTTAAAAACTTAGCAGAATGATGATTTATTGTAAAGGCGAACAATGTTCTGTAAAAAATACATGTGAAAGGTACACCAAAAGGGATAAAAATTCCAGTGATGGTGTTATACGAAAATGTACCTCGCAAAAACGATATGTGCAGGATGCAGACAAAGTGAATGATGATGGAAAGCGAACATGATTAAACTCAATAAACTTAAAATGTTGTGATTATGGACAAAGACAAGAAGGTATTAAACGGATATGGTGTTTTATTCGCTTTGTATGTGGCAAAAGCAAGTGGTAAAAACCCAAGTGAAATAATAGATTTACTAAATAAAGAAGAGTCATGAAAGAACTATCAATAGAAGAAAAAGCAAAAGCCTATGATGGGTTAATTGAAAGATTAAAAGACTTAAAGTTTTCTTGTAGATTTTCACCATTAAGTGATACTATAGATGAAATATTCCCAGAACTCAAAGAGGGCGAGGATGAGAGGATAAGAAAAGGCCTCTTGCATCATTTGCGTGAATTACAAGAGTGGAAAGTTGGTAATATGTCTCCAATAAAGCTACCAGAAACTTATAATGTTTGGATTGCTTGGCTTGAAAAACAAGGTGAACAGAAGCCTACTGATAAGGTTGAACCAAAGTTTAAGATTGGCGATTGGATTTCTCATAATACGGCAAATTTTGTATTTAAGGTTACAAGTATTGGTTCTTGCGGCTATAGTGTAGTTAATAAGGATAATTATTCAAAGTCTATATCATTTGACAATGAGGAGAAATATCATCTTTGGACAATCCAAGATGCAAAAGATGGCGATGTGCTTGTAAATCAAAATGGAGAAATGCCATTTATATTTAAAGAATGTAAGGACAATCATATCTATTGCTATTGTGGATATACAAATCATAAAGATATATTCTTTGATAGGTTCGTTGATAGTGAAGGTGAAGAATTACATTGGTCAAATCTTTATCATGAACAGGTATATCCATCCACCAAAGAACAGCGTAACCTACTTTTTACAAAGATGCACGAAGCAGGTTATGAATGGGATGCTGGAAAGAAAGAATTGAAGAAGATTGAGAATGAAATAGAAATTCCATTTGGTGCAAAAGATAGTGAACTTCAAGAGGTTATCTACAACATTCCTAAAGGTTTCCATGCTGAAATAAAAGGTGATAGTGTCTTGATTAAGAAAGGCAAACAAAAGACTGTTTGGAGTGAAGAGGATGATACCTTTTTCAAAGCAATTATTAGGGACATTGAGAATATCAAATACATCAGCGAAGATGCAAAAAAGGATAGAATAAATTGGCTCAAATCCCTTAAAGACAGAGTACAACCACAGCCACAACAAAAGCTAAGTGAAGAGGATGAAACAATACTTAATAATCTAATTTACGCGTTAGCAAATGACAGGATTGGCAACAATCGTGATGAATATGTTGAATGGTTAAAGTCCCTCAAAGACAGATACACTTAAAAGCACAACTTTGTAGTTATGGGTTTTAAGATAGGTGACATAGTAATGCGTATGGACGGTGATAAAAGACCACATAAAATAGTTGATATTAACGTCCATTATCCTCTTAACCATAATGAGCATACATTTTTCCAATATCATTACGAAGATGGAGGAAGTGATGTTGCTGAATGTGGAGATATATTAAGACTATATGATGGCAAATATAAAAACCTTTATAATTATGACACTGTTTGAAATATTGGTATTAGCATTCTATATGTTGTCTGCTTTTGGATATATGGTAAATGCTCTTGGAGTTTATGAAGAAGACTCCATTTGGATTAGAGTTCTTATAGTTTTATATGCTTTAACCTTTGGAATGCTTTATTTTCCAATTGTTTTTAGTTTTGACATATACAATAAATTACATGAATAAGAAAGCAAAAAAGAGATGAAGGCTATTGTAAAGGTTGTGCTAGGCTTTATAGGAAATGCGCAGGATTTTATTCTTACCCAAATCCAGAGTGCTATGTCAAGAAAACAAAGCCAGATTCTTATGTTTATCTTATCGAACTTGAAAGAAATTTAAAAGGAGAATAAGTTATGACACAAGAAGAGAGAGAAAAAAGAAGACAAGAAACTCTTAGAAAAATGAGGGTGTATAGATTACATGCAAGTGAAGTAGATATTTTAGAAGAAGCAGGAGTATTATGACACAAGAAGAAGAAAGATACTACGAAATTGGTGAAGCATCTTATGAATGGGTTGGAGAAAGAGGTAATACTGAATTTCGTTTAGGTGCTGAATGGGCCGATAAACACCCAAGGAAAGACTTAGTTGAAATTGATAAAGTATATATTTGGCTATCTGATTTTTTGGATAAACATTATATTGAAAATAGAAGTGAAGCAGAAGAAATAAATGCTGATTTAGTTTTAAAAAGTTTTCTTAAAATGGCAAAAAGAGAATAACTATGACACAAGAAGACAAAGATTTACTTTTGCGTGATTTGAGCGCAAGATTGCCCTATAAGGTTAAAATTAATGTAAATGGAGAAGAGGATATTTTACTTGAATTGGGAGTTGATACTGGTTGGGTAAATGCTTCTTATAATATTGATGATGTAAAACCATATCTTAGGTCAATGGTAGATATGACTGAGGAAGAGAGGCATACTTTTGATACTATGACAAGAGGCTATACTATTCACCAACAAACAGCTCTTTTTGATTGGCTTAATGCTCACCATTTTGATTATCGTGGACTTATTGAAATAGGTCTTGCTATTGAAGTTACAGAAGAACATAACCCTTATAAAAAATAAAGTTATGACACAAGAAGAAAAAGCTTATCTAAGTAGAATGGAAGCGTTGTGCAAACAGTTAAATTCACTTATTCCCATAAAGAACGAAGAGGATAGGGATAAACTGAATGCGCTGATAGCAGATATGTGCAACAGCCGTTTTGAATATTCGCATTACGGCTTGTATTGGGATAGGGACGTGTTTATTAAAAGCGGTTGCGACGAAAAAATACGTGAGGCTGTCCTGCATGGTGATTTCCTCAAGTTTGAACCGAACGAGGAATTTGAAGAGCACCCGGGAGTAGTAGTAAGGCTTAAAGAATGGGCAGTTCACTATAAAAATGAATGATATATGGAACAATACATACCAAAATCCGCTTTAGCAGCGAAGATAGAGAAAAGAGGGAATATTTGCAAGAAAGTTGTTTTGGATTTAAGAACCAAAGAAAACAAGGATTACTATCAAGGCAAGGCAGAAGCATACAAAGAAACACTCGACTTCCTCGATACCCTCGAAGTGAAAGAGGTTTCCATAAGTAAAGATTTGGAAGAAGCAGCAGAAGATTATTGTAAATCAGCATTAGTTGGCTCTCCTTATATTAAGAAAAATGCTTTCAAGGCTGGTGCTAAGTGGAAAGTTCATCACCTTTGGAAACCCGCCGATGGTGATGAACTACCAGAGATAGACAGAGAGGTTGTTGCCTTTCAAGAAACATTTCCTACAGATGTAGATGTTCCAAGTCTTTTAAAAATAGTTATAGCACATAGACCTAATCCTAATGGATGGTATGGAAAAAGTGTTACTACGGGAAAAATAGAACACTATACACCTAAGACCTATGACAAAGGTGGTTGGAATATACCTAATGTTAAATGGTGGTTGGATTGCGATTTACCTAATGAAATAAAAAAAGTATTTTAAACAAAAACAAAACAAATAGCTATGCTGAATATTGCATATAGCAGGTGGGTCACTGACCTTGCCCATGTGGAAACGGTCATCGTTGACTACAGAATAAGGCAGGAACAAAAAAAGAAGTACAAAAAATGGGTTGCAACAATCAACCAAAAGTATCGGAAACCAAAACATAATAATACAAAAAAATGATAGGTGAAAACGTAGAAATCGTCGGTAGTGTTAACGTTGCCGATGATGTGCAAAAAAGAATCAAGACAACGGGTGTTCGCGGACTTGACATTGAAAAAGCAAGGGAACTTGGACTATTTCAAAGAATCGCAAACTTATTGTGCGTGTCACATGCAACAATTGCATCAGCTTATCGTGTCTATGGTGGTGTTGATTATCTTGTAAGTGAAATAAACGCAAGAAAAAACGACATAGCGCATGAAATGAACAACTTTGAAAGGGCATTTGACAAGTTTATGAAATTCTGGACTGATTACTATTCAAACGGAAAAACAGGGAAGGAGGTTAGCTTTGAAACCGAAAACCTTTATCATCATATCATGGAATGGATGCAAATGCCCGAAACTTGGCAATTAGGCGAGGAACAAAGAACAAAGTCATTACGCGAGGGTTGCATAAGAATCGACCTACCCGATGACAAGGTTTTCACTTTCTATAAAGCGGAACTAAATCACGAACTTGTAGGCGAACCAAAGGAAACTTGGGGTGTCTTTTGCTATGACCCTAAAACGGGCAAACAGACAAGCGTAAACACCGATATGGATAAGGCATCGGCATTGATGGTTGCGAAACGTCTTAGCGACGAAAACCCAGACAACATCTATTCCGCGTCTATCATCCGTGACTTGGTGGAAAAAAGAACAGAGGTAATGCCGTTCAAGGCTTTTAAGGCCAATGAAACGGTAGGTAAAATAACACAATAAATTCAAAACATTATGGACAGAGTTACAATTTCTTTACAAAACAAAGAATTGATTGAAGAAATCATCAATTCGTCGGACGAGGTAAGAGCCAAAATCCACAATGCTATTATTGATGGTGTTTCAAAGAGAATCACCAAGAACGTAGTAACGAACATGGACGCATCCGTCAAAGCGGCTATCGAGACAGCTCAGATGGAACTCCACAAGAAGTACATGGATGAGACACGACAAGGATGGTCATCCTACTACAAGTTGAAAGAGAAATATCGCCAATGCGTCGAAGCTGCCGTGAGAAAGGCATGGGCGGACGAAATAGACCGCAGCGTTCAGGAAGTCAAGGAGAAGGTAAAAGCAGCCTATCAGACGAAACTTGAACGAGCCTATCAGAACTATATCGCCAAGATTGAGGAAATGACCGACCGCCTCGATGACAAGATTAAGGAGGCTGTGAACGAAAATATCAGTAAACGTTTTAGCAAATAAAAACTATGGTAACATTATCAAACGGTAAAATAACAAACAAATAAAAATTGGTAAATATTTGCAAAAAAGAAAATAATTTTGTACCTTTGCAAAGTGGGATAGAACGAACTTAGTACCCTCGTTTGAAAAGGTATGCCGAAAGCCCTGCCCACTTTTAATCTTTCGGCTCATTAAATTTCGGAAATACAATGGTAGAAATAACAAATTGTTCTGTGTATGATTTGCCAGAAAGCATAATTGCTTCGTCATACGCAATGTTGACAAGTCAAGATGAAATTGACGAGAGAGTTAAAAACATGAGGTATTGGGTATCTTTTGGCGATTTTTTGCCTGACTTTATTTCGCACATCAATCCACAAGGAAAGAATAGCGGTCAAGACAATCCACAATCATGCTATAAATGTGGCAGTTCTGAACACGTACAACGTCTAAAATGCAGCGATGGTAAAATGCACTATTATTGTGGTAAGCATTGTCACACTATATATCGTTATGGGGAAATAAAAGACCATGTTGTATATACACTTATTGACAACAAAAATGTACGCATTGATATTACTGGTGAAAAAAATATTACGAGAACAATACTTTTAAGCCAAGTTGATTTGCCTTTAGTGTTTGGTAAGAACTTACAAGTCACAAGTGTAGGCTATTTGAATGTTGATGGCGTTTTGTTTCACATTTTATTAAAAGAGTACCTTGGACTTGATTGTGATACGTTAGACCATATAAACCGTGACAAATCAAACAACACAAGAGAGAACCTTAGACCATCCAGTTTTGCACAAAACATAATGAATAGAGGAAAGCAACGTTCAATATCATTGGTTAATGATGTTGTTGGTGTTAGTTTTAGAAAAAACATCAATTCATGGAGGGCTTACATAGTTGTTGATGGGGTATCAAGACATTTGGGTTATTATAAGGATAAGAAAGATGCAATTATAGCACGTCTTAAAGCTGAAAAAGATTTATTTGGAGCATTTTCGCCTAACATTGATAAGTTTGAGGAATATGGTATAGAAATGCCACAGATAACAACTCTTGATATTCCAGATTATGATTTAAGTTTGGCAATCAAGGACTTTAATCGTATTGTAAGGCTTGTTAATGCGTCAAGAAATAGCAACGATGTAAAATGTCACGATAACGCATTGACAGGTATTCGCGTGTCTTTCGATATGAAATACCCGAACTACTTTACGCCCGAATTTCAACGTTATCACTTTGCCGACATCGTGACATCATCAAGTAAGATGCACCGTTTGGCCAAAATGGATATGGATGCTTGTTTCAACGAGTACGTTTCGGACGAAAGCAAGGCACAAATGAAGAAACTTTTGGCCGAATACAACGAGCATCAGTCCTACGACAATTACATGCGTTTGCTTTCCAATTGTCCGCTTGGCATTGAGTTGTTCATGCGTATTTCGACCAACTACAAGCAATTGCAAACCATCTATTTCCAGCGTCGCCACCATTTTCTTCGTGAGGATTGGGGCGCGTTTTGCGAAATGATTGAATCGTTGCCTTTCGCACACCAACTTATCATTGGTGACAAGACCACGATTGATAGTGCCGAGTTCAACCGCGAAATGGCAAAACTATGAACGAAACGAACTGGGTATCACAAAGTGCAAGTCCTACGGTTACGGAAAGTGACCGTAAGGGCTTGGAAAAAGCGCAGAAGCAAGAAAAGAAACTTTTAAAGCACGGTTATCGGTGGGTGAAGATAAACGATAAGCTAAAAATATTTGTCGAATGTGACAAGAAAGGTCATCCAACTGAAAAAGGACAACGTGTAATTGCGGAAACAAAAAGACGGATGGAAACAATTTAAAATTTAAAAATACATAAAATATTTTGCATATTCAAAAATCATTAATATCTTTGCATTTGAAAAATCAAAACAAGTGATGTATATGGAGAAAATATTTTTTGAAAAAGAAATCTGCGATTACTTGCAGTTGCCATCTATCCCAAAGAAAGAATGGGATGGAAATGAATCATTTAAGAATGGTGTTGCTATTGTAAAGCTTTCCATTGGTGGCTTGGCTTATTCCGTTTGCACCTTTGACAAGGATAAGGATAAAGAGCCAAGGATAAAGAAATCATTCGCCCAGTCACCTTTTGTGTCAATAGAAAAAGTGTTGGTTGTTCCAGCCTATATGAACACCGAGGATATTCAGCAGGCAGACTTGGATGAGCAATCCAAGAAAGCCGCCGAAATACTGGCAAACGAAGCGAAAGAACTGACAGAAACAACAGAGGAAACCAACGAATACGAATCATTGCCAGAATGGATATTCCCAGAGATAACGAATCAAGAGCAGGCCGAGGCATGGTTGCGTGCATATAATTCTCGTAATGCTATTCGTGGAAAGATACCTACAAATGCTGAAACGATTAAGCTACGCCTCTTAAACATTTATTCCGAAAGCAAAAAACATTGAAATGAATTACGAATACCACAAGCTAAAAGGACAACTGGCCGTGCTGAAAGATGTGCTGAATGAATACCCCACGGCATCGCTATCTAACGTGGTACAACAAATCGAGGCACGAATTAAACATATCGAACAACAAAAATAATCATAAGTATATGAACCAAAAGAAAGAAACAAAAGGTGAAATGGAACGTCGTATTAAATCCGCTGTCCTGTTTGTTCCAAAGACACGAGACACCAAGTCCATCTATTTTGATGACAAGGGGCTGCGGATTACCATTACCGATGATTATGCCGTTATTTCGACTGGCGCGCATTCACATGTGTTTGACAAACTAACACTGTCTGGAATATCTAGACCTTACATGTATGCAGAGCATTTTGTTGATATTGCGCTCAACAATGATTGCAAGGTTAAAGACGCAAAGGGTGAAACGGTGTATTCATATTCCAAGTTGTTTGAATTGTTAAAAGCAAAAGAGGAAAAACTGGAATATAACCTTGCATGGTATGTTGACTTGTGGCTGATGAATATCTTTTCACCACTATATTCAATTGCAGAAACAGAGGTAGCATCATTCATGGTCTACGAGGAATACTTGCACAACATAGCAAGGCAGGTGGCAACACTAGAGGAAAAGACGGAAGATGTCACAAACCTGCAATTTGTAGACAAGGTGATAACGCTGATGAAAAAGTACATTGAGGGAATTTCGGAAACGGTTATTTTCCCAAAGAAAACAGATGAAGAACGCATGCAACAGGAAATAGATGCCCTACAACAAGTGGCAATAGAAAAAGACATAATGAACGAAAGTGATGGAGATGGAAAGTAACAATGAGGAATGGGTTAGCGTGAGTGATATGGCACAACGTCTTGGAGTTTCCAAGCAAACCGTCTATAATTATATAAAAGAACACAGATTTGCTACAAAAGAATTTTCGCGTGGCACTATGCGAGGACTACTGGTTTCGTGCCCATCATCATCCATTCAACATAGCAAATTATGAACAAGGCGCACATAGAACTTCTTAAAGAAAGCTACAAAAAAGCCTGCAATGATTATCTAAAAGCATTCTGTGCCAACTATGATTTTCAGTATGACAATGATGCTTGGGTAGCTGGCGATGTGGGCACTATTGCTTGTGTTGCTGATTTCTTTTTCGATTTCAACGATGTTATCAAATATTCGGTAGACAACGAATTGACGGATTGGAAAGAACTTGTTGAATGGTATGACTACACATTATTTGCGCATGAATATGGTCTAGATATGCCCAATTTTAGTTCTTGGCACAAGGGTTGCCCACGACTAAGCAAAGAAGAGCAACAAAGACTAATCGACTTAAAAAAAGAATTAGAGGATGCTGTTGATGACTACAAAAATCGCTATTAATGATTAAAGGTGATAACCCAAGCGCGCTACTATTTTGTTACATATATAATAAGCAACATGGTAGTGCGCTTATTTCAAAAGACAAGTTTGAACAAATAAAGCAGATTCTAAATGGCAACACCCAAAAGGCATAAGAGGCGAACAAAAAAGCTGAAAGGACGTATAAAGTTCAAACAAAGTGCGCGTATCATTGAAAAGAATGATGCAACAAGGGTTGTAAAAAGTGGTATAGATACAATACCCAAAATACAAGGTAGGCCACCAGCAACAGTAGCACCAGTCTTTAGGGTTAAGCTAAAAAGAAAATAATGATTAATAGGTTTAGGCGATTCCTAATATTGATAGGAAAAGTTTTGCCATTTATTATTTGTGGATTAGTTTGCTTTAATTACTTGGAAACACTATTTTCAATGGCAACACGGCATTTTATTGAATGGAATGGTGTAGTTATACCAAGCACACCAATATCGTTCTTTGTAGGCCGTTATTTTGAATATAACCTGCAAATGCTTGTTGTGTTGGTTGTAATCAGCATAGCAATCCAGACATGCGTGTTTAACAAGCTTGCTTGCCTTTATATGGGAGTTAATTTGCTGGAAAAATCTTACTTTGACTTTGAACTTGAACCAACAACAATTTACATCATCTGTATTGCCAATATTGTGATTGCAGGATTATTAACTTACAAAGGCATAAAAATAATTGTATCAAAATGACACATAACCAATTCGCAAACTACCACTATCGTCACTCCGAAACGATGATATGGCATACGAAGCACCCAGACCATGATGTTGAATGTATGCTTATCGGTGTGGACTTCGAAGGCGAAATGTTCCGTCTTGTACCATTCGACCAAGACTGGTATGATGACAAAGATTACTGGGTGCATTACAAGTTTGTTGACAAGCCGCATAGAAAGCCAAAAATGAAAGTTGTATATTGCGGTGATGTCAATGAGCGGTAGCAAAATCTTCACTCTTCGCTTAATTCATAACACCCCCTTAAAATAAAATTTACTGATGAACTATGCAAATGGCTTGAATCAAAAGGCGCACACAAAGGCGACCAAGATATAGCACAAATATTGCATGATGTGGCAGAGGAATACGAGTAAAAAGCAAAAAACATGAATTTGTTTATTAAAAAAAGCAAAATAATTTGGTGCTTAAAAAAAGTATGCTTATCTTTGCATCGTTGAAACAATAAGTGCAGTTATTGGATTAGCGGACATTATTTAGGAAAAACGGCATAAAGCCAATCCCTATACGATTCCTCGTTCGGTACTGCACTACTGGACGGGGATAGTTTTTTATATTGGCTTTATGCGATACACGAACAGGACGATAAGGGTTTCAATACCCTACATACAAGAAGCAATGGCATCGAAAGAAGAATTTGATGCTCTTGCTTTTTGCCTGTTTGTGAAACTTAGTATAACATCATCGGAAATCCAAAACGCAACAGTAAGACGCTTAAAGGAACTTACACACATGGGTAGTGACCGATTAAAGCGTATCGTTGGATATTGTGTAGAACATAGTATGGTAGTTATTGAAAACGGCACTATGAAATTCAATAAGTTGTGCCAAGATGGTAAGTACCTATACAAATTCAAACATTCATATAGAAAAAGAAACAGAAAGCATGGGCTGTATTTCAGCCTTACGCTTGCAAAGGTTAAGGATATGCTACGTCGAGCCATCTTAGCCAACCACATAAAAAAGGTAGAGAACATACGGGAACAGGCATTATTGACACAGAACCCAACTACAACAAGCGAATACCGAAAAGGTAAACGGATTGTTAGTAGGTTATCCGTATGGGGTTTAAACTTCTTTATCTCGAATAAGCGGTTGGCTGAAATAGCAAAGTGTAGTGTGTCTAAAGTTCGTGGTATCAAGAACAAAATGCTATTCTATGGTGAATTGGAACGTAAGTTTAGCAATACAATTGTTTTCGACAACGAAGAAACATTCAATATTGACGAATATAGAAAGTATTGCAACGATGCCTGCTTTTTGTTTAGGAAAGATGGCAAGGTTTATAAACACAACCCAAACATCTATGATTACACTGGCAAAAATATTTTGTTTGTACCTAAAAATAACAAGTAATATATTGATGAAAGATTGACAATTTAATATTATGTACTATGGCAAAGATTTCAAATGAAGAAAAACTTAAAGCATTAAGGCAATTCTTGAATGAAAACAAGATACCTTTTATCAACAATTACCATTCCAAAACATTTAATGTCAACATGGCAATAAAAGTAAAAAAATTAAGGATTGCCATTTTTCTTTCGGATGGTGATGATGACTATGAAAGGAGTTTAGTTTTTGCCCCAAGTGGTTATAATGGTTCACCTTTACGAAACACATACAATCCATTCTTTATCCGTAAGAGTGACACAAAAAAATTCGTGCTTGAAAAGATGCAGAATTGTATTGTAAATCGCATGATGATGTTGCAAAAGAAGTGGCAAAAGAAACAGGGAAATAATTAAATAATACACAATATGACAAAGAAAGAATTGGAAAGTAACCATCCAGTGATGGAATTTTTAGAGGATATTATTTATTGTCCGTCACAGATTGAATTTTATTTCCGTGATGGTGAAAAAGTCTGGTGTTTGTATATTCGGCAGAGGCATGATAACACTTCGGCATATTTAGTGCCATGTGATATAGATGGTGATTTTAGATACAAAGAAAAATGGCCGAAAATTGAACTTTCGCGTGATTACGACATTGAGGGTTGTTCGTATGTGTCGGAAAGACGTGAGGAACACGAAATAATTGCCATTGAAAAGGAATGTCTATCAAAGTTAAAAGAAAAGTTCCCGAACGTTCAGTTCCCAGAACACCCAAACAGAAGACGTAGGCGTTATCGAAAACGATTGCCCGATGTTGTGTTATAGTTATAGTTGTGTTAATGTTTTAAAAATAAACCATAATGATTTGGTATATTCAAAACAAATAACTATCTTTGCATTGCTTTTTGGTTAAACATGAATAATGTATAAAGCTGAAAACTTGTGAAAGGCAGTAGGCTTTACCCTTTCAAGTAAGTTATGTATTAAGTTGTTAGTTAGTAGTTTTTAGTTTTTAGGTACAATTAATTTGCACTGCATTTTTGAGTATTGACTCTCATTTTCTGAATTGTTAAACCAAAACGTTGTGAAACGGAGTAGGTTTTACTTTTGGGGCTTGGTATATCGGTTGTACACAAGATTTTGGCTCTTGTTAGGCATGTTCGACTCATGCAGTCCCAACACACAAGATATATATATTTATTCATTAATCAACAATAAGAGAAACTTATGCAGATTATTAAATTCAATTCAAATGAACTGACACCAGCACTTGCGATGGTTAGTTCAGTGGTGTTAACAAAAAATTCGCTACCAATTCTTGCTAATGTGCGCATTGAGACAAAAGATGATGGCATGGGTGGCACAATGGTTGAACTGATGACAAGTGATAGCGAAACGTGGCTACAATGGCGCACAAGCATCACGGAGGCCGACAAAGACATCATCATCTGTGTTGATGTAAAGTCATTGCTACAGGCATTGCGTAACTTGGATGGAAAGCAGGTGACGATGGAAATCGACAATGACAAGCACATTGTGGTATGCAAGTATGATTATGGAAAGTTTTCCTTGCCCTATGATGATGCAGCCGAATTTCCCATGCCAGCAATCAGTGCTGATAATGGAAATGAAAAGCTTATTGACGCAAGGAAAATTCTTACAGCTATCGAACGTGCGGCCTATGCCACGGCCAATGATGAACTAAGGCCAGTGATGAATGGTGTAAGGTTTGAGTTTTTCAAGGATGGCATGGTTGCCGTTGCCAGCGATGGCCACAAGCTATCAAAATACAAGGATTTAACCATTACAAGTGATGTCGATGAATCAATGCCTGTATGTGGCTTTACGATGCCTAAAAAGCCATGTAACACTCTTATGAATGTGCTTGCCAACACTATTGCAGGTGATGTAAAATTGGTGTTCAATGATAGGTGTTTCACGGTGAACAACAAGCAATTCAAACTGACGGCAAGGCTTATTGAAGGGAGATACCCGAACTACAATAGCGTGATACCAAAGAACAATGACAAGATTATCAATATTGACAAGGGTGCTTTTGTGTCAGCCATGAAGCGTGTCCTGCCGATGGGTAACGCATCATCCGAACTGGTTTCGCTGACGTTCAATCAAGGTGTGATGACGGTAGCAGCAGAGGATTTCGATTTCAGCAAGTCAGCAAGTGAAAACGTAACCTGTGACTACAATGAACCATCATCATTGGCCATTGGATTCAAAGGTAGTCTGTTGTTGCAGTTGCTACAGAACATTTCTACCAACGTGGTTCGTATGGAACTTTCCGACCCTAGCCGTGCTGGACTGATAACTGAGAACATCACCAATAATGAATACGAATATATCTCGCTCATTATGCCAATGTTGATTAACAATTAATCTGTGTGCGCTATGTACAACAACTATGATTATCCAGCAGGGGCAGACACACCAGATGCACCTTGGAACAAAAAAGAGCCAGAAGAGCGTGATTTCCATGTAAACGTTGTGGTTAAATTGTCAAAAGACGAAACAATAACTACAAACAACTACATTCCAGTGATGGATGACGAAGATGGCAGCACTTATGCCGACACCGAAAACACAGATTGGGTGGCTGAATACAAGGAAAAGAAATACACCATTGAGGATTTGTTGATTGAATTACAACAATACATTATCAAAGATTTGGCCGCATACAAGGGCAACAAAAGGAAAGAGGCAGAACTGAATGACATTCTTTCGGCTACACAAGGATGGGTGACTGATGAAATTGAAATCGAGGAGTTATGACGGGAAATAGCGATTATATTAATGGCTATATCGAAAGAAAGGCGGGAGGTGAATACACTGGTGTACTAAGCATCGAGGGTGTTAACCTTTCGCCCATTATTGCTCAATATTTCAAACAAGACACCGATTATTATCTTTGGATAAGACGCAAACCTTTGCTTGAATATGATTCACAGACGATGAAGTATAACAGAAGGGAAAGAGAGCCGCGATTTGAGGCTTACCTAAAAAAGCAAAGCAATGAAAACACTTTTGCCTATGTTGGCGAATTTTTCTTTTTGCGTTTCAAATTCAAGATTGTCGGCATCTGGGATAATAACTTTTACAAAGACAGGAAAAGGTTAAATCTATATGTTGATAGACTACCAATGAGCGAACAGACGATTATAAACGGTATTAATGAAAGGCGGGAAAATGAAAACTGATGAACAAATAAAAGATGAACTGAAACGTATTGACACGCATGTGATACAGACCGTGTGTAACATTCTAAGGCAGTATAACAAAGAAACAAGGGATTACTTGGCTGATGTTGTGGCCGCAGTATGTGATGTGACACTGGAAGACCTAATGGCGGACACAAAGCATTTACATAACTCACATGCACGATGGTTCTTTTGGTATGCCTATCGCTACATGACAAATGAAAGCTATAGTTCAATTGCAAAAAGAACATCAAGCTGGAGAAAGTTCACGGAATCATGTGTCGGTATTTGTGTTGGCAAAATGTCAATGATGATAGACAATGAACCAATATGGAAAAAACGATGGGTTATTGTTAAGCGCATAATCAAGCAAAGCTATAACCTTATCGAAGATGAAGCGCAAGAACCAATAAAAATCATAGTTCCTAAAAATGCAAATGTTGAACTTAAAAGAGAATAAAAATGTACGAGATTACAATTCAATTTACGGAAGTCGATTCCAAAGGAAATGATAGAAACAAAAAGTGGAGCATAATAGCCGAACATGCTATTTCATTTGCCGATGCTGAAAAGCTGGGATATGAATACGGTGATGGCTTAACGGCAATAGATGTGACAAGCATCAAACGAAGCAGGCTGAAAGAAATAGTCAATGAAAAGCCTTTCAATGATGAAACCTGCAAGATTTATGTTGCACAGATTGTTGACCACTTTATTGACACAGACACAGATGAAACAAAAGACATAAAGTACAACGTAGCTTTGTATGCACATGATATGAGTGAGGCACACATGGCCATTGAACAATATATGAAACAAGGGTTGGAGGATATGGATTTGGTGGGTATCAAGGAAACAAAGTTTAATGACGTACTGAAATGAAACATGAAGTGGTGATATACGGGTCTGTGCCAAGTAAGTCCAATTCGTACAAGATTATCACAATTGGTGGGCATGCAAGTCTGGCAAAGACATCGACAATGAAAGAGTTTGAAAAACGTTTCTACTTGCAATGTGGCTACCGCAACCGCAATATACAGGGATTCTTTGAACTCTATGCCGACGTGTATTTCCAATCAAACCAGCCAGACCTTGACAATTCGCTTAAAGGGCTACTTGATTGTCTACAGACTTGTAAGGCTATCAAGAATGACCGAAACTGCGTCAAGATTGTTGCCAACAAGTATATAGACAAAAACAATCCTCGCATAGAATTTACGGTCAAAGAGGTTACGGAAATCGAGGTCAAAGATAGTAAAACACCAGAACTTTTTGAATAAAAATTTTGTAGATTCAAAATAATAACGATTAAAAATTTTATACAGATGACGGGATATTTGGAAGCAGTTTCGACAATGCACACTAGGGGTGTGACAATTGACGAAAAAGACTACATCTTTACTTTGATGGTTGTGCTGGATGAAGAACCACAAGCTGCATACGCAATGGCTTATGATTTAAGCGAATTTAAAAAAGTCATTGGAACGGAAGATGAAGGTGTGTATCTTGCGACAAAAAAGAAAGATGCTGAAACAATGCTTGCACAACAAAGCATAATTCAACTAAAAGACTTGTTGGATGAATCCTACAGGGCGCAAGTGCAGTCCTACGCACTAAAACTAAAAGATTTCAAGTTTAGCGGACAGGAAACTGTTAAGATTCTTAACAACTTGCTAAAGACAAGAGTTGATGATTTGGAATCTAGTTCTGTCAAAGATGTGGTTTCGCTATTGAAAGCGCTCTCCGACCAAGGAGCATTGGAAGCTGGTGATGGTGGATTTTCCAGACACTTCATCCAAATATATCCTAAGTTCAATGCTTTGTGCATAAGCTGCAATCGTGAATTTCAAGTTGCGGAGGGAATAGGCGCGATATGCCCACATTGCGGGCAACAATATGTGTGGAACGAGGATGAAAAACGCTTTTATCCCAACGTCGAACACCTTTAAACTTTAACGCTTATGGAATTGAAATACGATGATGTTTTCTTTCGCATCAACACATGGTTTTGGGGGCGCAGCATAGACATAGTAAAAGACAACGGCACGGCAATTGTTTATGTCAAGTTTGACAAGAAATATTTCCCAAAGACAGGAAGTATTTATGGGTTGTCAGTCCTATCAACCGAAAGAAGAAAAGGATTAGGCACAAAGATGATTAAGTACGCGCTTATGTCATGCAAGGACAATGGTATGACATTTGCACGCTTGCATGTTGATGCAAAGAACATTTGGTTTCGTGAATGGTACGAACGCCTTGGGTTCAAGGAACTTTCAAGAGACGAGAACGAAATAGAAATGGTTAAGGAATTATAATGAAACGTGTTACTTTTAAGATTGATTGCGACTTAGATGTTTGTTTCTGGCACTTAATACCATCCATAAACATCAACTTGCATTCACACGAAATTGAGTTTGAGTGGCTTTGTATAGCTATTTATATTAGTAAAGCATAAGATTATGGAATACGAAGTAGGTGACAAGATTTATTTTGAGGAAGAACGCTATCCATACACAATACAAGCGTGCGATGAACGATATTTGATTTGCACCAAGCCTTTCAATCCTAAACATACGGTGCAATATACCATCGTTGATTTGAAATACGAAATACGCGGTGCTGACAACTATTGGAAATGGGGAGGCTTTGTTGATTACACTGACAGAAATGAATGCGAACGTATGCTAAAAGCATTAAACGGAGATTGTGATGACCAAGACAAGCCTGTAATGATAAGCTACAAGAATCGTGTTGAATTGAATATTACTAAAATTATTACTAAACAAAATAAGCATGGAAACAAAACTTACTGACAACAAAGTAAAAGAAATCGCGCTTATGTAAAAGAAAATAGATTCCTATGAGGGATTTATTTGCGCAACATATATGATGGCTTTTTGCAAAAACAAAGAAGTGAACTACCCAGTGTTTGATGGCACAGAACTGAAAAGTGAAATGCGTTTTATTTTGAGGTTTATTAAAAATAACTTGAAAACCACAGAAAAACCATAAAATGGAAACAATTTGGCATGATTTACGGAAAAAACCAAAACCATACGAATATGTGCTTGTAGAAACATACACCAAGCATTACCCATACAGAGTCTGCTTTTACTTTGAAGAAGGTTTTTGGAGGGATGCTTACAAGACATCGTATTTCTTTCCAAAGTCATGTAAAACACGACACAAAAGAGAAAACGATTTTAGGGTTAAAAGGTGGGCTTATATAAACGACATAAAATAACGCTTATGAAAACAAAAGAGGATTTAAAGAATATGATTCTTGATGCTTGGGAAAATGGGTATGTTGTCTTTGCATCTATTCAAGGTTTACACAAGCAAAAACTTGAAGATTTCACTAGTCAGTCTTTGGATGGTATGCTATACGACATAAATCGTGATACGGCAACAATATCCACATTCTTAGATGACCCTAAATGGGTTAATGATTTTGCACTAACAAAGTTGCTTGAATACTACTATAACAAGTGCAAGGAACAAGAAAAGTTATTAAGCACAAGCAACAAACAATAAAAGAAAGCCGTAGAACATGTTTTAAGCACTACTACGGCATTTTCTTTGCCTTTCCTTGATAGTTACCCACCGAGCAAAAGAAATGTGCTTATTCGGCTTTATTTTCGTTTAACGGAATTGCATACACCTGTTCTTGGTTTTTCTTTTCATCTTCTTCAAGTGTTTTCTTTAGGTAATCCGAACCTGTGCTTGGACTTGCCCAGCCCCCGCCAAACAAAGAACTTAAAATGCCAAGTGCAAACATATTTCCAAGGCCATTGTCAAACTGCATCTTTTTACCCCAAAGCAATTCGCATAGAGTGCTAAGATGTGCCTCGGTGGTCATCTTGTCCTTGTTGTACTTTTGTTTTTCAAACTCGTCAAGTTTGTAAAACTCTTCACTGTAAATAAACTCCGTCTTTGACACAAGGCTTTCAAGTGTCACCTTGTACTCTTCTAAAAGCTTTTCTCTTTCCATAATTTTTTATTTATTAAAGACAAGGTTCTCCAATTTCCTCTACCAGTTGGCGCATCAAGAAACCCGAAAGGTAGGCAGCATCCTCGGAACGATAGTTAACATCATAGGCATCTATAATAGCTGCACATACATGGGCAAGTTCATGGGCGCAAGTATCCCAAAATTGGCTTTCATTTGTTGTGTCACTAACATATATAACCGACATCTTTAGTGTTTCATTGCTGATAGCCATGCCAGTATTATAGTTTGCCAATATGCGAAGTGCTTTTTCGGCATTCCTTATTGAAAGGCCAAAACTTCGCATCTGCTCAACCATAACATCATGGTCATAGTCAACATCAAAATCCGTGACCACTACCACGCCCCATTCATTTTGAGGGAATTTTAGGTATGACTGTTTCATAAGAACTCCTCCCAATATATAGGTACACCTGCATTGCACATCTTGGTCACAAAGCAATCCAACACATTTTCGGGCATACCATCTGGGTCACACAAAGTTTCATCAACAAAAATGGCACGCTGTTCGTCAGTCTTGCAAAGCTTTGGATAGTCGGCGATAGCCATGTTGAAAAGATACCAAGCAGTATAACAGAACTCATCTGGGTATGCAATCTTGTTTTCTTTTAATACCTCTTTGACATCATCCAACTTTCTTGGTGTAATCTTCTTTGTCACACCAGTTGCAGGGTCTTCGGTTTCCATTTTGTTGATAGCCCACTCTGCAAGTCTCTTTGAAAATAAGCCGTGGTTTTCATCCTCATACATTGCACGGCCTTCACTTATATAATGTTTCATGTTAAATTTTCCTTTCTTTCTTAACTTGTTATTTTTTTAAGTTAAGGAATTGGGGAAAACTTAACGCAATCCCCAATCCCCTTTCATTTACACATAACGTCCACGACTATCCCTTGCACGACGCATTTCCATGCTATCATCCTCGGAATCCTCATAGCCATGCTTGTAACCCATGCGGTAGCCCTGTTCCCACTTGTCCTCGTGCATCATCGGGGAGTAACCGTCATAACGGTAGCCACCACGCATCGAACGGCGCATTTGCTGACGCATTTCGCCACCATCCTTTTCTTTGTCTACAAAAATCCATCCAGCCATAATTATTCTTTGATTTTAATCGAACATTTCAACACTTAGGAACTAGCACCACTTCCACCATTAAGCTGACGAAGGATATTAAGCATTTCGGTGTTTTGTGCTTTCAGTTCCGCAAGTTGTTGTTCTTGCGCAGCTTGCTTGTCTTTCAGCGTTTGGATAACCCTTGCATTCTGCTTGTTTTCTGCATATTGAGGGTTTAGCACTTCAAGCATTTTTTCAGTTTCCGAAATAACGCTCTTGTGATAAGGTATCTGCTCTATTGCTTTCTTTGACGTTTGCAACATAGCATCCACGGCCTGCAACATTGCCTCACGACTACCACTAAAGGTATCATTTCCGCGTGATGCAATTTCAACACCAATGGGCAGGTTTGAAAATGTTTCATCCTTGCCATTGATTGTGGCAACAACATCTAACACTTGTTGTATTTGCATACCAACACCAATGTTTGGTGTTTGTGTCGGATATTGTGCCCTTGGCTGTGACTTAGACTTTACGACACCAACCTCCAAAAGAGGCTTCTCACCTTTCCTTAACACATAGAAAGGATTACCAGTTCCTAAGTTTGAAAAATCCATTGTTAATTACTTTTGTTGTTAATCACTAAGTTTATACTATGGTTCTTGACATAAGTGCAAGAATACCATTGTACCTATCGTTGAACACTTGGAATACATTGGTCGCAAGTAAGTCGGCGACAGTTACTGGTGTGCCGTTTGGAAGGGTGAGTGCCCTTGTAACACCGTTCAATGTCAAGTTGATTGGCAGTGTTGTGGTGGCATCCGAAGGGATGGCATTTTCCATCCGAACGGTGAAATAGCCTATCGGCTTGATGTTTCTCCACCCAAGAGCAATGTTAACACTTTCCGTTCCTACAACAACATGAGTGTTCGCAATATAAGGCTGACCACCCGCATTAATTGTTATATTGCAGTTACAATTACAATTCATACTTTTAACCTCCTATGCCTTAATTGTTAGAATACGATGTTGTTGCCACCAAAGCCATTGCCGTAGAAACCGCCCCAAGGCTGTCCATAGAAACCACCACTAACATACGGAGTTGTGTTTACTGCGGTAAGTTGAGGCCACTGGACGGGCACGGTCTGAGGCATATTGCACTTAATGTCATCCACCTCGCGGGCAAGAGCATTAAGCGATGCGTTAAGCGGTGCTACGGCTTGCTGTACGATGCCTGCGGTAAAGTTCTGCGACTCCAGCTTTGCAACCTGTGCAGTCAGCGTGGTAATCTCGCGGTCTTTACGGTTCGACTCCAAAGCGTCAATCTTGTTGTCAAGCGCAAGGAAATTGCGGTTCATGGTGTCAGTAAGATTGTAGGTCTGCTGACACATAGCCAGTTGGTCGGCAGCTGCCTTTGCTTGTACTTGGTTGCCAACACCATTGATTGCGCTCTGCAATGCGTTGGTTTGCTGGCAAAGCGCAAGCGATTGGTCGCAGCAGCACTTTTGGATGGTGCTTGTTATATTAGCATCACCTGCCTGTACTGCGTTAATCATCTGCAAGGTAGACATTCCAAGTGTGTTGGAAATCTGGTTCAGCGTGTTTTGTGCTGACTGAATGCCTGCATTTACGAGATTGAAGTCTTGACCGAGCATTGTGCTAAGTGTTTGGATAGCGGTGCGCGAAGCCTCGCCTTGGTTCGTGATAGCATTCATAAGCAATTCACGGCCACTGTCATTATTCAGCTGATTGCTGATAAATCCAGCACCACCATTGCCACCAAAGCCACCGAACCCTCCAAAGCCACCATTACCCCATCCGAACATGGATGCAATAATAGCAAGGCCAAACAGGTCGGCTATTGAGTTGAAGCCATTACCATTTCCAAACATGCCGTTGTTTCCGAAGCCACCGAAGCCGATGGGAATTGAGAAAGGAATAGTGGCATTGTTGCTATTCCCATTCTCTGGAAGTTGATAAATTTCTGCCATGTGTTTTGTTTGTTTTGTTTACTAAATTTGTTAACTATTCTCACTTGTAACCGATTACAGGTGCAAATTTAGGTACAAAACATTACATGGCAATGGTGTACTTTTTTAAGTCCATAGTGACTTTATAACTTGCTAATAATCACAAAGTTATAAAGCAAAAATCCTTTTGTCTAAAATTTTTTGCATAAAAATAATCCTTAACCACCTAAATGATTAAGGATTAGCTATTAATTATTCTAACAGTTTTCTTTTACATAGTAGTGGTGATGACCACTGTCCCGATGTTCGTTGTTCCTTTGTTCAGCATGATGGGTTAGGGTTTACATGACGGGACGGATAGAAAAGCCGTAGTACCGATAGCTGGCGTCCTGCTGGTAGACCCCTCCAGCGCGGAAGCTCAAGCCCTGGGCGATGCGGGCCGAAGAGAACGACGATGACCATAAGTAGCCACTCGCGCCGCGACTGTTCCAAGACGAGCCATTGCCGATGCCAGAAGCAGGGAAGAACACGACGTTACCGTTAATGTTGCTCTTCAACCGCAGCCCTACGATATTGTTCACCTTTACGCGCTTGTCATTCTCTCCACGTGCATTGGAGTCCACGGATGGTGTGGAAGTGGTGACGGCAGCGCCGTTCTCATCCACAAGCGTGCTGTTGTCGAACAGCTCCTTGAACTCAGCCGATGACGGTAAGCGCCACGGAGCACCCAGCTGAACGCGCGCCACGTCGTTGCCACGGGAGAGGTTTGTCTGTATGCTGTTGCCTGGAGTAGAGCCGTATGGTTGGTTCTGGTAGTAGGGTTCACTTTCGTTCGCACCACCCCAGTTGTAGGCAAAGGCGGAAGACGAGGATGGGTTGTGCATAAAGGTGTTGCCCCAGCTTGCAAACGAGCATTCATACTGATATTCCGATGCGGCGAAATGGTTGGGCTGCGTGATGTCAATGTTCTTCTTTGCCCACAGCACACCACTTGGCAGACCCATGTCCACCCAGTCCTGCCCATAGCCACCCTTGCGGCCTTCTTCCTTGGATACGACATTCCAGCGCGTGCCGTCATATTGTAGCACGGCCTGCGTGCCAGCAAGAATCTCTCCGTCCTGTATGGCAGCACCGTGATACCAGATGGGCTTTGCACCCGTGGAAGAGACGTTCAGCGTAGCACCTGCGGGCACGGCATTGGTAAACTGAATGCTGACCATGCTGTTCGTAAGCAAGATAAAGTTGGAAATGGTCACTGTCTTGGCCGTTGTCGTGCCTGTGGTTGAGCAGGTGCCGTAGGCAATACCAAGAAACGCGTTGTCATTTGCATTATCAAGACGTCTCCATGGAAAACGCCAAGTTGAACCACTATCAACGCTCATTCGCCAAAACGCGCCTCCATAAGTGTCATAATAAAACTGCGATATTAATTCTCTGTTGTTCCCGTCCTTTCTTGTCAACAGAACACCATAATCATACATTCCTTGTTGTAGACCTGTAGGTAAGTTGCAATAGTATGCACCTTCGTCTAATAAAGTGTCAAGACTTACATTGGAACGCGTACCTTTAAAAATATAACTTCCCAAAATTGAAGATATTTTTGTCACAGTATCGCACCCCGTCGGATTGCCATTGGCATCAAGGATTGGAATGCGGGAGGTGGAAGTCGCAGCCTGCGTGCCTTGTTGGTAAAACCATTTCTTCAATAAATCTTTAAATGTTGCCATAAACCTTTAATTTTTTTAGTTAATATTCTGTTTTAATTTTTTTGCAAAGATATAACAAAATTTGAAATACACAAAGCAAATTAACAAGATTTATATGTTTTCTTAAACAAAAACTTAAAATTAGCAAACACTTTCCTTTCATTTGAAAGGTATGCTAGGTTCTTTTCGTTTGCGTATGCTTCTTGTTCGTAAGAAATATTCCTATATGCTTCTTTCATGTTAAAGCCATAGGCAAAAAGTCTAATCACATATTCAAGGCCGTAGAAAGCATAAAAACACACGAATGGTATAAATATACACCACCACGGAAAAACGCTTGTCACGATGCCTAAAATTGCCAATACAAGGAACAGAAATGTTGTTTCCCCTTGTTGGTAGCCATGAATCTTTTCGTGATTGATGTCTACTTTGTTGATTTTAGGTGCATCTTTCCTTACAAACAAGAAAGGGTATATGCACATAGCAAGATAGCCCTTGAATGGAATGATGTTGTTGTACACAATTTTCATAGTCTTTCTTTTTTTTGTGGTTTATACTTCTGCTTTTAATATCCACCAGTTTGTTCCATCGCAATAGAACTTGATGTATTTGTAGGATATTGGGTCAATAACACGAATACCAAAGCCAGAGCCATAGGCAGCACTAAATGCCGATGTAGTCTCAGCACCTACCCATGTGGTGTAGAATCTTGTAGAATGGTTAAATAATTCAACCACCCTGCCCTTACATGCTAATGGTGATGGTAATATAACCGTTGTATCAACTGCCGTAGTTCCAAGATTGATAATGGATTCATCATTTATCGTAAACCTATCTTCATTGTGATATCCATACACCATTGTGTGATAAAGGCTATCAGCATGCAATTCACCACGGGCAATAATATTGTTAGCCACAAACTTTCCTGCCAACAAATCCATAGCAAGGTAAGGAATGAACTTTGAAAACCTCAAATAGAAACCACTAATAACAACATTGTCATTTCGGTTGGCAATTTTTACACGAAGATAACAAGTTGTCGAAACGGTACTCTTAAAGTTTATGCAATTCTTGTTTGTTCCAGTTTCCGTAGATATTATTGTGCCACTAGCAATTTCCGTTCCACTTTGCGAAACAATAGTCCACAACAATTCATTGCCACTGACCTCCGTGTTTTCGTCTATTTCCAACGTATAATACCTGTTCTGTACGAATGAAGCACTTATAATCGTGGTGTATGCTGTGCTTGTTATTTCCCTTTGGTTAGAATCATTCCATATTAGCTTCGTTGGGTCATACATATCATCCTCACCCAAAATATCATCCACATCAACATTTTGGTATTGCGTGTTGTCATTGATGGGTGTTTTTGTGTTGCAGAAACCCAACATATAGCCATATTGTGACATCAAATAATCGCCATTGATGATAGCACCACCAAAATGCGCATAGCTGCCAAATATTGCCTCGGTAATAATGTACTTAAAATCCGAAGTCATTATCTTCCAGCTTGCACTTTCGGATGATGGTGTACCCATCGCAAACATTGTTGATATGCCACCTGCTGGATTGTTTTCTGGATTATAAACCCAGTATTTGTTGTCATAGAAGAAATAAGGCGATTGGGCATCATTTACGACAAATGTTGTAACGGTGTCACTAGCATCAAAAATGCCAGCATAATAGAAGAATCGACCAACCTTTCCACGCGGCCCGACAATGCTTGTTCCGTTTTCTCCCTGCTTTGCTATTGTCACATATTCAACACACACGACATTTGTTCCACCAATCACAATTGCGGCAAAGATGTTCCCCGAATTTTTGGCATAGGTGCTTATTTCATCACCATCAAACCATGTTTCGGTATCGAAGAATCCACTTGCGTTTGTGGTTGTTGTGGTGTATGTGTCTGCATCATTAAGGATATATCCGTAACGTATTGTGGCATTGGCAAGTGGTGTTCTAGACGTTCCATTGATGATGTAAGCATGGCCAGCCATCCGTGCCGTGATAATTCCATCATTGTCAACTCTTGCCCATGCGTTTGTGAACACAATTGCGTATTCTATCGCATTGTCACCCTTGCTACCATCTTGCACCAAAGGAATCGTTTCAATGTCAACAATAGAGCCATCAATTTTCAGCCTAAATTTAAGGTCAGTTGTTATTTGGCTTGGTTGAGTGACGGAATATGGAATATAGGCATCACCATTAAGAGATTTCTCTAGTGTGTATTCACTAGGAAGTGGCGTGCTTGGATTTCCATTCTCTACCTTTTGAACAATACATGTAATATAGGTACTTGGCGTGTATGAACCATCCTTTTTCTTTACAACTTGCGAAACACTTGGTATAAGTCGATATACGGCATTGGAGCGTATTCCGTTTACTATCAAATGTACAGACCGAGAAATAGTTGTGACATTGGCCGAATGAAGCGTTATTTCAAAATCGTCTTTGTCATCTATGCTTGCATTTGTGTCGTATTCAATTGTAAGGATTTTTGTTGAACTATCCCAACGTGGCCATACACCATCATTGTTACCATCCCATATCATTGTCGTTCCATTGCGCTTGATAGAATCAACCACAAAAGGCTCTACACTAAAACCACTAAACATGCTTATTGTTGTAGTAATGGATTGGCCTACATAAACCTTTCCATTGCTATCACACATGATGCTATCCATTTGGTTGTCTAAATCGGCAATATATGGGCTAGCACCCATTTCTCCCGTCATGCGAACATAGCTTGGTGTTCCATCGTCATAAGATTGCGTGGCACTATTCCATGTTCTCTTGACTATCTTAGTCCATAGATAAGGATAAGCATCGGTTGTTGTCTTGGGCGCATCTTGCCATTGTGGATAGTAACAATTGGCAGGTGGGGTGGTAGAACT